>Ga0207669_10000229_pt1 | contig 25573 bp, 30 predicted proteins | sample KBSM33metaG_FD_184329 | JGI IMG/M metagenome (GOLD analysis project Ga0207669, IMG submission 184329) | Miscanthus rhizosphere microbial communities from Kellogg Biological Station, Michigan, USA - KBS M3-3 metaG (SPAdes) (version 2) | ecosystem: Host-associated > Plants > Roots > Rhizosphere >...
GCGCCGATGGTGTCGGCACGCCGAACTTGATGAAGTCGCGCGCGAGCTTCAGGAGCATCAGCTTGCCCATGTCGTGCAGCAGGCCACACATGAATGCTTCATCTGCATCGTCGCCCAGTTTTTCGGCGACCAGTCGCGCGAGGTAGGCCGTGCCGATGGCATGGTCCATCAGCTCGCGGCCCTGCGGACCGTACACGTTCGCGCCCTGCAGGCGTGAGGTGAAGCAGACGGCGAGCACCACGTTACGCACCGGGCCGGTACCCATGCGCACGATCGCATCGTTGACGGTCGTGACCTCCTGCAGCGGGGCACAGTAGGCGGAGTTCGCCAACCGCAGGACGCGCGTCGCGAGGACCTGGTCCTTGGCGATGACGCGTCCGATTCGAGCCACGCTCACTTCGGGATCGATCGCCAGCGACATCACGTCAGTCGCGAGGGCCGGCAGCATCGGCATGGCCGTATCGCTGTTGTCGACCCACTCACCAGACTCGACCCATTCGGACCATGTCGCGAAGGTCGTATTCATTGCACTGTGCTCCTCGTGACGATGAGCTCGACGAAGAGCTCGGCCTTGTTTCTCATGCGAAAGGGACACAACACGCGTTGTACGTCGCTGACATATTTCGTGTAGAAGTCGGAGCCGACAGTGACGGTGGGGACCGAGATCGCCCACATCTCGCCCTTGGCGTGAGCCACGCGAGTCCGGAACGATCCGGCAATCATGTTGGTGAGCTCGCCGATCGCGTCAGGCAACTCCCCGTTGACGTTCGCGGGATCGATCCCGAGCATCGATGCGGTGATGCTCTGCGCAGCCTCCAGCGAGCTGTAGAACACGACAAGGCCGCTCGTCTGGCCGGCGAACGCCACCGTGCCGACCACGTTCGCTCCAGGCCGCTTCGCGTCGCCGGCGATTGGCGACGAGGCTTCCACCTCTTGGAAGACCATGGTCTTGAACACATCGCGGGTCGCCGCGGTGAGTTCGTCGAGGAGGAGGCTGTCGATGGCGGTAGCTGGTGACATCGCTGGTTACCGCGCGAGGACGGCTTCGATCTTTTCTTTCATCGTGTCGGGCGTGAACGGCTTCACGACGTAGCTGTTGACGCCCGCTTTCAGCGCCTCGACGATGTCGTCCTTGGCGGCGTTGGTGGTGACCATCAGCACCGGCGTATCCTTGATGTCCGGCATCGAGCGCACTGTGCGAATGAAATCGATGCCGCTCATCTCCGGCATGTTCCAGTCGGTGATAATCAGGTCCACGGGCCCCGCACTGAGGCGGTCGAGTCCCTCCCTGCCGTTGCCCGCTTCGGCCACGTCCTGGTGTCCGAGCTTGTTCAACGTGTTGATGATGATGCGGCGCATCGTGCTCGAATCGTCGACGATCAAAAAGCGCATGTTGATATCCTGAGCGGACGGTGAATCAACTGTGTAATCGGCTACGGGGGATGAAGGTTTAGCGGGAATGTCCAATCAAACTGCCAGAACGCCCGGTCAGACCGATCTATTGACGCTCAATCGCGCCGCCACTGTTGCCCGCCTGCTGGCCGGTGTCGCGCACGAGGTTAACAACGCCCTTCAGGTCATCGGGGGGACGACGGAGCTGATGCAGACTACTCCCGGTCTCCCTGCATCGGTTGCCGACGGATTGCAGCGAATTGCGGTGCAGAACACCCGCGCCGCGGCCGCCATTCAGGAAGTGATGCTGTTCGCGCGGCAGAAGGATGCGCCCGGCCGCACGAATCTGCGCGAGATTGCCAGTCGATCCGTCGCGCTTCGCTCGTTCGCGGTCGGACGCGCGCGCCTGACGATTGCGTTGGACGCTCCCACTGCCGGCCGGTTCGTCGTCAACGGCAATGCCGCGCTGCTTCAACTCGCCGTGCTCAACCTGATCGTCAACGCCGAACAGGCGCTGGCCGGGCAGAAGGGTGGAGCGATTCGGGTCGAGCTCGAGGAAGCGCCCGACTCAGTATTTCTACGCGTTTCGGATAATGGCCCGGGAGTCGACCAGGCGGCGCGCGAGGAATTGTTCGAGTCGTTCTACACGACGCGATCGCGCGATGAAGCGAGCGGGATCGGACTGTCGGTCGCGAAGATCGTTGCCGAACAGCACGGAGGCACGCTGGCGTTGAAGGAGCAGGATGCCGGGGCGTGTTTTGAGTTGAGATTGCCTGCGGCGTGAATTGACTCTGGACTCTGGACTCTAGGCTCTGGCAAGAGCCTTAGTCCTAAAGCCGAGAGCCGAAAGCCCAGAGCCGAGCGCGCTAGGCTGCGCCCCGCTCCAGGTTCAGGCGGTGCAGTTTGTCGATAAAGGTCGTGCGGCTCAAGTTGAGAAGCCGTGCGGCCTGGCGCTTGTTGCCGCCGGTCTTCTCGAGGCAGCGCAGGATCAACTCGCGTTCGAGTTGTGACACGAGCGACGTGAAGTTCAGTCCCTCATCCGGAATCGCAACGGTCGGCACGAGCATCGAGCCCGCGCGCTCGCGCACATCATCCGGTAACGTCTCCGGGCCGATCTCGGTCTTGGCAGCCGCCATGGCCACGGCGTGCTCGACGGCGTTCTCGAACTGACGGATGTTGCCCGGCCAGTCGTACGCCATCAGCGCGCGCAGCGCGTCCTGCGTCACGGTCTTGACTGCAATATTGTTGTCGGTGCACGACTTGCGCACGAAATGCTGCGCGAGAAGAGGAATGTCCTCGCGACGCTGCCGCAGGGCGGGGAGCGTCACGGGAATGACATTCAGGCGATAGAAGAGATCCTCGCGGAACGTCCCGTCTTTCACCAGCTTCCGCAGGTCGGTGTTGGTGGCGGCGACGACGCGGATGTCGAGGCGCATGGGCCTGGACTCGCCGACCCGCTCGATCTCGCGCTCCTGCAAGGCGCGCAGCAATTTCGCCTGCAGCGGCAACGACATCGACGCCACTTCGTCGATGAACAGCGTCCCGCGATGAGCGAGCTCGAAACGGCCGGCACGTGACGCCACCGCGCCGGTGAACGCGCCCTTGACGTGGCCGAAGAGTTCCGCTTCGGCGAGCGTTTCTGGAATCGCCGCCGCGTTGAAGGCGACGAAGCGTTCGTTCGATCGCGGGCTGTTGTGGTGAATCGTGCGCGCGATCAGTTCCTTGCCCGTGCCGGTCTCACCGTGAATGAGCACGGTGCTGTTCATCGGCGACACCAGTTCGAGCGTGGTGAAGAGCGCCTGCATCGTGCTGTGGCGGCCGATGATGTTCTCGAACCGGAACTTGCCTTTGAGCTGCGCCTTGAGCTCGGCGTTCTCTTCCTGCAGGCGCTGCCGCTCGAGTCCGGCCGACAGCACGCGCGACAGCTGCGACAGCTGGAACGGCTTGATCAGGAAGTCGACGGCTCCTCGCTTGATCGCGGTGACCGCTTCGGCCACGCCGCCGAACCCCGTCATCACAACCGCCCGGATTTCCGGATAGCGATCGAGTGCTTCGTCAAGTACTGTCATGCCGTCGGCATCCGGCAACCGCAGGTCGACGACGAGGCCATCGTAGGCAAACGAGCGCAGCCTCTCGATGGCATCTGCGGCGTCGGCGGCTTGTGCGGCCGCAAAACCGCTGGATTCCAGACTGGCAACAATGGTCTGACGGAGGTCGAGGTCGTCTTCGACGACGAGGATGGACGGTAACGCTCGCTGGCTCATATGTTCGCTTACGTCAAGTTATCGTCTGATCGTCGGTGGCCCGACATACCCAACGATACCTCCGGGTGGGAAGGCCTCGGAGTTGGTTAACGATTGCTGAAGATTCCAGCCGGTTCGCCGATTGATCGACATACCGACAGTGTGGACGGCGCCGTAGGGGAGCAACTCAAATGCCATCAGTGCAGCTGCCCAAAAAGGAAGCGCTCATTGTAGACGACGATTCCCGCGCGAGGGAACTGCTTTCGGAGTTTTGTCGCGGGCAGGGATTCGAGGTCGCAACCGCGCATGACGGCCGGGCGGCCATCGCGGCTATCTCCAGGGATCCCAAGCAGTTTGCCGTGATCATTACAGATTTGCACTTGCCCGGCGCCGATGGTTTCGAGGTTCTTCGCGCGGCGCGTGACGCAAATCCGTCCGTTTACGTGGTGATGATTACCGGCTACGCCAGCATCGATTCCGCGGTTCGTGCCGTCCGCGAAGGTGCCTACGACTACCTCGCCAAGCCGTTCGCGCTCGGCCAACTCGAAGTTGCGCTCACCCGCATCAAGGATCGGATGGCGCTCGAGCAGGAGAATCGCGAGCTCTCGAAGCTCGTTGGACGCGATGGCGGAGCAGCCAACGCGGAAGTGGGATGGCGGCTGCAGGCGATCGAAGAACGTCTCGCGCACATCGAGGCGCTCCTTCGTACGCGCGCCTAACGGCGCGTTCCGCGAACTCCCAAACCGCCAACTCCCAACGCCCAACTTTCCAACTCCCAATCCCTCCCTTCGCTCACAACTCAAGACTCACAACTACTACCCGAAGCCCGCTTGGGAGTTGGGATTTGGTAGTTGGGAGTTGAAGGAGTTCCACGTGACACTTCGCCGTCGCGACGGCGCTCGGTGTCGGTTCTCCGATCTCACTGGGCGTGTTCAGAGCGTGCGTTCCGCGCAATTGCGCGAATTCTGATCATGTCACCTCGCTTGCTCGATGCTTGTCGACATCTTCGTCGACTTCTTGAATCGAGGCGTGAGCGATGAGCGGAATCAGTGACAGCCAACTCGTGTCGGCACTGCGACGGCAGATGACGATCGCGGTTGCGAAGCAGGTCGCGTCGGCCGGCAACCTCGCGAACGTCGACACGCCCGACTACAAGGCAGTCGAAGTCAACTTCGCGTCCGCGCTCGACGAGAAGCTCACGGCGCCGGCGGCGACTCACTCGAAGCACTTCTCGGCGTCGTCACCCGGAGCGATCTCGACGAACGAAATTCAAGGTGTGACGCCACGTCGCGACGGCAACACGGTGCAGCTCGATCAGGAGCTCCTCACGATGAACCGTGCCGGCGGCGACTTCAGCGCCGCCCAGACCGCTCTGGCGGCGAAGTTCCGCCTGGTTCGTTACGCGATCAACGAAGGCCGTTAGTCATGTCAACACTCAGCTCCGCGATCAACGCCAGCGCCAGTGCACTCTCCGCCGAGCGCACACGCATCGAAGTGGCGGTCTCCAACATGGCCAACGCCGAGTCCACGCGTGGACCCGACGGGCAACCCTATCGGCGCCGCGACGTCGTGCTCGCGCCGGACAGAACCAGCTCGTTCGATAGCGCACTTGGTAAGGCCGGCGCCGTCGGCGTCAACGTGGCAGCGGTCGTCGAGGATCAGGCGCCATTCCGGCGGCGCTACGAGCCGACGCATCCCGACGCCGACGCAGAAGGCTTTGTGACGCTCCCCAACGTGGAGCCGCAGAACGAAATGGTCGACCTGATCGGCGCCTCGCGCGCGTATCAGGCCAATCTCACCGCGATCAGTTTGATTCGTGACCTCGTTTCGAGGGCATTGGAGCTTGGACGATAAACCATGGCCACGTCTCCCCTCGGCGGCATCGCCTCGATCGGAAAGACCGTTGCCGCGACCAGGTCCGGCAAGACAGCACCCGCGACTCCCGACGAGGGCGTCGGACAGACCTTCGGCCAGTCGTTGATGAACCTCGTCGAGAACGTCGAGCAGACCGGCGCGGACGCCAACCAGGCCGTGTCGAACATGATCGACAAGTCCGGTGACGTGCACGACGCGATGATCGCGCTGCAGCGCGCCGAGATGACGCTGCAGCTGACCGTCCAGATTCGTAACAAGCTCGTTCAGGCGTATCAAGACGTCATGAGGATGCCCGTCTGATGGACGCACTCCTCGAACGTCTCAAGGGCATTACCTCCAACTTCACCGCGACGCAGCTGGCAACGATTGCCGGCGCGTTCGTGCTCGTCGTGGCGATTGTCGCCGGCTCCGCGTGGTGGCTGAACAAGCCGGACTACGCGTTGCTGTTTTCCGACATGGACGCCGAGTCGGCGGCGCAGGTCGTCACGCGGCTCAAGTCGATGAAGGTGCACTACCAGATCGACCCGGGTGGTGGCGCGATTCGCGTGCCGAGCGATCGGGTCGACGAGTTGCGCATGGAGTTCTCGTCGCAGGGCATGCCGAGCTCAGGCCGCATCGGCTTCGAGATCTTCGACCGCACCGCGTTTGGCGCGACCGAGTTCCTCGAGAAGGTCAACTATCGTCGTGCGCTCGAAGGCGAGATCGCACGGACGGTCGCAACGCTCTCAGAGGTCTCGAGCGCGCGTGTGCACATCGCGATGGGCAAGGACGTGCTCTTCGGCGAGCCTCGTCCCGCCAAGGCGTCAGTCGTCCTGAAGCTGCGCGGACAGCGTCAGCTGTCGCCTTCGTCGATCTCGGGCATCTCGAACATGGTCGCCGCCAGCGTCGAAGGCCTCCGCCCCGAGAGCGTGGTGATCCTCGACAGCTTCGGCCGGCCGCTCGCGCGCCCACAGGAAGACGCCGACGATCCACTCGGCGCTGCGCAACTCGAACGGCAGCAGCGGCTGGAGCGTGACCTCGGCACGAAGGTGATCGCGCTGCTGGAGCCGGTGGTTGGTGAGAATCGCGTGCGCGTCAACGTCGCGCTGAAGCTCAACGCCAGGACCAGCGAAGAGACGGAGGAGCGCTACGACCCGAACACGGTCATCCGCAGCACGCAGCGCACCAGCGACGTTGCGAACACCCCAGGATCGGTTGGCGCCGTTGCTGGCGTGCGCAGTAACCTGCCGCCGCAGCCGGTGGATCCGAAGACCCCGCAGGTGACGCTGCCGGGCGCCGGCACGGCGCGCACCGCCGAGACGACGAACTACGAAGTCAGCAAGACCACCAAGCGCGTGTTGCAACCGCCGGGCGACGTCGCTCGTCTGTCGGTCGCGGTGATCCTGGACGACGACCACGTGCAGAAGAAGGGGCAGGACGGTGCGGTCAGCACCGTACGCCAGGCACGCAAGCCCGAGGAGATTCAGAAGATTCAGGGCCTCGTGGCCGCCGCTGTCGGACTCGATATGGAGCGCGGCGATCTGCTGACGGTCGAGAACGTCGCGTTCGACGAGCCCGAAGTCGAAGAGGACACGCCGCCGTCGATCTTCGTGCGCTATGCGCCGCAGATCAACGAGTTCGGCCGCCTGGTCACCGTGCTGGTCGTCGGCATCGTCGGCTTCCTGTTCGTGGTGCGGCCGCTGCTGAAGGCCGGCGGGCTGGGCGGCGCGGCTCCCGAGCAGGCGCAACTGGTTGAAGTGCAGCGGCCACGAACAGTCGCCGATCTCGAGAGCGAGATCGAGGCGCAGATGGATGCGCAGATAGCGGAGAAGGTCGGTGAGAACCGGAGACTGCCGGTGCTGACGCGCCGCGTCAGCGCACTCACGAAGAAGGAACCGGATCAGGTCGCCAAGCTCCTGAGGGGCTGGATTCGCGAGGCAGAACGCTGATGGCCGTCGTTCACCAGCAAGTCGTCCCCGGGATCCGGAAAGCCGCGATCGTCATGCTCCTCCTTGGCGAGGAGTTGTCTTCGGAAGTCTTCAAGCATCTCTCCGAGGAGGAGATCGAAGAGCTCTCCAAGGAAATGGCAGCGATCGGCCCGGTGCCGACGCAGCTCGGCGAGAAGGTCCTGGATGAATTTCACCAGACCTCCGTCGCCGCCGAGTTCGTCACGCGCGGAGACATCGAGTACGCCCGGCGCGTGCTGCTGCGAACGGTCGGGCCAGAAGTAGCGCGCCGCATCATGGACCGGGTGATGCGCTCGTTTCAGTCGACGGCCGGCTTCACGTCGCTCGAAAAAGCCGACCCGCAGCAGTTGTCGAAGTTCATCCTCGGCGAACACCCGCAGACGATCGCGCTCATCCTGGCGCACCTCAATCCGACCAGCGCCGCGCAACTCGTGACGTTGTTGCCGGACGCGTTGCGTGTGGATGTGCTGACGCGCATGGCCAGCCTCGAAGACATCTCGCCCGACGTGATCTCGCGTATCTCGACCGTCATCGAGATGCGCCTGAAATCGCTCGGTGGTGTGACCCGCGAACAGCACGGCGGTGTGCGTGCCGTGGCGGAGCTGTTCAACCGCCTCGAGCGCAACGTCAGCGGACCGGTCCTCGAAGCCATTGAGGCGAAGCGACCGGAGCTCGCGGTGTCGATCCGCAACCTCATGTTCGTGTTCGACGACCTGGTGCACGTCGACGACAACGGCATGCGCGAGATCGTTCAACGCGCGGACAAGAAGGCGCTCACGATCGCCCTCAAGGGCGCGAGCGAAGAGATCCGGGCGCGCTTCTTCGACAACATGTCGAAGCGCGCGGCCGACATGCTGCGCGAAGAGATGGAAGTGCTCGGCGCCGTGCGCCTGCGCGACGTCGAAAAGGCGCAGCAGGATGTCGTCGCCATCGCCAGGAAGCTCGAGGAAGAGGGCGTGATCTCCACGGGAGCGGCGGCTGGCGAGGCGTATGTCGTCTAGAGCCCGCCGCATCGACCCCCTGAGCGTGCATCCCTTCTCGTGGGCGGGCTCGGATGCCGCTCCTGCGCTGTCGCCACGCGCACAGAATCGACCGGCGGCACCTGCAGCGGCGACGGCGGAGGGGGACGATCAAGGTGCGCTCAACGCGCGCCTTGCCGCGCTCGAACGCGACGCGTTCTCCAAGGGATTTGCGCAGGGTGAACGTGCGGGCGGCGAGGCGGCGGCGCAACGCGCCGAGGCCATGCTTCGTCGTCTCACCGAGACACTGGAGGAATTGACGACCCTCCGTCAGCAGATGATCCACGAGACCGAGCGGCAGATGGTGCAGCTGGCGCTGGCGATCGCGCGCCGCGTCGTGCACCGCGAGGTCTCGATCGATCACGATTTGCTCATCGCGATGGCGCGAGTGGCCCTCGATCGCCTGGGCGAGAGCGCGCAGGTGACCGTTCGGCTCAGCCCGCAAGACTTCGAAGCGACAGCCGCCGTGCGATCGGCGCAGTGGACCGGCACTCACGTGACCGTGGTCGCCGATGCCAGGGTCGGGCGTGGCGGTTGCCGCGTGGAGTCGGAGTTCGGCGCGATGGACGCCGGTGTCGACGGGCAGATCCACGAGATCGCGCGCGCGCTCCTGGGCGAGGCTGCATGAGCAGCGCCGCCGGCTTCTCGCTCTCACACTACATCGCACAAGTCGATCGAATAGATACAACCCCGCCAGCAGGCCGCGTCGTTCGCACGGTTGGACTGCTCATCGAGTCGGCGGGTCCGCGCGCGAGCGTCGGCGAGATCTGTGAAGTCATTGGTTCGCCGGACGCGCCGCCGCTGCCGGTGCAGGTGGTTGGCTTTCGCGAAGGGACGCTGCTGACGGTGCCGCTTGGCGACACCGCTGGCGTCCGCCCCGGCGATCGCATCGTCGCTCGCGCAGGTGCGGTGTCCGTGGGCGTCGGTCCAAGTCTCCTGGGCCGCGTCATCGACGCGCTGGGCAAGCCGCTCGATGGCATGCCACTACGCACCGATGCGCGCTATCCCTTGTTTCCCGCGCCGCTCAACCCGATGGACCGCGATCCTGTGATTGCGCCTCTCGGCACGGGCGTTCGTGCGATGGACACGATGCTGACGTGCGGGCGCGGTCAGCGCATCGGTCTCTTCGGCGGCAGCGGCGTCGGCAAGAGCACGCTGCTCGGCATGATCACGCGCGGCACGGCTGCCGATGTCATCGTTCTCGCGCTGGTCGGCGAGCGCGGTCGAGAGGTCCGCAGCTTCATCGATCACGACCTCGGGCCAGAAGGCATGCGCAAGGCCGTCGTGGTGGTCTCGACGTCCGACAACCCGCCGCTTCTGCGGATGCGCGCGGCGTACGCCGCGACGTCGATCGCGGAGTACTTCCGGGACCAGGGCAAGAACGTGTTGCTGCTCATGGATTCGGTCACACGGTTCGCGATGTCACAACGTGAAGTTGGCCTGGCTGCGGGCGAGCCGCCAACGACGAAGGGATACACGCCTTCGGTGTTTGCGTTGCTGCCGGCGCTGCTCGAGCGCGCCGGTGCGGTACGCGGCAAGGGCAGCATCACCGGCATGTACACCGTGCTCGTCGACGGGGACGATCACAACGAGCCGGTCGCCGATGCCGTGCGTTCGATCCTCGACGGCCACGTCGTGCTCTCGCGCGACCTGGCGTCGCGCCATCACTATCCACCGATCGACATCCTGCAGAGCGTCAGCCGAACGATGCCTGACGTCACCAACGTGACGCATCGCCAGAAGGCCGGGCAGGTCCGTGAATGGATGGCGGCGATCCGCGACAGTGAAGATCTGGTCAGCGTCGGCGCGTACGTCGCCGGCAGCAATCCGCGCATCGATCAGGCGCGCGCGAAGCGCGAGGCGATCGACGCGTTCCTGTGTCAGGACGCCGGCAGCCTCTGTGGCTTCACCGACGCTGTGGCTTCTTTGGAGACACTCTGACGTGAAGCCATTTCGCTTTCGTGCACAGGCGGCGATCGACCTTCGGCAACGTGAGTACGACGAGACGCGGCGATTGCTCGCGCGCGCGATGCTCGATTTGCGGGCCGCAGAAGAGGTACGAACCGAAGCCGACGCACGAATCATCGCTGCACGCGAGCACGGCACGCGTGAAATGCGCGGGACGATCGATACCGCGCGCTGGCAGTGGCACCAGTCTTGGATTCTTCGTCTCGAGCACGAGCGGGCCGTGTGCGCGGCGGACGTTGCGGCGCGGGAGCGTGATGTGGCTCGTGCAGCGCTGGCCGCGCAGAAGGCCCGCCAGCGCGTCGAAGCGCTCGAACGCTTCCGCGACAAGGCTCGACGCGCGTGGGACCACGCAGTCGACGCCGAAGAACAGAAACAGATCGACGTGCTCGCGACATTGCGCCATGTTGCGGCTCTTCGGGAATCGGCGCAAAGGAGCAGAACTTGATTCCGCAGACTTCCGGCACGAACGGCGCAAACAACAACGCTGTCGAGACACCGAAACGGAAGGATCAACTGGGTCGCGATGCCTTCTTGCAGCTGCTAACCACGCAGCTCGCTCACCAGGATCCGACGGCGCCCCAGGACAATGGCGAAATGATCGCGCAGCTGGCGTCGTTCAGCTCGCTCGAACAGTTGACGCAGATTCAAACGACGCTCGATGCGATCGGGACGGCGCTCGGCGTGCCGCCCTCTACTGAAAGGACTAAGTAATGGCTGTCGGTTCATTTTCGGCCGGTCTTTCCGGTCTCAACGCGAACGGGCAATACCTGGCGGTCATCGGAAACAACCTGGCGAACATCAACACGATCGGCTTCAAGTCGAGCGCCGTGACGTTCATGGATCTCGTCAGCCAGACCGTTGGCGGCTCGAGCGCCAACCCGATGCAGGTCGGCCTCGGTGTCGTGACCGGATCGATCTCGCCGGTCTTCAGCCAGGGCGCGATCGAGAACACGCGGGAAGCGACCAACGTCGCCATCCAGGGCAACGGCTTCTTCGTCGTCCGCGGCGACAACGGCTTGTCGTACACGCGCGCGGGCAACTTCAGCCTGAACAGCGACGGCGCGCTCGTGACGCCGGATGGCTTCAAGGTGCAGGGATACACGGCGACCGACCCGGTGACCGCTCAGATCATCACGACGAGCCAGCCGACGGACATCGTCGTTCCGCCCGGCGTGCTGCGATCGCCGGTGGCGACGAGCTCGTTCCGCACGTTGAGCAACCTCGACGTGAACGCAATCCCCGGCACGGCGTTCAATACGCCAGTGCAGATTTATGACTCGGTCGGCGCGTCGCACGTCATGACCGTCGCCTACACACGTACAGCGGCCGGCTGGAACTTCCAGCTCACCGTTGATGGTGGTGAAGTGACCGGCGGAACGGCTGGCACGCCGTTCGTGCTCGGCGCTGGCTCGGTGACCTTCGACGGTCAGGGCAATATCGCCACGGTAACGCCCACGGCTCCGGCAACGGGCGGTGGCGCGGCACCGGCTGTCGCCGACCTCTCGTTCACCACTCCGGCGTGGGTCACGGGTGCCACGGCTAGCACGATTTCGTGGGATCTCGTCGATCCGAATGGCGTCGTCTCGCTCACCGGCTACGCGTCGCCCTCGGCGACCTCGTCGAAGAGCCAGAACGGTGCGGCGGCCGGCATGATCGACAGCATCGCGATCACCGCGGACGGCTCGATCGTCGCGACATTCGGTGCCGGTCAGACCGTGGCGGTTGGCCAGCTCTCGCTCGCCAGCTTCAATAACCCGAAGGGTCTCGTGAAGATGGGATCGAATCGCTACGGCGAAAGCCAGGCGGCGGGCATCCCGAACGTCGGCGTCGCCGGCACCGGTGGCCGCGGCACGCTGATCGGATCGGCACTCGAGCAGTCGAACGTGGACATCGCGCAGGAGTTCACGCAGATGATCCTCGCCCAGCGCGGCTATCAAGCGAATTCGAAGACGATCACGGTCTCCGACGAGCTCCTGATGGATACGTTGAATCTGAAGCGGTAATTCATGCAGATCGATATCCTGTCGGGCGCGGCGGCGAACGCCGCGCCCGCGAATGAATCAAGCGGCGCGTCAGCAGGAGCGGGGAAGGCTCCTGGCGCGTTTGCTGACCTGCTCAACGCAGTGGCGGACGATCAGGACGAGTCGACGTCCGCCGACGAGGCAGACGACGACGATCTCATTGGCGACGAGTGGTTGACGGTACCCGTCGTTGTCCCGTTCGCTCCCGTGATCCCGCCGGACCTCGTGGCGATCGAGGACGGTGCCGCGACGAGCGTCGAAGCGATCGCCGAAGACCTCGCGGTGGACGTGGTGGAGGTGCCTCGGCCCGGCGTCGCAGCGTCGCCTGATGTGAAGTCCTTTGCCGACGACGAGGCGCCGAAACCTGCAGAGACGAAGCAGACGGAGTCGTCGCTGGTCAACCAGACCCCGGCGCCGGTGATTCCGGCAGTTAACGGTCAGCCAGTAGCGATCGTCAGCGACGTTCGCCCCGGAGGAGTCGCGGCAGACGAGAAGACTGAACAAACGACTGCGATTGCGTCGAATGAACTGATCGCGGCGGAGCCGACGGCGGAGCCGGGCAAAGAAGCCAGGACGACGCCGGCACCGGTAGCGAAGAGCGCCGAGACGAACGAGGCGGCAAAACCAGTCGCAGGGGCGACGGCGATCGGCGCGGTACAGAGCACTGTTGCCGAACGTGTTTCCCCGCGAGCCGAATCCTCATCGAGCGACACATCGAATGAGCCGGCCCCGAGTCCGAAGGGTGTTGCCGCCCGATTCGCGCGTGCAATCGAGCGCGCGATCGAGCACGCAGTCGCACCAGCAGCGGCGGGAGAGAACACCCAGTCGTCGAATCAGAACGGTGATGGTCAGCCGTCATTCGGTGAGTGGATCCGCGAGCAGTTGCCACAGCTGGCTGCAGCGCGCGGTCACCATTCAGCCAATCCGGCGTTCGCGTTCGTCGCGCCGGCACAGAACGACGCCCGCGTATCAGGCCTCCTCGCTTCGCCCGGCGGAAACCTGCTGCCGAACACTCCTGCGATGCCGAATGAGCAAGACATCCAGCTGCAAATCGTGCAGTCGATGCGCATGCAGTTTCGTGACGGCATTGGTGAAGCCGTTCTCAGGCTCAAACCCGAGCACCTGGGCTCGGTCTCCATCTCGCTGCGAGTCGAAAACGGCGGCCTCAAGGCCAACGTGCAGGCCGACATCCCTGCCGTCAGGCAGTGGCTCGAGTCGCAGCAGGACACGCTCCGCAGCGCGCTCGCCGAACACAACTTGCGCCTCGATCAGTTCGACGTCGAGCCCGATGCTCAACGTCAGCAAGCCGACGATCAACGCCAGCGAGAGCAGTCGAGAAAGCGACAGGCGCAGAAGCGTGAAGCCGAGCAGCCTGTGTTTGAAGTCGTAGTGTGAAAACCCGGTTAGTGGTTGGTGGTTGGTGGTTGGTGGTCGGTGGCTGGTTCAGAGTTCATGTTCGAAACTGCATGAACTCGCACAGCGAACCACGAACACCACCCACCACTAACCACCATCCACCAACCAAGTAGCCACCATCCACCAACCAGCCCAGTGACGGCGACCCGACAGGTCGTCGGCTCAGCGTCTTGACAATTGGCAAGAACAGGCCTGTTTTTGCGGGAATCAGCCTCAACAGCGCGGCACCCTGATTGCTCCCTCAGCGGCAGGACGGGATACGACCATGTCAGACGCTGAAAAGACCGAGAAGACCGACGCAGGCAAGCCAAAGAAGAAGTCGAAGCTCATTCCGATCCTCGCGGTCGTGTTCGTGCTGCTGGCCGGCGGAGGCGCAGGTGCCTATTGGATGTACGCGAAGCGCGCGGCTCAAGCCGGCGGCGAGGCTCCTGCGAAGGAGGAGAAGCCACCGAAGTCCGGCGTGGTCGACATGGAGCCCTTCGTCGTGAACCTTGCCGATGAAAGTGGCAAACGATTCCTGCGCGTGAACCTGAAGCTCCTCACCTGGGATGAGGAGCAGGCGGCCGAGATGAAAGAGGACGCCGTGATCAACGCCCGCGTCCGCGCCGCGATTCTCGAACTGCTCTCGCTGCAATATGCCGCTCCGCTCGTGACGCCCGAAGGGAAAGAGGAACTGAAGAAGGCGATCGCGGAGCGCGTGGCCGAGACTTCCGAAGAACTGAAGGTAACTGATGTCCTCTTCGTCGAATTCGTTGTTCAGTAGCGCCGATCTGCAGGCGCTCGGCGACGTGTCGTGCAGCGTCGACGTGTGGCTCGGGACCGCGACGATCTCGGTCCGCGACTGTCTGCACATGAAGCGCCACAGCATCATCCGCCTCGAGCAGTCGGCTGGCGGTGACATGCAGGTCGTGGTGAACGGTGTGCTCGTGGCTCACGGCGAGGTCGTCATCATCGACGACAGCACCGCCGTCCGGCTGACCGAGATCGCTGTGCCGCCAAGCGCGGAGACCTCGGCATGAACACGTTCCTCGCGACGCTGATCGTGCTCGCGCTCGTGGGCGGATTGGCGTGGCTCGTGCGCCGTGGGCCGCTCGCGCGGTTTGCCGCAGGCGGTAAGCCTGTCGCGGTGGAGACGGCGATTCCGCTTGGTGAGCGGCGCTCGCTCGTGATCGTCTCAGTTGAGGGGCGGAGGCTGCTGCTCGGTCTCACCAGCACCAATATCTCGCTCGTGACGGAGCTCCGGGGGCCTGAAGAAACCCATCAACTCCCAACTCCCAACATCCAACCTCCAACAGCTCCTTGGGAGTTGGGAATTGGAAGTTGGGCATTGACGCGAAGTTTCTTTGGTACCCGTAAGTGAACAACCTAGATCTCCAGGTAAACGGAATCGGCACGATCTCAGCCCCGCTGCAGGTCGTTCTTCTTCTGACGCTGATTTCGTTCCTGCCGGCGATCCTTGTGACGATGACCTCGTTTACGCGGATCACCATCATTTTTCACTTCCTCCGCCAGGCGCTCGGCACGCAGGAAATGCCGTCAAGCCAGATTCTCATCGGCCTCTCGCTTTTCTTGACGATGTTCGTGATGGCCCCGGTGGGCGCGCAGATCAATGAAGTGGCGCTCGAGCCTGCGATGGCGGGCAAGGTCAGCATGACGGAGGCGCTCCAGCTCGGCGCGCCGCCGCTGCGCGACTTCATGCTGAAGCAGACGCGCGAGGCCGATCTCGCGCTCTTCATCGAGCTCGGGAAGATCGAGAAGCCCAAGACCGCATCCGAGCTGCCGATGCGCGTCGTCATCCCCGCATACGTCATCTCTGAGCTGAAGACCGGCTTCCAGATGGGCTTCTTCCTCTTCATTCCGTTCCTGCTCATCGACCTCGTCGTATCGACGACGCTGCTGTCGATGGGCATGTTGCAGATGCCGCCGGCGATGGTGTCGCTGCCGTTCAAGGTGCTGCTGTTCGTGATGATCGACGGTTGGAATCTCGTGGTCGGGTCCATCGTCAGGAGCTTCGTGTAGTCATGCCCGAATCAGTCGTTGTCGGGACGGTACGTCAGGCGATCGAGATCGCGATCATGGTGAGCCTGCCGATGCTCCTCGCCGGGCTGGTTGCCGGTGTGCTCGTCAGCATCTTCCAGACGGTGACGTCGATCCAGGACAACGTCCTGGCATTCATCCCGCGTGCGGCGGCGATCTTCGCGGTCTTCGCGCTGACGTTCCCGTGGATTCTTCGCGTGGTCACCGGGTTCTCGCGTGACCTGGTCTACCGGCTCCCGGAGTTCATCCGGTGATCGATCTGTCCCTGGTGGTCAGGTTCGGGCTGCTCCTGGTACGTCCGGGGATGCTGGTGATGGTGGCGCCGGTACTCGGCGGCTCGTACACACCGGCACCAGTGAAGGTCGCCCTTACGGTGCTCCTGGCTCTCGTGCTTGCGCCAACAGTTGCCGTGCCGGACGCGGGCAACGACGTCTCGCTCACGCTCATCATCGCGCGTGAAGTCGTCGTCGGCCTCTCGCTCGGTCTCGCGGTTCGCGCGCTTGTCGCCGCCGCCGAGCTCGGGGGACACCTGAGCGGATATCAGATCGGCTTCTCATACGCCGCGACGATCGATCCGGCGAGCGGTGCCCGCAACTCGGTCATCACGTCGCTCTACGGCCTGCTGGCACTGCTCGCGTTCTTCGCGATCAACGGCCATCACCAAATCCTGCGCGCGCTGGTGGCGTCCTACGAAGGGCTGCCGATCGGCGGCGGACACGTTGACGCATCGATCGTGACCGGCGTCCGTCAGATGCTCGGCCTCGTCTTCACGGTCGGTGTGCGGCTGGCCGCACCGATGGTCCTGGTCCTGCTGATCGTCGAGCTCGCCGTCGGTCTCGTATCCCGCTCCGCGCCTTCGTTGAACTTCATGGTCGTCGGCTACCCGGTGCGACTGGTGGTTGGCCTGCTCGTGCTGGCGGCGATCGTCGGCACCGTCCCACAGGTGATCGCGAGCGTGTCGGAACGAACCGTCGACCTCGGACTCTCTCTCGCGGCCGCGTTCAAGTAGAGCCATGTCGCAAGAGCGCACAGAGCAACCCACAGCAAAACGGCTGCGTGACGCCCGTGAGAAAGGGCAGGTCGCACGCAGCCGTGATCTTGCGCTCGCGGCGGCGTCAGTCGCGGCGACGGTTGCCCTCGCCAAGATGGGAAGCCGGCTGCTGACCGGCCTCGCAGAGCATCTCGCGTCCGACCTCGCGCATTTCGGCGACGCGCCGCTCAAGGCGATCTCCGCCGGCGACATCAACACTCGCGTGATTCAGAGCGCTGGCCTCCTTGCGCTCCTCGTCGGGCCGATCGCGCTGGCGACGATGGCCGTGGGTGTGGCGATGCACGGCTTCCAGGGCGGCTGGGTGTTCGCGCCGAACGCCCTGCAGTTCAACTGGTCCCGACTCAATCCTGCCAGCGGCTTCAAGCGGTTCGGGATGAAGCAGTCGGGCGCCGATACCCTGAAGACGCTCATCTCCGTTTCCGTCATCACCTATCTCGCGTGGCGGGTCGTCGAAGGCGCGATGAACGAAGCACCGCAGATGGCGTGGCTGACGCCACTCGGCGCAGCGTCGCTGGCCTGGTCGCACAGCGACACGCTGCTGTGGCGCGTGGCGTGGGCGCTCGGTGTCCTCGCCCTCGGCGACTACGCGCTCCAGAAGTACCGCCTGACGTCCTCCTTGAAGATGAGCAAGCAGGAGATCAAGGACGAACACAAAATGATGGAGGGCAGCCCCGAGAACAAGCGGCGCGTGCGACGGGCGCAGCTGACGATGGCCCGCCGCCGGATGATGCAGGACGTCGCCCGCGCGACGGTCGTCATCACCAACCCGACACACTTTGCCGTCGCGCTCGAATACCGTCGCGACAAGATGGCGGCCCCGATGGTGCTCGCCAAGGGCGCGGACCACGTGGCCCTGCGCATTCGTGAAGAAGCGCGCACCCACGGCATTCCGATCATCGAAAACAAGCCGCTCGCGCAGGCGCTCTTCAAGACCGCCGAGATCGGCCAGACCATTCCGGGCCCACTCTTCGGCGCCGTCGCCGAAGTGCTCGCGTATCTGGTCCGGATCAAACAGCTGATGCTCTGATATGGCGAAAACTCGAACGCCCAATCGCGCCACTCACCTGATCGCGCCGATCGCCGTGATGGCGGTCGTGCTGCTGATGATCGTCCCGCTGCCGACGATCCTGCTCGACCTGCTGCTGTCGATCGACATCGGGCTCGCGGTGGTGCTGCTGCTCACCGCCATCTACGTCCGGCAACCGGTGGATTTCTCGGTCTTCCCGTCGTTGCTGCTGTTGCTCACGTTGATCCGCCTGTCGCTCAACGTGGCCTCCACTCGACTCGTGCTGCTCAACGGTGGTGACGGAATCGAGGCGGCCGGCAACGTCATCATGGCCTTCGGCCAGTTCGTGGTCGGCGGCAACTTCGTCGTGGGCATCGTCGTCTTCCTGGTGCTCATCGCCATTCAGTACATCGTCATCAACCATGGCGCGGTCCGCATCTCGGAAGTCACGGCGCGGTTCACGTTGGACGCGTTGCCTGGGCGACAGATGGCGATCGACGCGGACCTGTCGTCGGGTGCAATCACTGATACCGAGGCGCGCGATCGACGCGATCGACTCCGGCGCGAAGCCGACTTCTACGGCGCGATGGACGGTGCGATCAGGTTCACGCAGCGCGACGCGCTGGCAGCCGTGCTCATCACGGCCGTCAACATCGTGGCGGGGTTGATCATCGGCGTGTTTCAGCACGGTCTCGACCTGGCGACGGCGGCCGAAACCTACACGATCCTGACAGTGGGCGAGGGCCTCGTCACGTCGATCCCCGCGCTGCTGGTGTCGATGGCCGGCGGTCTGATCACGACGCGGGCGGCCGCCGAATCGCACCTCGGTGAAGAGGTTGCAGTGCAGTTGCTCGAGCGATCCCGTCCGCTTGGCATCGCGGCTGGCGTGCTCACGTTCCTCGCGATGATCCCGGGCCTGCCAAAGCTGTCGTTCCTGACCGTCGCGGCCGTGCTGGGTGCGGCGGCCTACGCCGTGCGGACCCGGCCGGCGGAGGACGTCACCCCTGAATCAGCGACCACCAGCCCGGACGCGCAAGAGCCCACGGTCAGCGTCGATCCCCTCGGCGTGGACGTCGGATACGCACTCGTCAGCCTCGTCGACGAGCGTCAGAACGGGACGCTCCTGACGCGGGTCCGATCGATTCGCAAGCAGATCGCGACCGAGACCGGGCTCGTCGTTCCACCAGTTCGCATCGCGGACAACCTGCAACTCGGGCCCCGTGCGTACAGCATCCTCGTGAAGGGTGTTGAAGTCGCTCGTGGCGAGCTGTATCCAGAGCGACTGCTCGCCATCAACCCGGGCTCTGTCACACGAGCGATCGAAGGCACGCAAACAAAGGAGCCGGCGTTCGGCCTGCCCGCGACGTGGATTGCGCAGGACCTGCGCGAAGCCGCGTCGGCCGCTGGTTACACCGTGGTCGATGCGACCACCGCACTCTCGACCCACTTGTCGGAAACCATCCGCGCGTTCCTGCCGGATCTTCTGAGCCGTCAGCAAGTCAAGGAAATGGTGGACCAGGTTGCGCAATCTTCGCCGCGACTGGTCGAAGACCTCGTGCCGAAGCTCGTCTCGCTCGGCGAGATTCAGCGCGTCCTGCGACAACTGCTGCGCGAGCGCGTGCCGGTGCGTGACCTGCCGACAATCCTCGAAGCGATCGCGGATGCCGCGGCAGTCACCAAGGATGCGGATGCGATCAACGAATCGGTCCGCGCGGCGATTGGCCGGGCGATCTGCCGGCCGTATCAGACAGAGAAGGGCGAGCTGCCAGTGATCGGAGTTGCACCGGTGCTCGAGGAACGGCTCCTCGCGTCGCTGGTCCGGACGGACCACGGTGCAGTTCTGGCCCTCGACCCGCAACAGGCGCAGAACATCGCCTCACGCATCGCCCGCGCCCTCGAACAGGCCGTGGCACAACCCGTGCTCTTGTGTTCTCCAACGCTGCGGCCTCATTTGTGGAGGCTGTTCGCGCGAGTGCTCCCGCACCTTGGGGTGCTCTCGCACAACGAAGTGCCGGCGCACATTCCGGTTGTCTCGATTGCAACCCTCGACTGATATGCATTTGAAGCGCTATCGCAGGCCAACGCTCAAAGACGCACTCCGTGCGATCCGGGAAGAACTGGGTCCGGACGCCCTCGTGCTGTCGACCCGCGAGGTCACCGCGGCAGGCATGCGCGGGATGATCGGAGGCCGGGAAATCGAGGTCACTGCGGCGGCAGAGCGGCCGGCGGTGCCGGAGAGCCGACACGTCGACCCGGAGCCGATTGCGGTTGCGGCCCCGCGCCGTTCGCGCTCGGACAGAGCAATCGACCAGATCGCCGCTCGGCTTGAGGCCGGCGGACTTGCCGCGGACCTGGCGCGCGAGATCGCGATGTCGCACCCGGTCAACCGTCGCCGTGCGGCGAACACAGAGAGCCTGAAAGAAACGCTCGCGCGCGAGCTCACGACGATTGCGGCGGGCGACGAGGTCTACGCACCCATCCAGGTGTTCGTCGGGCCTCCTGGTGTTGGTAAGACTACGACGATCGCGAAGATCGCTGCGCAGGAACGTGCACGCCACGGCCAACGGCTGATGCTGCTGGCGGCCGACGGCTTCCGCGTTGGTGCGATCGAGCAGCTCCGCCTCTATGCGGACATCCTTGGCGCGCCGTTCGTCGCTGCGCGCACTCCGGACGAATTCTCTCGCGCGCTCGACGGCATCAGATGCCCGCTGCTCGTCGACACCGCGGGCCGATCGCCGTCAGACGACATATCGAAGGACATGTTTCGTGTGCTCGGCACGCGAAGCGATGTGCGAACGCATCTGGTGATTCCGGCTGCGACGACGGCAAAGTCCGCCGAGCGGCTCATCGATCGATTCGCGGACGCGCGTCCAGCGCGCGTGGTACTGACCCGTCTCGATGAAGCAGAAACGATCGGCCCGCTGGTCGCTGTGCTGCGAGAACGCCGCCTGCCGTTGTCGTACTTCGGTACCGGTCAGAACGTGCCGGCCGACCTGCAGCGTGTGAGCGCATCCGTGCTCGCCGACTGGGTGATGGGCGAGATGGTGCAAGGAGCGGTCGCGTGAACGCGAACGCCGGTATCGCAAACGTGCTTGCCGTGACGAGCGGCAAGGGAGGAGTGGGCAAGACCAACGTCACCGTGAACGTGGCTTTGTCGCTCGCGCGTCTCGGCTACCGCGTCGGGCTCATCGACGCCGACTTCGGGCTCGGCAACATCGACGTGATGCTCGGCCTGACACCGGACAGCCACATCGGCCACCTGCTGACTGGCGAGAAGACGCTGGCGGAAGTCGTGGTGCGCGGGCCGCTCGGGGTCGAAGTGCTCCCGGCGAGCTCGGGTCTGCAGTCGATCACCTCGATGACCTCTGCTCAGCGCACCAAACTGCGCGCGGCGCTGCATCTATTCGCGAGCCGCCTGGACTTTCTGCTCATCGACACCGCTGCGGGCATCTCCGACAACGTCATCGAAACCCTGCGACTCGCCGAGCGTGTCGCGCTCGTCACGTCGCTCGAGCCATCGGCCGTCGTCGACGCCTATGCGACCGCCAAGGTTCTGACGCAGGCCTCGCCTGGGACCGAGATTGGCGTGGTCGTCAATTCGGTTCGCGATGGCGATGAAGCGGGATTGGCATTCAAGCAACTCGATGTAGCGGCAACGCGCTTCCTCGGCCGCAGCCTTCGTTACTACGGTTTCATCGCCGAGGACCGTGCCGTGCGCGAATCAGTGCTCGTGCAGCGTGCGGTCGTCGACCACTTGCCACAGGCAGCGGCCAGCCGCTGCTACCGGATATTGGCCTCGCGTCTGGCGGGCCTTGGCCGCGGCCCTGGTGGCCTGCGCCTGGCCGTCGGCGCGTCGGTCTCGGAAGGACCCACGGAGGTTTACGAGTGCGCGACAAGGTGTCCACAGCAGTGCGCGTGAAAACATCCGCGACCGTAAAGACGCCGGCTCCCGATATGGATGCTCGCGATCGTCTTGTCATGGAGCACGTCCCGCTCGTGAAGACGCTCGCGCAGCGGCTGGCGCAGCGGCTGCCGTCGCAGGTCGAGATGAACGATCTGGTGAGCGTCGGTGTGCTGGGGCTGATCGACGCCGCAACCCGATATCGTCCGTCAACCGGCGTGCCGTTCGATGCGTTCGCCCGCCGCCGCGTCAACGGCGCCATGCTCGACGCGCTGCGAGAGCTCGATTGGGCGCCTCGCTCGTTGCGCCGCATGCGGCGCGAGATGGATACGGCGATCGCCTCGCTGCGCCATCGCCTCGGTCGCGAGCCACGCGAAGAGGAAATCGCGGACGCCATGGATCTGTCGGTACCTGCCTATGAGAAGGCGCTCGAACAGCTTCGCACGCTCGAAGTCGGCTCGGTCCGTCAGCTCGACGCGCCGACGCCGGACGGAACGCCGCTCATCGAGCTGTGCATCGACGCGTCCGAAGACGCCGTGACCCAGCTGGAGCGAAAAGAGCTCAAGACCCATCTGGCGCAGGCGATCGAGGAGTTACCCGAACGTGAGCGTCAGATTCTGGCGCTGTACTACCAGGAAGAGCTGACCCTTGCGGAGATCGGCGAGGTCATCGGCGTCTGTGAGTCGCGTGTGAGTCAGCTGCGCGCGCTGGCGATTTCACGGCTGCGGACGCTGCTGCGCCGCTCGCTCGGCGTTGATGCAGGGGTGTCTGGAGATCGTCGATGCTGAACACGCCGTTCAACTTTCTTAGTTCTCTGTGCTCGGTGCGTGTTCACGTTCGGTTCACGGTTCTTGAGTTGGCGTTCGCGGCTCATTCCATGATGCCGCGTGTGGCTGGCAGGTTCTACGTTCTCGAACCTGAACGCGAACCGAGAAGCGAGAACCGAGAAGCGCGAACGACAGGCACTCTGTTTGATTCGCTTACGTCGGAGTCCAGGCCGTGAGCAAGATTCTGTCGCAGGACGAAATCGACGCGCTGCTGGCCTCGTCGGCAGCGGCTGTCAGCGGGCGGCACAGTGGGCCGGTCGATGCCGGGGCGTCGAGTGACGTGGTCAGCTACAACTTCCGCCGCCCGGACCGCGTATCGAAGGACCAGCTCCGCTCGCTGCACTTCCTGCACGACCGCTTTGCGCTCAACGTCTCGACGTCGCTGTCTGCGTTCCTTCGTGCGATGACCGAGGTCAGCATCGTCTCGGTCGAACAGTTCGCGTACTCGGAATTCCTGATGTCGCTGCCCGACCCCACGGCCTTCTACGCCGTGAGCCTGAGCCTCTTCGACGGCGTTGGCGCCCTCGAGATCAATCCGTCGGTCGCATTCACGATGGTGGACCGGTTGCTGGGCGGCAACGGGCAGACACCCGGACCGAATCGCGCGCTTACGCTCATCGAGCAGAACGTCGTGGACTCGGTCGTCAACCTGATGCTCGACAACCTGACGGAAACGTGGCGCGCGGTCACGAACATGGAGTTCAAGATTCAGGCGCGCGAGACACGGCCGCAGATGCTGCAGGTGACCGGCCCGACGGAAATCGTGATTCTGCTCGTGTTCGACATCCGCATCGGCGACACGCGCGGGATGGTGAACTTCTGCATCCCCGCTGCCGCGATCGAAGCCATCGGCGAGGCCTTCGAGCAGGGATGGCAGCGGACGAGAAAACAGCCGACGCCCGACGAGGAAGCGTGGCTGCAGGCCAACCTGGGGCGCGTGCCGCTGCCGGTCACCGCGCTGCTCGAGACGACGCTGCCCGCGCGCGACCTCATCGCGCTCAAGCCTGGCGACGTGCTGTCGCTGGGACACGCTGTGACGCAGCCGGTTGACGTGCACATCGGTCAGGTCCGCCGGTACGGCGGCCGCCTCACGCAGCACGGGACGACCGCGGGCGTGTTGATCGAGTCGAAGACGCCACTGCAGCAGGGAGCCGCCGCATGACCGCCTCGCTGAATCAGGAGATATTCGCCGCGCTCGTCGAAGAGCTGGGCATCGTCGTCGGGACGACCATCGACGCGCCGGCAACCGTGTCGGCTGGTGTACCGGCCACAGGTCGCCAGTGGGTGGCGGATGTAAGCGCCAGGGGGGAAGTCAACGGATCGATCACCGTGGTGCTCGATCACGATGGTGCGAGCGCAATCACCAGACTGATGACCGGCATCGAGGGCGACATCCCCGACGAGGCGCTGCTCGACACCATTCGCGAGGTGCTTGCGCAGGCGGTCAGCGGGCTGTCGCTGAAGCCGGTGGCGCGTGGCGCAAAGCTCGCCGTCGTCAACGTCACGCCGGGCGAGGGGCACGTTCCTGAAGGTGAATGGAACGCACACGCCATCGCGTCCGACAAGATGTCCGCTCCGTTGTCGGTGACGACGTGGGGCGATCTCGCCGTGGGGCAGGCACCTGCCGCGAAGCCGGCCACCGGGCCGAGACCAGTTGCGAAGCCATCATCGGCGCCCGCGAGGCTCGCAGAGGTGCCCGAAGAGAAGCTCGACGATCGGATCGACGTGATCCTGGACATCGATCTTCCGCTCGTCGTGCGCTTTGGCAGGACCGAGCTTCCGTTGAAGACGCTGACCCGGCTCGGGCCGGGGTCGGTGATCGACCTTGGGCGCTCGCCAGACGATCCTGTCGAAGTGCTGGTCAGCAACCGCGTGGTGGCTCGTGGAGAAGTGGTGATCGTTGGGGGCAGCTATGGCATCCGCATTCTGGATGTCGTCAGTCAGCGTGAACGCGTGCGTTCGATGGAGGCGTAGTCGTGGAGATCTATGTGTGGTCTGGTGCGGGTCTACTGGCGCTGGCGCTTGCGCTGTCATTTCGTATGCACGTGTTGCAGCATCGAAAGCTCTCTGCTCTCGGCGATCGCCTCGCGCACCTGACATCCGGCATCTCGCTCTTGACTGACACGGTCGAAGGCGGGCTGCGCGACGTCGCCCAGGAGATCGAGCGCCTCAGCGGAGCGAACAAGCCGGCGGCCAAGCCGAAGGCACGTGTCGCGACGCAACGTCGTGTGTCGGCTGCCGCCAAGCGCGGACGTTCGGTGCAGGACATCGCGTCGAAGGAAAAGATGTCCGAGAGCGAAGTACGTCTGCGTCTGCAGATGGCCGGCGCCGTCGCCGGCCGGGAGAAAGCTCATGCCACGGTGCGCTGACGACAGATGTGGCCGCTGGCGGCCTGACCTCTCATCGGTCGAGCGTTTTGCCGGTGCCTCTGTCATGAGAATGGGAGCGCTGCAGTTCAACGGGCTCTGGTATTGCTCGCGCGCATGTGTGGAGCAAGCGGCGCGCGCGGGCCTGAATCAGGACCGGACGCGGGCGCGTGTCTCGAATGGACTGCCGCCGTTGAGGCTCGGTGTGTTGCTCCGCCATGCGGGCGTGGTCACGCAGCCCCAGCTCGAAGCGGCTCTCGAGGCGACGAAGGAAACGGGGCTCAAGATCGGCGCGCAACTCGAGCGCCTTGGCTATTCCACGCCTGACGACGTGCTGCGAGCGCTCGCGGCGCAGGCCGGCGTGAGCTACCTGTCGACATTCGACGTGACGCGCGTCGAGCGGGCGCCGGTATCGATGCCAGCCGCGATGGTGCGTGCGTTGGGCCTGGTGCCGTTCGAAGCAGACGATGTGTTGAAGAAGTTGTCGGTGGTGTGCGCGGCGCCT
>Ga0207669_10000231_pt1 | contig 25543 bp, 17 predicted proteins | sample KBSM33metaG_FD_184329 | JGI IMG/M metagenome (GOLD analysis project Ga0207669, IMG submission 184329) | Miscanthus rhizosphere microbial communities from Kellogg Biological Station, Michigan, USA - KBS M3-3 metaG (SPAdes) (version 2) | ecosystem: Host-associated > Plants > Roots > Rhizosphere >...
TGCCTTGTATCCAGCCGACAATCTTCAATCCTGGTTTCAGGGCTTCGAGTTGTCGCCTGACGAACGCCAGAACGTCCTCGGGCGATCGTCGTGGTGGGTTCGAACGTTCGGCGATGTCCGGCTCGAGACGCTCATGGTGCCGCCCGATCCGCCGGACGGCAGCGTGTTGAACGCGATGGAGCGCCGCCGAATCCGGGGCCAGACCGGTTTCATCGCGGGGATGACCGGGGCGGCCGACGCCCCGGCCATCATCGTTGGCCACCGATACTTCTGGAACATGGGACCTCGCCGGGCACCGGATGTGGCGGCCGAAGCCGTCGGGCTCTTTTCGATCGGCAGCCGCCCGCACGTGGAGGGCACGATCTGGGCGTCGTACACCATCGACGCCATCACCAACGTCGTGATTGGCGGCGGCTGGTTCTCCCAGCGTCAAATGGCCGACGTCGCCGTCGGTACCGACCTCCGTGTCGGACGCTTTTCGGTGCGCCCCACCTGGCGCGTGCGTGACCGGACGTTTAATGCGCGCGTCACGACGACGTTTTGATCAGTCAGTGCATCGGCATCCGGCCAGGCCCTCGGCCTGCTGTCCGTTGACTTTCACGGAACGAACGCAATGCCCCACGGTCGATCGCCGACCGTGACCTTCGCTTTCACCGTGCGCGACGCGACATCGACGATGGAGACGTCGTTGGATGGTCCGTTCGCCGTGAACACCGTGTTGCCGTCAGCCGATACGGCGATGCCCCAGGGACGCTCGCCGACTTCGATCGACGCAATCTGTTTGTTCGTGGCAGTCTCGAGGATGACCACGTTCTTGCCTCGACCCGTCGTCACGAACACGAACTTGCCGTCAGGCGATGCCACGACGCCCATCGGACGTACGAGTTGACCGCCGGTGAGCTTGACGGTCTCGAGCACCGTGTGTTTCATCGAATCGATGACGGCGATCGCTCCGCCGTTTTCTGACGAGACGTAGGCACGTGAGCTGTCCGGCAGAAATGCCGTCGAGCGCGGGCGGGGTCCGACCTCGAGCGTCTTGAGTACCTTGAGCGCCTCTGCATCGATGACCGCCACGTGCCCTTCCTCTTCGGACGTGACGTAGACAAACTTCCCATCGGGCCGCATCTCGACGCCTTCGGGCTCGCCGCCGACCTTCAGGCTCGCCAACACGTGTCCATCGTCAACGGCGACGACGCTCGCCTCGCCGACGTCTTCGTTGGCGACGAAGAGACGCATGCCGTCCTGACTGACCGCCGTCTGCTCCGGATCGGATCCCGCCTTCACGATTCGCAGCAACCGGTGATCGGCGACACTGACGACGCCGATGCCGTCCGCGCGCTTGTCCGGCGGCGGCAGCTTGCTCTCGTCAACACCCGGTCCCGCAATGGGTGAACCGCTCAGCGCGACGTAGAGCGTCGAGCCATCGGGGCTTACACGAATACCGCGGGGTCGCTTCCCAACCGGGATCGTCGTGATGACCTTCTGCGCCGCGACGTCGATGACACTGATGTCGCCGCTGACTTCGTTGGTGACAAACAGCCGTCCGCCGGCCGGCCTGGCGTTTTCGGCGCCGGGGGTCGGGGTTGCGGCAGGAGCCGGTGCTGGCTGGGGTTCGGACCTCGAGCAGGCCGACGCCAGAAGAAGAACGCAAATGAAGGCAATTCGTGGACGCATGGCACAATGCTCCTCGAAAGGGCGCGGGTATACTAGCCCCAACTTTCGGTTCCAGGTTCCGGGTTCCAGGTTCCAGGTTCGTGGCATATGCGCAAATGGCTCATCCTGATCCACCGGTACCTCGGCATCGCGCTCGGCGTGATCTTCGTGTCGTGGTTCGCGTCAGGCATCGCGATGCTCTACGGGCGTGGCATGCCGCGACTGACTCCGGACATGCGCCTGGAGCGAATCGCGCCAATCGACACGTCGGCCGTGCGGCTCTCGGCATCGGAAGCACTCGAACGCGCGGAGCTCGATGGCTCGGACAAGGTCACCCTGCTCACGATCATGGGCCGGCCGGCGTACCGCTTCGGAGCCGCCGGTGAAGCGACGACGGTTTTTGCAGACACCGGAGAACAGCTTCTCGACATCGACGCCGCACAGGCGCAGACGATCGCCGCCGCATTCGTTCGCCTTCCCGAGAACCGCCTGCACCACGTAGGCCGGCTCACCGAACCCGATCAATGGTCGCTGACCATTCGTCAGGGCCCGATGCACAAGTTCATCGTCGATGACGACGCGGGAACGCAGGTGTACGTGTCGGAGCGCAACGCGGAGGTGACCGTGCTGACGACGCGCGGCAGCCGGGCGCTCGCGTGGGTTGGCGTGATCCCGCACTTCATGTACTTCGCACCGCTTCGGCTCAACCAGCCGCTCTGGCGTGCGATCGTCTTGTGGACGTCCGGGCTTGGCATCGGTCTCGCGCTGCTGGGCATCGTCCTCGGAATCATCCAGCTCAGAATCTCGCGCCCCTTCAGTTTCAAGCGTATCGGCTCGTATCTTCCGTACTCAGGCTGGATGCGATGGCACTACGTCACAGGCCTGGTGTTTGGCCTCTTCACGCTCACTTTCGTCTTCAGCGGATGGATCTCGATGGAGCCGTTTGGCTGGGCGACGAAGGCAGGACGGTTCGGCGGAGGACTGCGTGAGGCGTTCACGAGCAACGCCGGTGACCTCGCGGCGTACCCCGCGTTGACAGCAGACGCCCTGCAGACAATCGCAGACGGGAAACCAGTCAAAGAGGTCGAATACGTCCGCATACAAAACGAGCCGTTCTTTCTCGTGCGGCGAATTCCTGACGCCGGCGCGGGCACGGACATCCGCGGACACGAGCCGTACTACGCAATACGAGCGCGCGACGCCGCCCAAACAGTCGTCAACGCTCGCACCTTGCAACTGCACGATCGCGACTTCTCTGCGGACTCGCTGCTCGCGCGCGTGAAGCACGCGGTTCCCGATACCACCATCGTGAGCGCCGAGATGCTCACGACCTACGACTCGTACTACTACTCACGCGAGGGGCTCGCGCCGCTGCCGGTGCTGCGCGTGAAACTGGACGATCCGGATCGCACCTGGCTCTACATCGATCCGCGCATGAGCCAACTCGTCGGCCGCATCCATCGACTCGATCGTGCCGAACGCTGGCTGTGGAACGGCCTGCACAGCCTCGACTTCGGGTTCTGGTACTACAAGCGACCACTGTGGGACATCGTCATGATCCTGCTCAGCCTCGGTGGGCTCACGACGAGCGCGATCGGACTCTTCCTCGGGCTCAGGCGAATCCTGCGCGGACTACGAAGCGGTGTGGCTCCAGTCACACAACCGGATCCAGTTTTCTGGACGAACGAGATCCAGAGATCCGTCGACAGACGCTAGCAACGACGTCCTGGGCGGCGGGTCCAAATATACGGACCCGCCCTACGAACTTCGAACCCCGAGCCCCGGATCCCGGATCCCGGTCCCGGATCCCGAGTCCCGGATCCCGACTTAATTGAACGTCACCGTATGCGAGTGTGCGTTGTCGGTGGACGACGTCTTCTGTACACGTGTGTTCGCACTGATCTGAGTGAGTTCAGCTTGAGACAGGGCTACCGTGTGCGTGTGTGTGGCGGCGCCCGTAAGCGTCACCGTTATCGCGTTTCCAGCCGTTAACTGAGCCGCCGTCACCACCGCAGTGTGGGTATGACCGGCATCAGTACTGACCGTCGCGTTCTTGTCGGTTGTCGCTGGTGGAGTTGGTGCCGGGGTCGGGTCGTCGTCACCGCCGCATCCGCTGATGGTGATGGTGACGCCGGCCAGCATTGCCAGAGCGCTTTCTACTGTGAACTCACGCCTCGTCAGCAGGTTCTCGTCGCTCATCGATTTCCTCCCGGAGCGCTGACGACTTCAGGAAGCGTGCCACCGCGCGCAGCCGAGGTTTACGTTAAAGGCATCTGACGAAGGATTTAAGAACTCTTCAGATGCACGGACCCTCCGTCGCGGGACGATGGAATGTATGAAGCTGCTGCATGTCCTTCTCTTCTTGCTCGTCATCAGTGTTCCAGCATTCGCGCAGAGCGGCGGCGCACACGTCAAAGGGCGCGTCACCGACGAAACCGGTGGAGCACTTCCGGGTGTGACAGTGGAGTTGCTCGGCGGCAGCGAACCGCGCGAGGTCGTCAGCGACGCAACGGGCAACTACGACTTCGACAACGTGCCTGCGGGGACGTATCAGCTCTCGATGCGGCTCATCAACTTCGCCGCCGTCAACCACAGAGATCTCAAGGTGAGCGGACAGACCGTGACGAATGACGAAGTGATGCACCTTTCGCTCAACGCGGAAGTGGTCGTCGTCGGCAAGCGCACGTTCACCAACCTTGCAGACGTGGAGAACCCGGCCGAGGATCTCGTCGGCATTGCCTCGTCAGCGAGCCAGGGCGCGATCACCGCGAAGCAGCTCGACGTCCGTCCGTTCATGCGACAGGCCGAGGTGCTCGAAACGGTGCCGGGCGTGATCATCACGCAGCACAGCGGCGAGGGTAAAGCCAATCAGTACTTCCTGCGCGGGTTCAATCTCGATCACGGCAGCGACTTCGCGATGACCGTTGCGGGCACGCCGGTCAACATGCCAACACATGCGCACAGCCAGGGCTACTCCGACCTCAACTTCCTGATCCCCGAGCTCGTCGCCGGCGTGCAGTACTCCAAGGGCCCGTATTACGTCGACCAGGGAGACTTCGCTACGGCCGGCTCAGGCAACATCAGCTACGCGACAACGCTCGATCGGCCACTTGTCCGCGTCGAGACCGGCACCTATGACTTCGGGCGAATCCTGTTGGCCGCGTCACCGAAGCTTGGTAAAGGCAATCTGATGACGGCGTTCGAGACCTCCACGAACTCCGGGCCGTGGACCGTTCCGGACTCGTACAGGAAGTTCAACGGCGTGGTGCGCTACAGCCAGGGCGATAACGTGAACGGTCTCTCCCTCACGTTCATGGGCTATCACGGCGAATGGAACGCCACTGAAGCGTCGCCGCAACGCGCGATCGACTCCGGCCTCATCGATCGCTTCGGCTCCATCGACCCGACCGACGGCGGACACACGTATCGCTACAGCGTTGGCGGCGAGTGGCAGCACGGCAGCGGCCAGACACTCAGCAAGATTCAGGCGTACGGCATTGGCTACGACCTCGGCCTCATCTCGAACTTCACGTTCTTCCTCGACGATCCCGTGCACGGCGATCAACGCGAGCAGGTCGATCACCGCTTCGTCTCCGGCGTACGGGCGTTTCAGAAGCGTCAGACGCGATGGGGTGGCCGTCCCGTCGAGAACACGATCGGCGTGCAGTTCAGGAATGACGATGTGATGCAGGTGGCGCTGTACCACACGGAGGCGCGAGAACACCTCGAGACGGTGAACGACGCCTCGGCGATCGTGAGCAGCCTTGGCGTCTATGGCGAGAACCAGGTGGAGTGGGCGTCATGGTTCAAGACGACAGTCGGCTTGCGCGCAGATGGGTCGCGCTTCGACGTCACCAACAGAGTCGATGAGAGAAACGGTGGCACTGATACCGCCGGCATCCTCAGTCCGAAGGGCACAGCGACGTTTGGACCGTGGCGATCGACCGAGTTCTACGTCAACGCGGGGAGCGGCTTTCACAGCAACAGCGCGCTCGGAACGACGTTGAAGTACGACGCGAATGGCGATTCGGTGGACCCGGTTACTCCGCTCGTTCGAGCTCGGGGCGCTGAGGTCGGTGTGCGCACAGTTGCGATTCCGCATCTCCAGAGCACAGTGTCGTTGTGGGCGCTGCACCTCGCATCGGAGCTGGTCTACAACGGCGATGTCGGCGCAACCGAACCCGGCCCGGCAAGCAGACGATACGGAGTGGAACTCGCCAACTACTACAGCCCGAAGCCGTGGCTGATCTTCGACGGTGATCTCTCCTGGTCGCGCGCCCGGTTCACCGAGTTCAACGAGGCTGGTCAGTACGTGCCAGAGGCCGTAGACGTCGTGGTCTCAGGTGGGGCAAGTATCGACAACTTCCACCGGACGTTTGCCAGCCTGCGGCTTCGCTACTTCGGCCCGCGTGCCCTCGTCGAGGACAACTCGGTGCGTTCGAAGGCCACGACACTCCTGAACTTCGAGGGTGGGTATCAGTTCGCCAGGGCGCTACGGCTGAACGCGCAGGTCTACAACCTCCTCGACGCCGAGGTCAGCGACATCGACTACTACTTCGCGTCACGGCTTCAGGGTGAACCGCTCGGGGGCGTTGAAGACATCCACGTTCACCCGGCAGTGCCTCGGACGCTGCGCGTCAGCCTGGTTCTCGGTTTCTAGAAAGCGCTTATCAACTCCCAACCTCCGACTCCCACCGTATCGTTTAGTGCCTCGTTGAGACCACGAAGAGGCGGTGCGCGGCCGGGCACGACGTCCACGAAGAACTCAATCTAAACGCGGGGATCGCCGGGATCGCAGGGCGCCACGGGTCACGCCGGCCGTTGCCTGCCAGAGGCCGGCGTCCGAATCGAGCCGCGCCGGAATTCGAAAGCCGTGCTGCCGCTGATTCCCGCTTTCAATTCCGGCGCGACTCGAGCTGGGCCGCGCACGGCGCGGCGACCCGTGGCGACTCGCCACATGCGAATCCGCCTCTGAGATCGCGGCGATCCCCGCGTTGGACATCCCCCGCAATCTTCGCGTATCTCGGCGGTTCGTCGATTTCGTGTCGTGCTTCGTGTTCTTCGCGGCCTTCGTGGTTACACCCGCCAATCAAAGACCTCCCAACTCCCAAGTCAGCTTGTTTTCTTGGAAGTTGGAAATTGGAAGTTGGGGTGTGATTCATGAGCGCTCTTCGGCCGGGGGTGCGGCCACCATTCGGCCGCCGAACCACGCCGGCCTCCGGCGCCGCAGATCTTCGCCAATCGCGAAGAGACAGGGAATCAGGAACAGCACGTAGATCGTGGAGCTGATCATGCCACCGAACGTCGGCGTCGCGATCGGCTGCGTGATGTCCATCCCCGAGCCGCTGGCAAACATGATCGGCAGCAGGCCGAGCACGGTGGTCGCCACGGTCATCAGCTTCGGCCGCAGCCGCGAGACCGATCCCTGCACGACGGCATCCATGTAGGTTTGCTCGGGCGCCCGGTTGGCGAGCGCCTCCCGGATGAACTCGATCATGATGATGCCGGTCTGAATGGCCACCGCGAACAGCGAGACGTACCCGATGATCACGGCCGTGGTCATCGAGTAGCCCAGCCACCACTGAAGCAGGACGCCGCCGACGAGCGCGAACGGCGCCGACAGCATGATCAGCGAGCTGTCGGCAACGGAATTGAACGCCAGCATCAGCAGCACGAACATGATCACCAGCGTGATCGGCACCACGATGCTCAACTTGGAGCGCGCGTCCTCTGCGTATTGATAGAGCCCGGTCCATTCGGTCGAATAGCCCGGCGGAATCTTGAGGTTGGCGTTCAGGTGCGCGCGCGCCCGCTCGACGTACTCAGGGCCGGTGATATCGCGCAGATACACGTAGATGTAGCCGGCAAGCTCGCCGTTGTCGTTCCGGATCATTTCCGGCGCCTCGCGGACAGCGACGTCCGCGACGTCGCCCAACGCCACCGAGCGGCCGTCGCCGGTCACGACCGGGGTATTCCGGACCTTCGCGAGCGTGTCGGTGTATTCCGGCGAGTACTGAATCGAGAGCGGCACGATCGTCTTGTCGGCCTGGCGGATGCCGATGACGTTGTCGCCGCCGATGGCGAATCGCACGGTTGACAGCGCCTCGTCAACCGTCACGCCGTGTTGAGCCATCCGCTCGGGATCGAGTTGCGCGTCGACGAAATAGCCCTGTGAGATGCGCTCCGCGATCACCGATTGCGTCCCCGGGAAATCGCGCAACAGATCCTCGACCTGCTGCGCGACCTGCTGAACCACGGTCAGGTCCTTGCCCTTGACCTTGATTCCGACCGGCGTCTGGATCCCGGTGTCCTGCATCATGACGCGCGTGCTGATCGGCTGGGTCCAGCTGTTGACGTAGCCGACGATCTGCATCGCGTTGTTCATCTCGGCGATCAGCTTGTCCTTGGTCATCCCCGGCCGCCACTCGGAGCGCGGCTTGAGCATCACCGTGGTCTCGACCATCTCGACGGGCGCAGGATCGGTCGCTGAATCCGCGCGTCCGAGCTTGCCGAACACGCGCGCCACCTCCGGGAAGGTCTTCAGCTTGCGGTCCATCTGCTGCACGATCCACCCCGCCTCACGCGATGGCAGGCCAGGCAGCGTCGTCGGCATGTAGAGGATGGAGCCCTCGTCCATCTCCGGCATGTAGTCCTTCTGGAACCGGAACATGACCATCGTTCCGACGATCAGAATCACGGCGCTCGCGCCGACGAAGGCGTAGCGGTGCCGGATCATCCACACCAGCGCCGCGCGGTAGCCGCGCACGAAGACGCTCTCCCGCACGTCGGCTGGCACCACGTCGCGCTTGAACACCCAGACGATCACGACCGGCAGCAGGAACAGCGTCAGCAGGGTCGAGAACGCCATCGCAAAGGTCTTGCTGTAGGCCAGCGGGTTGAACAGCCGCCCCTCGCGCTCGCCCAGGAAGAAGATCGGGAGAAACGACGTCACGATGATGAGCATCGAGAACAAGAGCGGCTTGGTCATCGTCGCGGTCGCGTGAATGATCGTCGCCATCTTCTCGCGCGCGGAGATCTGGCCCCGCTGCGCCAGCTGCGAGGTGCAGTTCTCTACGATGACAATCGTGGCGTCGGCCATTTCCCCGATGGCGATCGCGAGGCCGGCGAGCGAGAAGAGATTCACCGTCTGACCAAACGCCGCGAGCGGCAGCGCGGTGAAGAGCGTGCCCAGCAGCAGTACACAGATCGGCGCCACCGAGGCGCGCACATTCCTGAGCGCCACGCCAATCACGAGGATCACGACGATCAGCTCATAGACCAGGGCCTGGAAGAAGTTCTTCAGCGTGTCCCAGATCAGCGCGGACCGGTCGTAGGTCGGCACCAGCTCGATGCCGGCCGGCAACGCCGTCTTGAGCTGCTCCAGCTTGCTTCGCAGCGCGTTGGTCACGGCCAGCACGTTGCGGCCCTGCTCCATGACGGCGATGCCACCAACGACCTCGCCAGTACCGTCAAGGTCGGCGATCCCGCGGCGCAGGTCGTAGCCGGACTGCATGTACCCGACGTCCTTCAGATGCACCGGCTGGCCGGCCTTGTCGCGGCCGATGACCAGGAACTGCAGCTTCTCGAGGTCGTCAACCTTCAGCGCACCGCGGAGCTGGTATTCGCGGTTGGTTACCTCGATGGTGCGTCCGCCGGCTTCCTGAAACGCCCCGTCAACCACCTGGATGATCTGCCTGATCGAGATGCCGCGTTCGGCGAGCAGTGGTGGAAACAGCTTGATCTGGTACTGCTTCTCGAGGCCGCCGACCGACGCCACCTCTGCGACGCCGGCAGCGGACTGTAGCGCCGGTTTGATCTGGCTCTCGTTGAGGAGCCGCAGCTCACGCAGATCCCGAGTGCCCTCGTGGTCGACGAGGGCATACTGGAAGATCCAGCCCATGCTGCTCGCGTTGGGGCCGACGGTGACGTTCGCGTCCGGCGGGAGCTGCGCCCGGATGGCATTCAAACGCTCCGTGACGAACTGACGTACGGCGGGACGGTGGCTCGGATCGCGAAGGATGACGTAGATGAACGAGAACCCCATGTGCGAGGTGCCGCGTATCGACCGGATCTCGGGCGATCCCTCGAGCGCTCGGATGACCGGCTCGGTGACCTCGGTCTCGATCAGCAGCGGGCTGCGCGGCCATTTCGCGTAGACGATGATCTGCGGGTCGGAGATATCGGGGATGGCGTCGAGCGCCACGGTGCGAAGCGCGTAGACGCTGAGCGCGACCAGCCCGACGACCAGGCACCACACGATCCAGCGGAAACGGATGACGAAATGGATGATGGCGGTGATCATCAGCCTGAGCGGTGGGGGTCTCTACGATCCTTTCAGCTTGTGATCGGCGTCGATGAAGAAGCTGCCGAACGTGACGACCTGCTCACCCGGCATGAGCCCCTTGACCACCTCGGTGAACAGCTCCCCCTGCACGCCCAACTCGATTTCCCGTTGTGCGTAGCTGCCACCCGATCCTTGCACGTACACCACGCGCCTGTCGCCAGTCTCGATGATCGCCTCGTTCGGCACCGACAACAGGTCGCCGTGTTCGGTCACGATCTCGAGCACGTATCGCGAGCTGCCCTTCAGCCCGGGAGCGACCAGCGTGACTACGACCTCAGCGCGGTCGGCGCCGGGAACGACCTGTGTCACGCGGGCCTGGAACATGGACGACCGGTTTTCTGGCGGAAACGCCCGCACGCGCTGGTCCGGTTTGATGAACCTCGCGTCCTCTGCCGGGACGACGGCTCGCAGGACCTGACCGGTGCCGATGCCTGCCGTGCGCACCCATACCTGGATGGGACGGACATCGACCTTGGTCACGGTCAAGGTGAGCTCTGAAGCCTGCGCCTCGTTGATCGAGGTCACCGGTTCGCGATTGCCGCGGATGCGGTCGCGGATCCCCTGGGCGAAGGTTGGAGAAGTGCAGAGTGTGAAGTGCAAAGTGCAAAGTAAGGCGAAAAGCCCGCAGACTTTCCACCTCCTTCGAACTTCACACTTCCCACTTCGAACTTTCATCAGTGGCAGTAATTGTCCTTGCTGTCCATGATATGCGTGCCCCATGGGAACAGCCCAACGTTCCCGACGCGCTCAACGGCGTTCGTCTTGGCGTCGATGATGAGCACTTCGTGGTTGGTGGACTCTGCCAGGTAGAGCTTCTCTTCCTTCGTGTCGGTCGTCGCCGTCTCCAGCTGGATGTTCGTGCCCATCTTGATGCGGCCCGCCGGCTTGAGGCTGTTCATGTCGTAGACGTACACGAAGCCGCTCGTCGAGCTGATCACGAACGCCTTGCCCTGGGCGAAGTTGACGCCGGTCATGTTCGGTCCTGCTTCGAGCGTCGCGGCGACGGTATTGCTCTTCAGGTCGATGATGGAGATGGTCTCGTCGCCGTTGTTGGGCGTGATTGCGTACTTGCCGTCGTGGCCCATGTAGATGCGCCACGGGTCCTTGCCGACGCGAATGTGCTTGACGACCTTGTCTTCGCGCGGGTCGATCACGCCCACGATGCCAAGCGTGCCGTCGGCCGCGTAGAGGTACTTGCCGTCTGGCGACGGCATGGCGATGTTGATGCCGTGAATCTCGCCCAGGTACTTAGCGGGATCGAGCTTGGCGACACCGGGCACCTCGGCGATCTGGATTTTCTTGATCAACTCGTGACGGCGCACGTCCACGACACCCACCCAGTGCGCACCGTAGTTGCCGATATAGGCCTTGGAGCCGTCGGGCAGGAACGTGACGTTGAGCGGCTCGACGAAACCCGGAATCGTCTTGATCTTGCTGAGCGACTGCATGTCGATCACCGAGATCGAGTCACCGTCCGGGTTGCCCTGGTAGTACCAGCGACTGTCGGGCGAGAACGCGAGGTGCTCAGGCGCGATGTCCACGGGGATGGTCTTCACGAGCTGCAGCGTCTTGGTGTCGATGATGTACGCCTTGTTGGCGCGCGTGCCGCCGGTCACCACGTAGCGGCCATCCGGCGACATCATCACCATGTGGGGGTTGACGTTGTTCCCGAGGAACACGCTTCCCACCATCTTGTGGGTCTTGATGTCCATGAACGCGATGTCGTTCGAGTCGCGGTTCACGATCATGACCACCGACGTCGGGTCGGCGATCTTGACGCCCTGCGCTTCGAGGCCGACCGCCATCGTTGCGAGCGTGGCCGCCGCGACGAAGCCGGCGACGGTATTGCGCCGAATGAGGTTACGCATTGTCATGACTCCTAGAACGCTGCCTGGAAACGAATACCTGGGAAGAGATACCCAAACTTGTCGCCAACTTCGGGCGTATCGACCACACCCGTGAGATGAAACGACAACCGGAGCTTCTCGGTGAGGAGAAGGTTGTAGTAGCCCTCGATGAGGTGCTCCCGCTCGCCGGTCCTGAGATCCATGTTGGCATAACCAACACCCCACGTGTCTTCGGGATTGAAGATGAAGCCGTGCTGGAAGCTGACACCGGCGCTGTAGAAGCGGTCGTCGCCCAGATCGGTCTCCGCCTGGCCATAGCGCGCGAACAGGCCAACAGACTGACTGAGCTTCTGGTCGAAGCTCAGGCCGAAGCCTGTGCGGATGACGTCAGGCTCGCTGTTGTCGGTCCTGAACCACACGCGATAGGTCCCTTCAGGCAACGAGAAGGGGGTGAACGTGTAGCCGACCTCCGACAACGTGAAGAGGGAGTCCCCGAGACTGGTCGGCTCAGGGCTGCTCTGCTGGAATCCGAACTTCAGTCGGAAGCCGTTCTTCGCATCGACCTCGGCTGCCACGCCCACGCCGTTGACTGCCAGGCCGAGCATCTGGTTGTTCACGAGCGCGTCGCTGATGAACTGCGTGCTCTCGTCGTTGGCAAATGCGTTGGCGTCGAAATAGTTGGTCAGGTCGAGCCGTCCGGCGGTGAGCGCCAGCCGATTCTTGAGGACCTCAGTGCGCAGCCACGCTTCACGCAGGTTCAGCGAGTTCTGTTCGACCAGTCGCGCGGTGTATCCGTTGATGAGCGTCAGCGTCGGGATCTCCGAATCGGGCGGCGCCCCGCTCAAGCCGACGATATCGGCGAAGAACAACGTGTTCTGGGCAATTCCCGCCGTGAAGAACAAGTCCGCCGACGCCAGCGCATAGGCGGCGTGGGCGGGATCGATGTCGCCCTTGGTACGCGCCGCAAACTGCGTGGCCATGGCGGCATCAACGCCAACGGTGACGCTGTGCGTCGCGGCATCCTCCAGCGCAGCGTCGATCTTCTCGCTGATCGTCTGCCGGCGGTAGGTGCGCTCGCGGCGATAGGTCACTTCCTTCTTCGCCCCAGGCACCGGTTCGTCGTGCTCCTGACCGGTGGCGGGATCGACGTAGACCTCGACGCGTCGAACGCGTGTTTCCGGCTCGGACAAGACCGTAGTCGTCTCGAGATCGCCCACACGCTTTTCGAGAGTGGCGATCTTCTCGAGGAGCAACTGACGCTCGAATTCGGCGGCCTCGGCGGCCGACGCTGCGTCGAGCGTGATGTCGAGCGTGACCTTCCCATCCATCGCGATGTCCACGCCAGCACGCCGGAACGTGGTCAATCCGGCCGTCGATGCGACCGTGACGTTGTACCTACCAACCGGAAGGGCCCCGAAGGAGTATCCGCCTTGCGCATCCGTCGTCGATCTGAATTCCGCACCGTTCGCGGCATCGACCGCCAGCACCTCGGTGTCCGTGACCGCGGCGCCCGCACCGTTGCGCACGCGTCCCTGCAGCGAACCGCGGTGATCGGCCATGTTCATCTGGGCTGGTTTCTCTTGCGCCGATGCACTGACTACACCGCACAGGATTGCCATGGCGGCGCCGAAGCCGCACACACTTTTCCGGACACGCGTCATCGTGCCTTCCTCCATTTGGGGGCGATCAACATCCCCGTGGGGCAAATCTTATGAGGAACCTCCAGCCGATCATCCTGAAGATTTCCTGAAGGATTAGTCAGAGTGCGGATTTGCCGGGGATTACTTCGAATCTGCTGGAATCAACTCGATCACGTCATCGAGGGAGACACCGCGGATGACCGTACCTGCGGGGAGATTGATGGATTTCCGGAACAGGAAAGGATGGCTGAAACGCTGATCGTACGCGTGGAGCCAGAGCAGCGGCTGCACGGCGCCGTTGGGGAGCACCGCCGTAATGCGCGTCGACTGGCCGGAGGCGACCTTGCGCGGCATGAGTCCATCGACCATCAGCGGCTGCTTCAGCGTGAGGCTCCCGCGAATCTCGATGAGAGCGCCGGGCGGCGTATAAACAGGAGGCGCTGAGAATTGCGGCGTGGCGGGCAAGGCCTGCCGATTGTTCCCACGCGGCGCATCGTTCTGAATCCAGTCGACCATCAGCTCGATCTGCTCGGGCGTCAGCGCCTCATCGTTCCGGAAATCGCCAAACCCCTTGATGGCTCCCCATGGCGGCATCCGACGGGAGAGCACAGCTGCCTTGATCTCGGTGACGCGCGGCTGCACATCCCGATAGGTCATCAGCGAGAACGCCGATCCGTCAGGCCGGTGACAGGACGCGCACTTGTCGTAGATCAGCCTCGATATCTCACGGTTCCAGGTGATGGGCGTGGCGCCGATGTTGTGCGCGGCGACCGCAGCAGCGCAACTCCAGCACAGCACGGTGACGAGAAACGCTCGAGCCATCATCGACAGTATCTGAGGATAGATCGCTCTGCCTCGGTTTTGACAGCTGGAAAGCGTAGCGTTACATGTACCCAATGCGCGTGACCATGATGGCGTGGCTCCTGGCGATCGGAGTCGTGTGCGTGTCGGCGCGATCCGATCAGACCGGCCCAGCCGACAGCGCGAACGGGCAAGCCGTGATCCAGTCGCCGGCGCCGATCGACCCATCGAAGGATCCGGTCTACATCTGCCCGATGGATCCGGACGTCCGCTCGCACAATCCCGGGACGTGCCGCCGGTGTGGCATGAACCTGGTCGCCGGGATCCCCGATCCGGTGGAGTTCCATCTCGACGTGGAGACGCTCCCTGCGCCAGTGCAGGCCGGACGCGCGGCAGCGTTGCAGTTCTTCATTCACGACCCGTGGAAGGACAGGCCGGTCAGCAGCTACAACATCGTTCACGAGAAGCTGTTTCATGCATTCGTGGTGAGCGAGGATCTGCAGTTCTTCAGGCACGCGCACCCGACGCTGGCCGCTGATGGTCTGTTTCAGCTTCCGATCGTCCTGCCCAAGGCGGGCATGTATCGCATTCTCGGTGACTTCTACCCTGCGGGAGCGACGCCGCAGTTGAACGCACGCACCATCTTCGTCCCGGGCGACGCGCCCGCCCCCGTGCAACTGACACGCGACTACTCACCGAAGTCTGGCGCCAACATGCGTGTCTCAATGGAGACGATCCCCGAACAGGCGATTGCCGGCAATCGCACGCAGCTGCGCTTCCGGTTCGACCCAGGCGAGGGCCTCGAGCAGTATCTCGGGGCGTGGGCGCACATGCTGGCCGCGAGCAACGATCTGATCGACATGATTCACCAGCATCCGTATCGCGTGGACGAGGGGCCGATGGTCGAATTCGAGATGGTGTTCCCACGGCCCCAGGTCTATCGTGTGTGGGTCCAGTTTCAGCGACTGGGTGTTGTCAACACCGTTCAGTTCGACGTGCCGGTGAAACCGCTGGAGTGACGCGTCGCTTTCTCCAGCTAACATGAGCGCCTCCATGCGAACCATCAACTGGCTGTCCGTCGTCTGCGCGTGGCTCTCGGTCTGCGGATGCATGTCCAGTTCGCAGACCCCGAGCATGAGCCAGGGGCAGACCGCGAGCCCCGCGGCCACGTCCATTGAAGGGGTCACGATTGATTTCAGCAGCGAGCCGGATCCGCCGAAGTCGGGCGACAACACGATCGAGGTCACGGTTCGCCAACCCGACGGCACGGCCATCACCGATGCGGCCGTGACCGCTGTATTCTCCATGCCAGCGATGCCGGCGATGAGCATGCCGGCCATGCGCGTCGAAGCGAAGCTCGCGCACGTCGAAGGCGGGCGCTATCAGGGCATGGGACAACTGTCGATGGCCGGGACGTGGAATGTCACAGTGACGGCGACGCGTGACGGCGAACCGATCGGACGCCGCAGCTTCAGCATCGTCGCGAAGTGATACGGTCGTTCAAATTTCTCAGTGCTCGGAACGAAGAACCGAACCTGAACACGAACTGAGAAGTGAGAACGTGGAAATTCGAACGACAGGCACATGAACATGAGACTGACCAACTGGCTCTACGCCGTGAGCGTCGCGCTCTTCATCAGCGGCATCGGTTTCATCATCGCGGGCGCCCGGACTGCGCAACTCGCCACGCCGGTAGAGGCGCGAGCGCCGGAGATCGCGCCCGTCGCCACGGTGAAGCAACTCATGGACGGCATCATCGGCCCATCGGCCACTGTGGTTTTTGACTCGGTCGGCACGATCGTCGATGCGACCGGCATCCACGAGAAGCAGCCGTCGACGGACACGGAGTGGGCCGTGGTAGGCGCAAGTGCCGCGGCGCTCGTCGAGTCCGCCAACCTGCTCATGGTGGGCGACCGCGCGGTCGACAGGGGCGAGTGGGCGAAGATGTCGAAGGCCCTCGCCGACGCGGGCATGCTGGTGCTCAAGGCGACGCAGGCCAAGGACGCCCAGGGGATCCTCGCGGCAGGCGAGACGCTCAACGCGTCGTGCGACAGCTGCCATCGTCAGTATCAACGTGAGTGAAGCTATGTGAAGGGGTCTGACCCCATCACGGACATGCACATGACACAACGCAAGCTGTTCCTACTCGCGTCGGTCGCGATGATGCTCGGGGCCTTTACCAACGTGGTCGAAGCGCACGGCGTCTCGGGCAAGGATGCGGTGTTCCTTCAGGGCCTTCAGGGGCGGGCCATCATCCCGTTGATGTATCTCGGCGCCAAGCACATGGTGACCGGCTACGACCACCTGCTGTTCCTGGTGGGCGTCATCTTCTTTCTCTACCGGCTGAAGGACGTCCTGCTCTACGTCAGCCTGTTCACGATCGGGCACAGCGTCACGCTACTGGCAGGCGTGCTCGGTGGCATCCACGCCAACGCGTACCTCATCGACGCGATCATCGGCTTCTCTGTCGCCTACAAAGCGTTCGAGAACATGGACGGCTTCCGGCGCTTCTTCGGGTTCCAGCCGGACACGCGAATCGCGGTCCTGATCTTCGGCTTGTTCCACGGCTTCGGCCTCGCCACCAAGCTCCAGGAGTTCGAGTTGTCGGGCAACGGGCTGGTCGCCAATATCGTGAGCTTCAATGTGGGAGTGGAGATCGGGCAGGGATTGGCGCTGACCGGGGTGCTCATCGCCCTGAGCTACTGGCGCACGCGCAGCGGGTTCATGAAGCACGCCTTCACGACCAACGCCATCGTGATGGCGTGTGGTTTCCTCCTGGTCGGCTATCAACTCTCCGGCTACTTCCTGGCAGCGTGACGCGATGACCACAGCCTCAGAACAAACAGTCGAAGCCAGACAGCGACTCCTCGTCGCCGCAGGGGCGGCGCTCCTCGGTGCCGGCATCATCCTCGTAGCGTTCGTCCTGCCGGCCGAGTATGCGGTGGATCCGCTCGGCACCGGCGCACGCACAGGTCTTCTCGATCTCGGCCTCGTCGGTCAGCAGGTCGAAGCGCTCTCGAGCTCAGCGGCGACGGGTGGTGCGGCGGCGACGATCGTGGTGCCCCAGGATCGCGCGTTCAAGCAGGAGACGGTGGAATTCAAGGTCGGCCCGCGTGAAGGGATGGAATACAAGTACCGGCTCGACAAGGGTGAAGCGCTGCTCTACTCGTGGAAAACGACCGGCCCGGTCAACTATGAGTTCCACGCCGAGCCGGATGGCGCGCCGCGCGGCTACGCGCAGACCTATGAGAAAGTCGAGCGCAAGAGCGAAGCGTCAGGCACGCTGACCGCGCCATTCGCCGGCATCCACGGGTGGTACTGGGAGAACACGACGGACCAGGAGATCACGGTGACGCTCACGTCGGCGGGCTACTACAACCTGTCGCACGAGTTCCGCAGCGGACAGCCGACGAAGAACAAGACGTTCTAGGCTCGCGCTACGCCCACCGCGACGCTGGAGTATGCCGGGATGGTGAAGCAGAACGTCGCTCCGCGCCCCGCGTTCGGTTCCGCCCACAAACGTCCACCGTGTGCCTCTACGATCGAACGGCTCACCGACAAACCGACGCCGGTACCGGTCTCCTTCGTCGTGTAGGACAGCTTGAACATCTTCTCGACATCGACGCCTTCGAGCCCCTTGCCCTGATCGGTCACCCTGACCTGCACGAACTGATCGCCCGAGCACGAGGATGAGATGTCGATGCGCCTCGATTCGGGCGCCACACAATCCATCGCGTCGATCGCATTCGAGATCAGGTTCAGCAGGACCTGCTGGAGTTCGATCCGGTCCCCGCTGACGGCGGGAAGTCCCTCCGCCAGCGACGTGACCAAGGCGATGCCGTTATCGCGAAGCCGGTGGCCGACGAGCGTCATCGCCTCGCCGATCACGGTGTTGATGTCTACGGCCGCAGCCTCCATCTTGTGATGGCGGAAGAGCTCGCGATTGCGCTTGATCACTTCTTCGGCACGCTGCCCGGCAGTGACGACATCGAGCAACCCCGCCTTCACTTCCTCGAAATCAGGATTGGGATTGGCGAGCCAGCGCAGGCAGATGCGCGCGTTGATGATGATCGCCGTGAGCGGCTGACGAACCTCGTGCGCGATCGATGCGGCAAATTCCCCCAATGCCGTGAGGCGCGACACGCGACTGAGCTCGGCATGTATCTCGGCGAGCGCACGCTCGGCCTGCTTGCGGTCGCTGATGTCGAAGCACGATCCGATGTAGCCGGCGAACGAGCCGTCGTCCTCCCACCTCGGCACTCCGCTGTCCAGCACAACGCGATACTCGCCGTCGAATCGTCGCAGCCGGTACTCCATGCGGAACGGCTCGCGTGCATCAAAGGCCGTGGTGTACTTCTCGACGCAGAAGTGGCGGTCGTCGGGGTGGACCCTCTCCGCCCAGCCGTTGCCGAGCTCCTGTTCGAGCGTCCGTCCGGTGAAGGACAACCATGGCTGGTTGAAGAAGTCGCGTTTCTTGTCGATCCCGGATCGCCAGATCATGACTGGTGCAGTGTCCGCCATGATGCGGAAGTGCGCTTCGCTCTCACGCAGCGCCGCCTCCGCACGCTGCAGGCGCCGCCGCTGCACGAGCAGGACGCCAATGAGCACCATCTGCAGCGCGATCAGCCCGATCGCTCCAACAATGTACCTGCGATAACGCTCCCATGCCGTCGGCTGCCGGAACTGAAGATCGGCTGCGTCGCTCAGCCCTGAAGGGTCGATACCCCAACGCGTCAGCACGCGCCAGTCGAGCGTCGCTCTCAACGACATCTGTTCAACGGCGATGGCGTTCGCCGGCGTGCCAAGCAGAATCGTGCGCGTCATCTCTCCGAGGCGATGCCCAATCTGCTCTCGTGACGCGAGCATTCCCCCGACGATCCCGGATCCCATGTAGGTGTTGCTGACTCCATAGACCGGCACCGGCGACACCTCGCTGACCAGCCGCGCAACGTCGGCGGGCGACAACAGGTCCCTCACCTCTTCGCGCGAGTGGCGGGCGTAGAGGATCACGGTGCCGGCAGGAAGGGCACGGACCGCGTCACGCAGTCGATCGATCGACGGGTCGTCGAAGTACGTGAGCTCGACGCGCTTCTCGAACGGCAGGAGCTCTGGCCGAATTCTCTCGACCAGGTCGAACATCGGCGCGTAGGCAATGACGAACACACGTTTCGTCGAGGGCTGAAGCTGAAGTGCGAGCGCCAGCGTGCTGCTGTAGCCCACGCTTCCGACTACGCCGGTCGCTCCCGCGCCTTCGGCTCGCACGCCGCTCTCCAACAGGCTCGCCGTCGCTGCCACGACGGGCACATTCGGAAAGAGATCGGAGCGATGCTGCCGCACGAACTCGAAGGCGGGGTCGGAGACTGCGATGACGGCATCAATCTGCCGGCCCGCGTACTTCTGCTGGATGTAGGTGCTGAGCGCGGATGACGCGGCCTCAGCGGGAAGCCGATCGGACTCGAGGTACTCCGTGAAGTACGCGACCGGCGATTTGGGGTCCGATAGCAGCGTCTCTTTAATCGCCGCGTCGATGGCTGGCGTACTCGGAGCGTCCTCTGCGCCCCAGTGCACAGTGAGCACTGTGAGCGGCCGTTGTGGTTGAGCCTCGGTGCGTTCGCTGAGCGTATGCCCAACGAACAGGATGAGACCGCCCAAGGCCAGGAGTCGGCGTGCCCACATGAGGATAGTCTGACGCGCATTCGCCGCCGCTGACATGACGCGCGTTCAGAAAGCTGAGAGAACCGGAATTATAGCCTGCTCTCAGTCGGCGATCGCCTGCAGCACGAGCGTCTTGACCAGCTCGCGATAGTGACGACGGATCGGTCCCGGGGTATTGGCGAGATACACGACCGTCATCTCCTCCTTCGGATCCACCCAGAACATCGTTCCCTGCGCGCCGCTCCAGAGGAACTCACCCGGTGTGCCCGGGACACCCGCGACGCCGGACTGCCGCCGGACGGCAACGCCGAGACCGAAGCCGTAACCGGCGATGTGCTCGACGGCGAAGTTGTTCAAGCGATCGACATTGACATCAGCCGCCAACTGATCCGACGTCATGTATTCCACCGTCTTGCGACTGAGGATGCGCGTGCCACCGAGTGCTCCCTTGTTGAGCAGCATCAGCGCGAAGCGCGTGTAGTCCATCGCGGTACCAGAGGCGCATCCGCCGCCGCAATCGAACTGCCACGGCTTGACCGGCTCGCGAAACGTCGGCGCCGCACCAGTCTCGGGATCGCGCGCCAGCGGCTTCGCGATACGCGACACTTTCGCCGCCGGCACCACGAACTGCGTGTCAGTCATTCCGAGCGGCGCGAACAGCCGCGCCTGCAGGAAGTCGCCGAGCCGCTGCTTTGCAACCGCTTCGACCGCGAGTCCCGTGACTTCGAGGCCGAAGCTGTAATCCCACGTCGTGCCAGGCTGATAGTGCAACGGCAGCTTGCCGAGCGTCTCCAGGAACTGAGGGCCGGTCATCGTGTCGCTGACATTGCCGGACGGATAGCGTTTGTGAAGTTCGGTCGTTCCCTGATTGCCGTATGTCACACCGGCGGTGTGACGCATCATGTCTTGCAGCGTAGGCTGGCGGCGCGCTGGTTCCGTGCCCGTCGCGGTCGCGACCTTCATGTCCTTCAATGCGGGGAGATAGTTGCCAACCGGATCGTTGAGCAGCAGCTCACCTCGCTCGGCCAGCATCAACGCGGCCACGGCAGTCATCGGCTTGGTCATCGATGCGAGCGCGAAGATCGCATCCTTCGACATCGCCGTGCCGGCGGCCTTGTCGATAAAACCGAACGACTCGTAGTACGCGAGCTTCCCTTTTCGCGTGATCGCGATGACCGCTCCAGGCATCCGGCCGTGATCGATGTCTGCGCGCAGCACCTGCGCAAGGTGGTCGAGACGAGCCGATGAGAGCCCGACGTCTTCAGGCTTTGCCGTGGGCAACGGATCGCCGGCTGCCGCATGAACCAGAGCCGTGAACAGCAGCAGTGCTGGAAGAATGGGCCATTTCATGGCGCGGATGGTAGCACGCGGGACACGCCATAATACGAGGACGATGATCCGGCGAGTGTCCCTCTCATTGTTGCTGGTGACCGCGCTCGCGTCGTCCGCCGCCGCGCAAACCCATTTCCATCACGTGCATCTCAACTCCACCGACCCGAAAGCGGCGATCGAGTTCTACACGTCGCATCTATCTGGAGAGAAAGCCACTTTCGACGGCGCGGATGCGGTGTGGACGCAGAAATCGTGGTTGCTGTTCAACAAGGTGAAACAGCCTCCGCCGTCAGAGGTCGTGTCTCCCCTCTTTCACATCGGTTGGGGCGCGGAGGACATGAAGGCGGAGTTCGAGCGCCAGATCAAGCTCGGCACGACGTTTCAAACGGTGCTGACCGACGGCGTCGAATTGTTCGGTGCGGGTACGCGCGATCGCAACTTCTTCATGTACCTCGATGGCCCCGATCACGCGACGATCGAAGTGCAGAGCGCGATGCATCACAACTTCATGCACGTGCACCTGCTGAGCGATGATCCGGTGTCAGCGGCGGCGTGGTACGAGAAACATCTCGGCTTGGCGCCGCGCAATCAGTTGAAGACCGAGCGCGCGTTCCGCGGGATTCCCACCGGACCGTCGGCCTCCTCGCAGCTCGATAACGTCACGTTCTTCTGGTATCCCACGGCTCATGCGCAAGCCCTGTACGGCGGCCAGTGGAAGGGCCGCACGCAGTACGCAACCAACCGCGGTCGCGTCATCGATCACGTGGCGATCAGCGTGGACAACCTCGATCAGACACTTGCGCGGCTTCGCGAGGAAGGCGTGAAGGTACTCACGCCGCCACGCCGGGTGAACGGGATGCGGACGGCATTCATTCAAGCCCCCGACAACATGGAGCTCGAAATCGTCGAAGGGCACGCACAGCAGTCACCGACGACATCGGCACCGGCAGCGCGCGAGGTCTCGCCGGAGCTCCCTGCCTTTGCCGCGGCGCAGCTGTCTTCCAGCCTGACCGGATCGAAGCCGTACTCGAAGCATGTGTGGCGCGACACGCCACCACTGAACGACGACGGAACGGTCAACGCGTACGTCGAAATCGCGCGCGGCGATCGGAACAAGTGGGAGTTCGACATGGCGGCCAACGTGCGCAAGGTCGATCGCGTGATCCCCGAGAAGGTCGGCGGCTACCCGGTCAACTACGGCTTCGTCCCGCAGACCGTGTCGTACGACGGTGACCCGTTCGACGTTCTGGTACTGGGGCCGCCGATCGAAGGGGGTAGCCTCGTCCGCGGCACGATCGTGGGTGTGCTGCTGATGAACGACGAGAAGGGCTCCGACGCGAAAGTCGTGGTCTCTCCGCTCAAGAACGGAAAGCCCGAGTATGCGCTCACAGGGCGTGTGCGTGCCGAGATCGCCGACTACTTCCGTCGCTACAAGCTCTGGGAGCCGGAGAAGTTTTCTGAAGTGCCAGGCTGGGGCCCGGGTACCGAGGGACTTGCCCTCATCCAGATGACCCACGCCTTCTTTCTCGAGTGCCGCCAGGTCACCACGACGAGCTGCCGCATCGCGCGCTGACCCGGAACGGCAAATGGTGGCATGTCACGCTTACAGACTATGGAGATGCCGGTTTATTGAAGCGTAAACTTACGGCCTCGCTGGGACCTCGCGATAAGGAAGGAGCATACGCGTGATCAAACGTGTGGTGGTCGCCCTTGCATCGTTCGTGATCCTGCCGGCAACCGTCTTTGCCCAGGCGTCGCTTTCGGGCTTCGTCAAGGACACCTCGGGTGGCGTGCTGCCCGGCGTGAGCGTGGAAGCATCCAGTCCGGTGCTGATCGAAAAGGTACGAACCGGGATCAGCGATTCCACCGGCCTCTACCGGATTCCCGATCTGCCCCCAGGGATCTACAAAGTCACCTTCACGCTGCCAGGCTTTGCCACAGTCAGCCGCGAAGGCGTGGAAGTGGCCGGCGGCGGCGTCACGACGATCAACGCGGACATGCGCGTGGGCGCCCTCACGGAGACGATCACCGTCACCGGTGAATCACCGATCGTCGACACACAGACCAGCACGCGCCGACAGATGGTGCTGTCGAGCGCAGTCGTTCAGGCCATTCCCGCATCACGAGGCTACGGCAACCTGCTCGCAACGGTACCCGGCATTCAGGCCACTGGACTCGACGTGAGCTCGGGAGTCTCGACCAACTTCTTCACCGCGCGCGGCGGACGCGGCAACGAGGGCACGATTCAGATCGACGGCATGAACGTCGGGTCGGCCTTCAATGGTGGCGGCGTCGCCGGCTTCGGCTATCCGATCGGTGAAGCATCCGAGATTCAGGTGACGATCTCTGGCGGGCTGGGCGAAGTCGATCGCGGCGGCCCGGCCTTCAATCTGATTCCGAAAACCGGTGGCAACACGTTCAGCGGAACCGGATTCCTCAGCCTCGCCGGCAAGTGGTCGCAGGGAAACAACCTGGATGACGAGCTGATCGGGTTCGGGCTGACGCAGGTCCCGGGGTTGATCAAGAACTGGGACACGAACTTCGCGCTCGGCGGTCCGATCATCAAGGACCGGCTCTGGTTCTACAACAACATCAGAAGCTACGGGAACCAACAGGAGATCCCCGGACTGTTCGGCAACAGGAACGCGGGCGATCAGTCGAAGTGGTTCTATGACAAGGACGAGACGCTGACGGCGCGCGGCGCAGCAGCGAAGATGATCGAGGCCATCCGGCTGACGGGTCAGGCGACACCGCGCAACAAGATCGGCTTCTATCTCGACTATCAAAACGTCTGCAACGGATCGGCGTACGCCCAGGGTGCCGAACAGTGCCGCGATCGCGGCGACGACTGGGTGGCGCTCGGGAGCGTCGGCGCCGGGTTCTTCGGTGCGCTCGCTCCGGAATCAGGCAACGTGTGGGACAACCGCGAGAAGATCACGCAGTTCACCTGGACGTCGCCGTTCACGAGCAAGCTCTTGCTCGAAGCGGGATTCTCGCAGTTCGCGAGCCGGTTTGGCGGGCAGATCCCGGGCGGCGCGCTCACCAACTTCATCCCGGTCCAGGAACAGAGCACGCTCGGCGGAACGCCCGTCGGCAACTTCACGTATCGCGGCTGGTCGTCCGCCGGATCGAACGAACAGTTCCACAACGTCTGGCGCGCATCGGGCACTTACGTCACCGGCGCACACAGCTTGAAGGTCGGGTATCAGGCCGCGTTCCAGGTACAGAAGAACTTCCAGAACGCGGGCAGCCAACTGAGTTACGTCTTCAACAACCGCATACCGATTCAGTTCACGCTGCGCGACGCGCCGTTCTGGCAGAGCAACCGCACCCGTTTCGATGCGATCTACGTCCAGGATCAGTGGACGCGCGGCCGGCTGACGCTGCAGGGAGGCCTGCGATACGAGCACGCGTGGAGCTGGTTCCCGGACGGCGAAAACGGCGTCGTCCAGGACAACCAGTTCGGATCGACGTTCCTCTTTCCCAAGTTGGATGGCGTGACCGGCTATCACGACATCACGCCTCGCATGGGCGCGGCCTACGACTTGTTCGGCAACGGCAAGACGTCGCTCAAGGCCAACTTCAGCAAGTATCTGCAGGCCGCGAACAACGACGCGCAGTACACCATTGGGAATCCGGCGGTCACCTTCCAGCAGACCACGAATCGTTCGTGGACCGATTCGAATGGCAACTTCGTGGTTGATTGCGTGCTGATGAACAAGGTCGCGGAGGACAACCGCCCGGCAGGTGGTGATGTCTGCGGTCCGTGGACCAACCTGAACTTCGGCAACCCGTTCAGCACAACGGTGGTCAATCCGGACGTGCTGCATGGCTGGGGAATCCGCCCGTACGACTGGCAGTTCGGCGTGTCGGTCCAGCACGAGCTGATGCCGCGCGTGTCGGTGGACGTCGGCTACAACCGCCGGTGGTGGGGCAATCACTTCTTCACCGACAACCGTGCGATCGGGCCCCAGGACTTCGACACTACGACGATGACCGCGCCGAGCCACTCGGACTTGCCAAACGGCGGCGGCTATCCGGTGACGTTCGTGACGCGCAACTCGCGGTCGCCGCTCGGCGCGACGGACAACTACTACACGTTCGCGAGCGACTACGGCGACGTCACGACCTACTGGCATGGCGTAGACGTGTCGGTCAACGCGCGCACGTCGAACGGCATCACGTTCCAGGGCGGGACGAGCACGGGTCGCGGCGTTCGCGACTACTGTCAGATCACCGATGCGTTGCCCGAGCTGTTCGTCACTGTGGGT
>Ga0207669_10000232_pt1 | contig 25519 bp, 24 predicted proteins | sample KBSM33metaG_FD_184329 | JGI IMG/M metagenome (GOLD analysis project Ga0207669, IMG submission 184329) | Miscanthus rhizosphere microbial communities from Kellogg Biological Station, Michigan, USA - KBS M3-3 metaG (SPAdes) (version 2) | ecosystem: Host-associated > Plants > Roots > Rhizosphere >...
GGCGTGCGCGCGGATTAGCCACCAGATGGGCAATCTCTTCGTGGTCGGATTCCGGTTGGGCGAACGAGTCGTACAGGACAATGTCGACTGCGTCATCGACGGGCATCGTGGAGTCGAGTTCGGCGACGATCACCCGGTCGCGGTACCGGTCGAACATGTTGGCCACACCCATTACGACCACGTCGTAGTCGTCGACGAGCGCCACTGTGATCGGACGGCTCGAGGGCGAGGGCATGCCGGGGAGATTACCTCCCTAAGGGTGTATTTCAACCCCCCTTAAGGGTGGTCGACTGAAGCAGCGTCGAGCAACGGCCCGACCGATCCGATCTCCAACTACAGAAAGGCTCACGATGATCGTTCTCGGAATTATCCTGCTCATCGCGGGATTACTGCTCAAGATTTCGATTCTGTGGACCATCGGAATCATCCTGCTCGTCATTGGCGCGATTCTGGCGATCCTGGGATCAACGGGACGCGCTGTCGGCGGCCGTCGGCACTACTTCTAACCGTCAACCACTGTCCTGCCTAGGCTCCTCGCGCGCACAAATTGACGTTTGCAGACCGCGCATTAGGTATTCCCCCGCACGCACGAAAGGACTATGAAATGCCTCTTTGGGGATGGATTTTGATCGCGGCAGGGGTCGTGGTCGTCATCGGGTTGATCGTCGCCGCAGTCGCGGCGACCCGTCGCAAAAGAACAGCGCGACTGCAAGAGCGGTTTGGTCCCGAGTACGAGCACACCGTACTCGAGGCCGGCGAGCACAAGACGGCGGAAAAGGAGCTGGCCGCCCGTCAGCGAAGGCGAGACAAGCTCGACATTGTGCCGTTGACGCCCGAGGCGTTAGCGAAGTACGCCAACCGCTGGCAGATGGTGCAGACCGCATTCGTCGACAATCCGTCGAGCGCAGTGGGCGACGCGGACCGGCTCGTGACCGAGGCCATGCGCGAGCGGGGCTACCCAGTCGACGATTTCGACCAGCAGGCGGCCGACATCTCGGTGGACCACCCGACGGTTGTTGAGAACTACCGAGCCGCTCACAGCATTCATCTGTCGCAGCAGAACGGCGATGTCGGCACCGAGGCGCAGCGTCAGGCGTTCGTTCATTACCGCGCGCTCTTCGAGAAGTTGCTCGAGACACAGAAGGACAAAGACACGTCACAGGAGGCAAGCGCATGACAACCCACGACCAAAATATCGAGGCCACCCCTTCGCCGGAGAAGGTCGGGCCCGCTACAGCGAGGACCGAACATCGGACCGAGCACGCAGCGTCGTCCGCGGTAGCCGCGGAGCCCTCGACCGCGCAGACCGAATCGACCTTCTCGGCGGGTGAACCTTCGGCCGTGGCGACCGACGCGGTGACAAACCAAACCCCACCACCGGCCGCGCATTCCGAACCCTCAACTCCTCCGTCCGAATCGGCGATCGCGGATACCGACGCGCCGGCTGGGATGACGGAAACTAGGACGGCACAGACCGAATCAACAACTGAGAGATCGCTGTTCGCCGACGATGAGCTCGCCGGTCTTCGTGCGCGCTGGGACAACGTGCAGGCGGGATTCGTCGACGATCCCAAAGAATGCGTCCACAAAGCGGACGGCCTGGTGTCGGATGTGGTCGACCAGCTCACGATTGGATTCGCCGAAACGCGTTCGCGGCTCGAGGAACAGTGGGCTCGTGGCGAAGAGGCGTCCACCGAAGACCTTCGTCTCGCCCTGAGGCGCTACCGCGATTTCTTCGAGCGGCTGCTCGCGGTGTGAGACCGGGACCCACGTAGTCCTCGAGCCCCAGGATGCCCTGTGGCATTCGTTGGCGACGGTCAAAAGTCGACGAGGTGGCTGGTATAGCGGCAGGCCATACGCAGGCGCTGTCACCGATGTGCGTCGTGTGCGCGCGGCGATGACTTTCGGCCAGTCGCTCGCGACGGCGCGGCCAAGCGCGCCAATCATCAAGCGTCCAACTTCCAACCTCATGATGAGCGTTGCGGGAGTCTCGACAAGACACATGCTGATCCAGCCATCGGCTGATTAGGTTGTGTGATCGTCCGAGAAGCCAGGAGCTCAGGCGGTGGCCATCGTTCCGTTCTGCAACTCGTGCACCGCGGTGCGCAGTCCGCGACGCTTGCCTGTGGCCGGATCGCTGCCGAAGCTCTCCCGCATGCCGTCGCGGACGCGGAACTTCAGCTCGGAATTCGTCTCGGGTGCGTCGTCGGCGGTGGCTTGTAGCAGCTTGTCTGGCAGCGCGAGTTTCGCGATCGTCCAGAACGATTGCCAGTACTGCCGCAAGAGCGGTCCTGTTGTGTACGGCAAGTCGTACTTATCGCACAGGGCGCGTACGCGTTCGCTAATCTCGGCGTATCGGTTGCTCGGCAGGTCGGGGAACAGGTGGTGCTCGATCTGGTAGCACAGGTTGCCGCTCATGAAGGCCATCAACGGGCCGGCGTGAAAGTTGGCCGATCCCAGCATCTGTCGCAGGTACCACTCCGCCTGGGTTTCGTTCTCGAACTCCTGCCGAGTGAACTTCTCGGCGCCATCGGGGAAGTGTCCGCAGAAGATCACCATGTACGACCAGTAGTTGCGGATCAGGTTGGCGACCGCGTTGGCCGTCAGGGTGTGCTTCCAGTGGCGGCCCGTCAAGGCCGGAAAGACGATGTAGTCCTTGCCGACCTGCTTGCCCACCTTCTTACCGATTACACGCAGGTCTTTGCGCACCTCGGCCCAGGACTTCTCGCCCTTGCGGACCTTCGCCGTTTCCAACCCGTGTGCCGCGACACCCCACTCGAACAGGGTGCCGAGGAGCATGTTGTACACAGGGTTACCCAGCATCCAGCGTTCCCACCGCTGGTCGCGGGTGAGACGCATGATGCCGTAACCGATATCGTCGTCGAGTCCGACGACGTTGGTGTACTTGTGATGAATAAAGTTGTGCGACTTCTTCCAGTGCACACTCGGCGAGGTGGTGTCCCACTCCCATTCAGTGGAGTGAATCTCCGGATCATTCATCCAGTCCCATTGCCCGTGAATGATGTTGTGGCCGAGCTCCATGTTCTCGATGATCTTGGCGGTGGCCAGCATGGCCGTCCCCGCCACCCATGCCACCTTGTTCCCGCTGGCGAACAGCACGGCCCGTCCGCCCACCGCGAGAGCGCGCTGCAGTTGGATGGAGCGGCGGATGTAACGAGCGTCCCGCTCTCCGCGGGACTCCTCAACGTCGGCCCGGATCGCGTCCAGCTCCCGCGCCAGCGCCTCGACGTCCTCAGGCGTCAAGTGTGCGTACTGTTTGATGTCGGTGATAGCCACGGTGGTCCTTTTCTAGATCTTCAACGTGCAGTCGCCGGACGCGGTCGACACACACGTATTGATGCGGTCACCCGCCCCGTGCTCGTCACCAGAGCGAAAGTCGCGCACGTAGCCTGATTCCAGTGGCAGTACGCAGGTTTGGCAGATCCCCATCCGGCAGCCAAACGGCATCTGGATCCCGACCTTCTCGCCGGCCTCCAGAAGCGAAGTGGCACCGTCGATTTCGATGGTCTTGTCCGAGATCTCGAAGGTAACGGTGCCACCCTCGCCGCCCTTATCGGTACGCGCGATGGCGAACCGCTCCATGTGCAGGGACTCCGATAGTCCCGCGGCATCCCATGCCGATTCCACAGTGTCGAGCATCGGGGTGGGACCGCACGCCCACGTCGGCCGCTCGGTCCAGTCGGATACCAGCTCGTCGAGGTTTCCGAAATCGACCTTGCCGTCCTTATGGGTCAGCTGCAGGTGGAGCCGATAACCGGGTTGCGTTGCCTCTAGTTCGCGCAATTCGTCATGGAAGATCACCGATTCCACCGAGGGCGCGGAGTGAATGTGCACGATGTCAGGTCGCTGTCCGCGCGCCTTGAGCGAACGGAGCATCGCCATTACCGGGGTGACGCCGCTGCCGGCACTGATGAACAGGATCTTCGGCGGCGGCGGGTCTGGGAGCGCGAACTCGCCCCTGGGCGCCGCCAACCGCACGATCGTTCCCGGCGTTACGCCGTTGACGAGGTGCGAGGACAAGAACCCTTCGGGTGTCGCCTTGACGGTGATGGTGATGCGCTTCTTATCCCGCACCGGCACAGAGGTCAGCGAGTACGAGCGCCAGTGCCACCGGCCATCGACGCGTAGGCCGATCCCAACGTACTGTCCGGGACGATAATCCGCGGAAAAGCCCCACCCCGGTTTTATCGTGACCGTCGCGGAATCCTCCGTTTCCCGTCGCACATCGACGACCTCGCCTCGAAGCTCGCGCGCCGTCCACAACGGGTTGATCATCTTGAGGTAGTCGTCGGGCAGCAGCGGTGTGGTCGCCCGGGCAGCCAAGCCGCGCAGGACGTTGATCTTTGGGGTGATCGCCGTTTCGACGTTCTTGGCCGGTGCGATGCTCCATCGGGCCACATCGCGCATACTCGGGTTCATCAGGGTCGTGCCGGTAAACCTGCGCTTGCCATGCCCTATGCGGTACCCCGGTGTGACCGCGTTCACACCTTGTCAGTAGCTGGCTACGGCCTGTCGATAGACTCAACCGAAGGTCATCGACTCGCCGAGTAGATTTCATCGCCGAGTCAGAAGACGTCAGCACAAAGTGGAGCTAAGGGGATTCGAACCCCTCCATGACAACGCGTTGATCTGGGAAAACGTCAGATCCGAGGTGCGCGAAATGACGCAAAGGCACGCGGAATGACCTGCGGATACGCCAGCGGGTTGACGGCGTCAACTCCCAAGCCCAGAAAGACCCCGCAGTTTCCAAGCTCGCCTACCGGGGCTTGACGGCGGCCACATTCACGGCTTACTGTGATCGCACTCACGAATTGAAACGTTTCAACAGACGGGTAGCTGATGAAAGACACAACCGGCACGGAGCGGGTGTGCTTTCTGCTGCACCTCAAGCCTGATCGCGTCGAGGACTATCTGAACGCTCACGCGGTGGTGTGGCCCGACATGTTGGATGCCCTGCGGAGCGCCGGATGGCACAACTACTCGCTGTTCCTGCGGCCCGACGACGGCCTAGTGGTCGGCTATCTCGAGACCGACGACTTCGCTGCAGCACAAAGGCGCATGGCCGCCACCAACGTCAACGACCGCTGGCAGGCAGGCATGGCCCAGTACTTCCAGAACCCGGAAGGAGCCAACCCCGATCGGGCGATGCAGCAGCTCGCCGAGTACTTCCATCTCGACTAACACCGTCTCACCATCAGAAGGTAAGCCATGAAACTAGGAGCCCGTTCAACCACCGGCTGGCGAGCGACGATTTCGGTCGCCATGTCGAACTACATCGAAGCCGGATCAATCATCGCGATCGCCACCAGTCTGGCGTTCTGGCAGGCGGAGTTCGGCATCAGCAACTTCGCCGTCGGCCTGCTGGCAGCGCTGAGCGCCAACGCTTTCGGGGCCGCCATTGGCGCCATCCTCGGCGGTCCACTGTGTGACCGCTTCGGACGCAAGGCCATTTATACCTACGACCTACTGGTCTACATGGCCGGCGTGCTGCTCGCCGCGTTCGCCGTCAACTACACGATGCTGCTGGCTGCATTCATCATCACCGGCATCGCCGTCGGCGCAGGCGTCCCCGCATCGTGGACCTACATCGCCGAACAGGCGCCGTCGGAGGGCCGCGCCAAGCACGTGGGCACGGCCCAGCTTGCGTGGTCGATCGGCCCGCTGATCGGCTTCGCGCTCGCCGCCGCGCTGGCTCCGATGGGTCTGCTCGGCTCCCGCCTGATATTCCTGCATTTGTTCATCGTCGCCGCCGTGGTCTGGTGGGTCCGGCAGGGCCTGCAGGAATCGCAGATCTGGGCCGACGAAGCCAAAATCGAACCCACCGAGGTCGCTTCCGCGGTCGGCGTACGTGGCCTGCGCGGACTGTTCTCCCGCAAGGTCAACATCACGGCGTTGCTCTTCCTCGGCGGAATCTACCTGTTCTGGAACACCGTGGCGGGCCAGGCCGGCATCTTCATGCCCCGCGTGTACGACACCGCAGGCCTGCACAGTGCGGTCGCCCAAGACCTGCTGCAGGTCCTGGTGTGGGGTTGCACCGTCGCAGCGACCTACTTCGGGTTCATGCGCTACGCCGACCGCATGTCGCAACGCTTGCTCTACTCCATCGGCGCGGCACTCGGCATCGCCGGATGGGCTGTCCTCGTTGCCTTCACCGACAGCGGCGTACCCACCATGCTGATCTTCGCGGTGCTGTGGGGCGTGTCCAGCGGCATTGGCGCGCAAGCCTTCTACAGCCTGTGGGCAAGTGAGATGTTCGCGACCCCGTACCGCGCCAGCGCCCAAGGCGTGATGTTCTGCGTGGTGCGCAGCTTCACCGGCCTGCTGAGCTACTTCTTCCCGACGCTACTCGCCATCACCGGACTGACCGGGGTCGGACTGCTGCTGATCGGCTTACTTACCGTCGCGCTCGTCATCGGCGCGGTCTGGGCGCCGAAGACTCAAGGAAAAACGCTGCGGCAGATCGAAATCGAGCGTTACGGCCAACCCATCGAATCCACCTCCGACCAGACGAAGGCACTAGCATGACCAGCCCGTTGCTCGACAACCTGAAGATCGAACTTCCGTCGTGGGCGTTCGGCAACTCAGGCACCCGCTTCAAAGTGTTCGGGACACCGGGCACCCCGCGCACGATCGAGGAGAAGATCACCGACGCCGCCACGGTGCACCGTTTCACAGGCCTGGCTCCGACGGTCGCCCTGCATATTCCGTGGGACAAAGTCGAAGACTTCTCAGCACTCGGCCAGTACGCCGAGGATCACGGCGTACGGTTGGGCACCATCAACTCCAACACGTTTCAGGACGACGACTACAAGTTCGGCAGCCTGACGCACACGGACAAGGCGGTGCGCCAGAAGGCAATCGACCATCACCTCGAGTGCATCGACATCATGGGTGCAACGGGATCGCGCGACCTGAAGATCTGGCTCGCCGATGGCACCAACTATCCAGGCCAGGGTGACATCCGTGGTCGCCAGGACCGCCTGGCGGAATCGCTGGCCACGATCTACCAACACGTCGGTGAGGGCCAGCGACTGGTGCTCGAGTACAAGTTCTTCGAACCCGCCATGTACATGACCGATGTGCCCGACTGGGGAACGTCCTACGCACAGGTCACCGCCCTCGGTGAACGCGCGGCTGTTTGTCTGGACACCGGACACCACGCGCCGGGCACCAACATCGAGTTCATCGTCGCCCAGCTGTTGCGGCTGGGAAAGCTGGGGTCGTTCGACTTCAACTCGCGGTTCTACGCCGACGACGACCTCATCGTCGGCGCGGCCGACCCGTTCCAGCTGTTCCGCATCATGTTCGAGGTGATCCGCGGCGGCGGCCTGGACGACGCGTCGGATGTCGCACTGATGCTCGATCAGTGCCACAACGTCGAAGCCAAGATTCCGGGCCAGATCCGCTCGGTGCTCAATGTGCAAGAGATGACCGCCCGCGCACTGCACGTCGACACGGACGCACTCGCTGTCGCTCAGGAAACGGGCGACGTGTTGGGCGCCAACGGAATTCTCATGGACGCCTTCTACACCGACGTCCGCCCCGCGCTGGCGCAATGGCGCACCGAGCGAGGCTTGCCAGCCGACCCAATGGCCGCATTCGCAGCGTCGGGTTATCAGGACAAAGTCAACGCCGAACGAGTCGGCGGCACACAATCATCGTGGGGAGCATGACGATCATGACCAATCCAACCGTCAACGAACTGATCGCCCGGTCCAACCGCCTGGGATCCGATCCGAAGAACACCAACTACGCCGGAGGAAACACCTCGGCCAAAGGCTCAGAAACCGATCCCGTCACGGGCAAGCCCGTTGAGTTGTTGTGGGTGAAGGGATCTGGCGGGGATCTCGGCACGCTGACCGAGAAGGGGCTGGCCGTATTGCGGCTGGACAGGATGCGGTCGCTGGTCGACGTCTACCCCGGCGTGGAGCGCGAAGACGAGATGGTCGCCGCGTTCGACTACTGCCTGCACGGCCGTGGCGGCGCAGCACCATCGATCGACACCGCGATGCACGGCCTTGTCGACGCCGCACACGTCGATCACCTCCATCCCGATTCCGGGATCGCGCTGGCCACCGCGGCCGATGGCGAGGCACTGACCAAGCGGATCTTCGGCGATCGCGTCGTGTGGATTCCCTGGGGTCGGCCCGGTTTTCAGCTGGGACTCGACATCGCCGAGATCAAACGCCGCAACCCGCAAGCCATCGGTACGATCCTCGGCGGCCACGGGATCACCGCATGGGGCGACACCTCCGCAGAGGCCGAAGCGCGTTCGCTGGAAATCATCGACACCGCCGAGCGCTACATCGACACCAACGGCAAGTCAGCGCCCTTCGGCCCTCCGCTCGCCGGCTACGAGGCACTGCCGGAGGTGCAACGCCGCAGGAAGGCTGCTCAGCTGGCGCCGTTCATCCGGGGCCTGGCCTCAGCCGACAAGCCGCAGGTAGGCCACTTCACCGACGACCCGCGCGTACTCGAATTCCTCTCAGCCAGTGAGCATCCGCGTCTCGCGGCGTTGGGGACCAGCTGTCCGGACCACTTCCTGCGCACCAAGGTCAAGCCGATGGTGCTCGACCTGCCCGCCGACGCGTCCATCGACGACGCAAAGGCCCGGTTGGCGCAGTTGCACGAGTCCTACCGCGCTGACTACCAGTCGTACTACGACCGCCATGCGAGCCCGGACAGCCCGGGCATCCGTGGCGTGGACCCCGCCATCGTGCTCATTCCTGGGGTCGGAATGTTCAGCTACGGCAAGGACAAACAGACCGCACGCGTGGCCGGGGAGTTCTATCTCAATGCCATCAACGTCATGCGCGGCGCCGAGGCGATCTCCACCTACGCCCCCATCGACGAAGCCGAAAAGTTCCGCATCGAATACTGGGCGCTGGAAGAGGCCAAGCTGGCTCGGATGCCCAAGCCCAAGCCGCTGGCCACCCGCATCGCTTTGGTCACTGGCGCCGCCTCCGGTATCGGCAAGGCCATCGCCACCCGGCTGGCCGCAGAGGGGGCCTGCGTGGTGATCGCCGACCTCGACGCCGAAAAGGCCGCTGCCGCAGCCGAAGAGATCGGCAACACTGATGTCGCCGTCGGGATCGCCGCCGACGTCACCGATGAGGCCGCGGTACAGGCGGCAATCGACGCCTGCGTACTGGCGTTCGGTGGCATCGACATCGTGGTCAACAACGCCGGCCTGTCGTTGTCGAAGTCGCTGCTCGAAACCACTGCCGCGGACTGGGACCTGCAGCACAACGTAATGGCCCGCGGTTCGTTCCTGGTGTCGAAGGCGGCGGCGCGGGCATTGATCGATCAGAGGCTTGGTGGTGACATCATTTACATCTCGTCGAAGAACTCGGTGTTCGCCGGTCCCAACAACATCGCATACTCGGCAACCAAGGCCGACCAGGCCCACCAGGTTCGCCTGCTGGCCGCCGAACTCGGCGAATACGGAGTCAAGGTCAATGGCATCAACCCCGACGGCGTAGTCCGCGGGTCGGGTATCTTCGCAGGCGGTTGGGGCGCCAAGCGCGCAGCGGTGTACGGCGTGGACGAGGAAGACCTCGGCAAGTTCTATGCGCAGCGCACTCTGCTCAAACGTGAAGTGCTGCCAGAGAACATCGCGAACGCCGCGTTCGTGTTGTGCACGTCAGACTTCTCCCACACCACCGGCCTGCACGTCCCGGTCGACGCCGGTGTCGCGGCCGCTTTCCTCCGATGACAGGGCGCACCGGCCACCTGGCCGCGGTGGATCTCGGCGCGACCAGTGGTCGGGTCATGCTAGCCACGGTCGGTCCGGGCTCACTGGACATCCGGCCGCTGGCCCGGTTCGCCAACGAACCGGTGTATCTGTGGAATGGCAAGCGCTCCGCGATGCACTGGGACGTGCCTGGGCTCTTTCACCATGTGTGCAGCGGTCTCGCAGAGGCGAGCCGACAGCATCCTGATTTGATTGGCATCGGGGTCGATTCCTGGGCCGTCGACTACGGGTTGTTGCGGCATGGAACCCTCGCGGGGCTCCCCCATCACTACCGCGACACCCGCTGCGATGACGGCGTGGACATTGTGCACGAGCAGATTTCCCAGGGTGAATTGCATGCCCGCAACGGTTTACAGTTTCTCCCGTTCAACACGCTGTACCAGCTGGCCGCCGATAAGCGGAACGGGGCGCTCAGTGCTGCCGATCGGGCTCTACTGATCCCCGATCTGATCAGCTACTGGCTCACCGGGGCGGAGGTCACCGAACGCACCAATGGATCCACTACCGGATTGCTCGGCATCGACGGCCAATGGGATGACGAGTTGATGAATTTGCTCGGCATCCCCGCCGGGCTGTTCCCCGGCGTCGTTGACCCAGGCACCGATCTGGGCCCCATTCTGCCGGACCTGGCATCGAGGTTCGGTCTGGCTGGTCAGCCCCGCGTCAGTGCGGTCGCCTCGCACGACACCGCTTCGGCGGTGGTGGCCGTACCCATGGCACCGGAGTCCGCGATCTACATCTCGTGTGGCACCTGGGGACTCGTCGGCGTCGAATTGAACCGGCCGGTGATGACCGAGGCGGCCAGGTCGGCCAACTTCACCAATGAGGTCGGCGCGGACGGACGAATCCGCTTCCTGCGCAACGTCATGGGGCTCTGGCTGCTCAGCGAATCGATCAGGCACTGGGAGCGAAGCGGCACCTGCATCGATCTTGGTGAGCTTCTCGAGCAGGCCGCCGCGTGCCCACCGCCGGGCGAGGTGTTCGACACCGGCGATGCCACCTTCCAGACTCCCGGAGACATGCCAGGCCGCATCGCCGCGTGGTACCACGCGCGGGGTCTGAATGCTCCGACCACGGTGGCAGAAACCACGCGCGCCATCATCGAAAGCCTCGCCGCTGCCTTCGCCGACAGCGTTGAGACTGCCTCGCTGCTCTCGGGCACCCCGGCGAAGACGGTGCATATCGTCGGCGGGGGTGCCCAGAACAGGCTGCTGTGTCAACTCGTCGCCGACCGGGTCGGGGTCCCAGCGATCGCAGGCCCCGTCGAAGCTACCGCTATCGGTAATGTGCTGATCCAGGCGCGAACGCACGGACTGCTGTCCGGCGATCTGGAAGCATTGCGCGCCAGCATAACCGACGCCGTGTTGGTCGATCGGTATGTGCCCCGTGGCTCGTCCAGCAAGACCCGAGGCCACAGTCTGGAACATTCATCGGCAGGAAAGGTTTGGTCATGAAACGTCAGCTCCCGAAGGTCGCCGACCTGGCACCCTTGATGCAGTTCAAGAAGCCGCAGCTGAATGCGAAGGCGCGGCGACTCGAGAAGGCGTTGACCATAGAGGACTTGCGCCGCATCGCCAAACGACGCACCCCCAAGGCCGCGTTCGACTACACCGACGGCTCCGCTGAAGCCGAACTGTCCATCACCCGGGCTCGACAAGCGTTCTCCGACATCGAATTCCAGCCCGCCATCCTGCGCGACGTATCCACCGTCAACACCGGCTGGCAAGTCCTCGGCGCACCGGTGGCCCAACCGTTCGGGATCGCACCCACCGGCTTTACCCGAATGATGCAGACCGAAGGTGAAATCGCCGGAGCCCACGCCGCGGGCCGCGCGGGTATCCCGTTCTCCCTATCCACCATGGGCACTGCATCCATCGAAGATGTCGCCCAGGCGAACCCCGGCGGCCGCAATTGGTTTCAGCTCTACATGTGGAAGGACCGCGACCGATCCATGGCGCTCGTCGAGCGGGCCGCCGCGGCTGGCTACGACACCCTGCTGATCACCGTCGACGTCCCCGTCGCCGGGGCACGCCTGCGCGACAAACGCAACGGCATGTCGATCCCGCCTGCACTCACGTTGGGCACGGTCGTCAACGCGCTCCCGCGACCGCAGTGGTGGATCGACTTCCTCACTACCGAGCCGCTGGCATTTGCTTCCCTGGATCGTTGGTCAGGCACCGTCGCCGAGCTGCTCGACACCATGTTCGACCCGACGGTCACCTTCGACGACCTGGCATGGATCAAAGCCCAGTGGCCCGGCAAGGTCGTAGTCAAGGGCATCCAAACTCTCGCCGACGCCCGCAGAGTCGTCGATGTCGGTGTCGATGGCATCGTGTTGTCCAACCACGGCGGCCGCCAACTCGACCGCGCACCAGTTCCGTTCCACCTCTTGCCCGACGTCGTCGCCGAAGTCGGCAAGGACACCGAAGTCATGTTGGACACAGGCATCATGTCCGGCGCCGATATCGTGGCCGCAATCGCACTCGGAGCACGATTCACCCTGGTCGGCCGCGCCTACCTCTACGGGTTGATGGCCGGCGGCGAAGCAGGCGTCGACCGCGCCATCGCGATCCTCTCCGAACAGGTAGCCCGCACCATGCGCCTACTGGGCGTCACGTGCCTGGAGGAACTGGCCCCCGCACACGTGACACAACTTGTGAGGCTGGCCCCGCGGCCGCTGGTGGCGGACCATTTGGTGGGATAGTCGACGAGCGCACAAGAGTGCGGGGAGGGTGTAGATGGCAGCTGGTATGCGCGACGTTGCCGCCGCAGCATCGGTCTCCGTCGGCACCGTGTCCAATGTCCTGAACGCCCCGCATAAAGTGGCACCGGCCACCGTCGCTCGTGTACACGCGGCCATCGACAAGCTCGGCTTTGTCCGCAACGACGCCGCCCGGCAACTCAAAGCTCAACGGTCCCGCTGCGTGGCGCTGCTTGTGCTTGATATCGGCAACCCGTTCTTCACCGACGTCGCCCGAGGCGCGGAGAGGCGCGCCTCGGAACTCAATCTGACGGTGCTCTTCGGGACTTCCGACGACGACGCCAACCGGGAACGGTCGTACATCGATGCCTTCGACGAGCAGCGGGTCTTCGGACTATTGGTGTCCCCGGTCAGCGATGATCTAAGCCGCATGCTCACCCTGCAATCCCGCGGCACACCTGTTGTGCTCGTCGACCGTGACGCCACCGGTACCCCGTTCTCGTCGGTCGCTGTGGACGACATCGCGGGCGGTCAGCTTGCCGCAGAGCATCTTTGCGCAACTGGCCGGCGCCGGCTGGCGTTTGTCGGCGGCCCATTCGCGCTCCGTCAGGTCAGAGACCGGTTGCGCGGCGCGCAAGAAGCAGTCGCGAAATGTGCTGGAGCATCTCTCGAAGTCATCAATACTGCTGAACTCAGTGTGCTCGCGGGACGCGCAGTGGGAGAACAACTGCGGGAGCGACCGCCCGACGGACGACCCGACGCCGTGTTCTGCGCCAACGATCTGCTCGCGATCGGTGTGCTGCAGGCTCTGACGCTGATGGGTGGACTGCGAGTGCCTGAGGACATAGCCCTGATCGGCTACGACGACATCGATTTCGCGCGATCTGCGGTCGTCCCCCTATCATCAATACGCCAACCAAGCACGCAAATCGGCACGGCGGCAATCGATCTCCTGACTGCGGTGACTGAAGACGGCCATGAGCCACAGCACATCGTCTACCAGCCAGAGCTCATCAGCCGGGCATCCACAGACACCCGACTGTAAACCGGCAATGCAGCCTGATCTGAGCATTCTTCTGCGTGGTGACAATCGGAACGTACTCGAACCTGGCCTCACTAAGAAAAACTATAGTGAACTGCGGAAACGCATTCATGGGTCACCGATGCGGGCACGCCTGTTACGTAACCAGGGCGCGCCACCCGTTCGAAGCGCTTCCTGACCGCCCGCGATGTCGCCAGTGCAGAAATACGAGTCCGGAAACACGACGCAGGAGATCGACGCACGCTACGGCTTCTCCAAGACCCGCGTCGCCACCGTATTCCACGAGCAGGGCATAACCATCAGTCGCCAAGGCCTAACCGAAGAGCAGGCCAATGAAGCCACCGGCATTACATAGACGGTCGTTCACTTGCGTGGCTTGGCGCTCGGTACCGCGTATCCACGCGATCGTAGCCACCGTGCTTCGGCGGCAGGGGATCCCATTGCGGCCGAGACCAGGCTGGACCTAGACTTCGCTGCTCCAGCAGATACATGGTTCTGCCCCGCCAGCGCCGGTTAGGTCGGCATCGTGACAACCGGACCACTCAATCAAGTGGACGAAGCAGCTGGGGTACTGGGACCCATTAACCGTGACTCGGCCATCGGACTGGAGGCGATATGGAACCCGTTCCGATGCTTAGGTCAGACGCGGAAGTTCGGTCACTCTCGACGACTTCTCTGATCGTCGCTGGATAGCATCCGCTTGCTTTGTCAAGTCGGAATCCCGTCTGCTCTCAGTCCATTCGCGACGGACTGATGGGTGCGCCCTTCGCCCCGCTGACGCGGTATGCGGCGGGTGACGTATTCGCTCCTATCTCTCGGTTTTCAGTGCCGCGAGTACCACCACGACGCAGGCCGCCACGACCGCGAGGCCGACAGAAACTCCTGCCTGAAGGGCCAGCAAAAAGACTCAATCCGTCACCGCCGGGTAGGTCAGCACGGTGTCAACGTCGCGCTTCACGCGGCCCTCGCCTTCAGGCCAAGCGGCCCAGCCAGTTCGGCCAACGTCGGCAACAGTTGGGTGTACGGGAGAACCTGGATCACGACGTGGTTGGCCCCGGCCCGCAGATGCTCGCCAAGGCGCTTGGCGATCTCGTCGGGGGTGCCGTAGGCGACCAGGGCGTCGACAAACTTGTCGCTGCCGGGCGGGGTGAGGTCGGCGTCGGTGAAACCCAGCCGCTTGAAGTTGTTCACGTAGTTCGTGAGGTTGAGGTAGTTGTACGTGTTCAGAACCTTGCGGCCGACCGCGAGCGCCTCCTCGGCGTCGGCGATCGGCAGCACTTTGTGCTCGGGTGCCAGCAGCGCGTTCGGTCTGATGATTTCGCGGGCCTGTGCGGTGTGTTCGGGTGTGGTGTTGTACGGGTGCGCCCCGGCGGCGCGTCCAGCGGCCAGCCTCAGCACTCGCGGCCCGAGCGCAGCGAGCACACGCTGATTGGCCGGTACGCCGTATTCGTCGAGCTCGTCGAGGTAGTCGACCAGCGCGTCGTAGGGCTTGCGATATTGCTCGGTGTGCTCGGGATGGCCGGCCCCGATACCGAGCACGAATCGGCCGGGGTGGGCGGTATTGATGCGGTGGAACGACTCGGCAACGGTTTTGGCGTCCGCCGTCCAGATGTTGACGATGCCGGTGGCTACCTTTAACGCGGTGGTGGACTCCAAAAGCGGTTCGGCGAATGACAATTCGGCGGCCGGTGAACCAGTAACCCATAGCGTGCCGTAGCCGAGCCGTTCGATTTCCTGGGCCTGCTCGGAGTTGACTGCCAGTCCGAGGTCGAGGAAACTGCTGCCTGGGTCCCAGGTAAACACGCCGAATCGGCCAAGGTCGATGTTTGGTGTTGTCATTGGTGTGCTCGCTGTGTCAGTGCTTGCTGAACCCGGTCGGGCGAACCAAGAGGACCACCCAGTCCGGTGCGTCGGAGGGGGCCTCGCCCGGTGGCGGCGCGTCGGGAGGAGGTTCGTCGCCGCTGTAGCGGTTGGCGATCCGCCGAAAGAAGGTCGCCGCTGGATCGGGCTCGATGCGCTCGACGTCGCCGCGCACTTCCAGATAGCGGTACGGATTGTCGGGATCCGAGATCGACATGGCAACCCGCGGGTCGCGTTGTACATTGCGGTACTTCTGCCGCTTGGTGGTATGCGCGAACCGCAGCAGCTCGCCGTCCCAGTCGAACCATATCGGACTCACTTGCACCGAACCGTCGGGCCGGGTCGTCGCCAAATGTCCGTACAGCGGGCGCTCAAGCAGATCGCCGTAGCCGGCGGGAACCGAAACCATATTCGCTCCTATCTAGATTTGTTCTGTGCCCACGATTCGCGGGGGAATCGCCGAGCGACGTGTTTGCACGAAATCCGTTGCACCGCTGGATATTCGAGGCGAAGAGGCTCGCGCGGTGGTTAGACCTGTGCCATGCCACCATCGACGCTCAGTTCGACGCCGGCCACGAAGCTGCTGTCATCGGAGGCCAAAAACAGTGCAGCGGCTGCGATCTCATCGGGGCGGCCCAACCGGTTGAGTGGTACCGTCGCGGCGAACTGTGCCTTGTCGGCCTGAGCGTCCAACATGGGAGTGTCGATCGGGCCCGGACTCAACGTGTTGAACCGGATGCCGCGGTCGTTGAACTCGCGGGTCCAGGTGCGGGTATAGGACCGCAGCGCGGCCTTGGTGGCGCTGTAGGCGCTGTAACCGGGAACGCCCATCTGGCCTGAGGTCGAGCCGATCAGAATGACCGAGCCGCCGGCGCGGATCAGCGGCAGTGCCTTTTGAACCGTGAAAAGCGTTGCGCGGGCGTTGAGATTGAAGGTGGCATCGAAGTTCTCCTCGGTGATTTTGCCGAGCATTTCGGCCTCCGCCCGGGCCGAATTCGCCACCAGGATGTCCAAGCCGCCCTCTTTGTCGAGGACAGTCGCGAACAGCTTGTCCAGGTCGGCACTGTTGGTGACGTCGCCGGCGACGGTGCTCAGGCCGTCGCCGATCAGCGCTTTGGCCTTGTCCAGCTCGCTGCGCCGGCGGCCCATGATGAAGACGCGGGCGCCTTCGTCGACGAACCTCCGTGCGGTCGCCAGCCCGATACCGCTGCTGCCGCCGGTGATCACGGCGACCTTGCCAGCCAGTCGTGCCATCAGTTGATCCTCCAATTTCGTGTTGTGTGCCGGACTGTGCCAGGTCAGTAGTCGGCGGGCTGGTTGAAGACGATCGCGAGGCTGACGATCTGGCCGTCGCGCACGCTGAAGTAGTTCGTCAGAACAATTTCGTCGGGCAGATTGGTCCGGTCGAACGTGCCGTCGTAGGTCCCGCGCACCACGGTGTCGCCGTAATGATCGAGCACCTCGCGCACTTCGATCGTCACCTTGTCGCCGACCATCTCCTTGGCCACCCAGCGGCGGATCGCGTCGATTCCGACGAATTCGCGCCGGTTGTCGTTGACGTAGGCATCTTCGGCGAACGTGGCGACCGCGCGATCGGTGTCGCCGGCGTTGACCGCATCGATGTGTTCGGCGACGATCCCAGTCAGGTCGATCTCTTTCATGCTCTGTCTCCCACTCCGTGGCCGGCGCGGTGTTGCAGCCGGTGATCCCACCGTGCGCGCTGACATCGTGGGCGAGTCAAGGCTCTTTCGGGGCGTGAGTCTCCCCTAGGGGGAGAGTGCACACTGAGGCCATGAGTACACCCGCGCGCTTGGCCATCGGGGACTTCTCGCGTGCGACGCAGTTGAGCGTGAAGATGCTCCGTCACTACCACCAGATCGGGCTGCTCGAGCCGGTTGATGTTGATCGCGCTACCGGCTACCGCCGCTACAGCATCGACCAGATCTCGACGGCACAGATCATTCGGCGCTTCCGGGCTCTGGAAATGCCGCTCGACGAGATCCGCACCGTTATGAGCACCACCGACATTCGTCGACGCAACGAACTGATCAATGCGCACCTCATGCGGCTGGAATCCCAACTCGCGCAGACCAAGCGGGCCGTTGAGTCGCTTCGTGAGCTGCTTGAGCCCGGGCCTGTTGCTGAAGGCCGGATAGGTTACCGCAGAGTCGAAGCGACCGAAGCAGTCGCGATCAGCGAGGTCGTCGACGTAAGCGATGCGCTGACCTGGGTCCAGGGGGCGTTGGCCGAGTTGTATGCCACCCTGACTGCTCAAGGCGTGCGCGTCTGCGGCCCGGCTGGGGGCATCTTCGCCGACGAGCTAATCGCCAGCGAACGAGGGCAGGCGACCGTTTTCGTCCCCTTCGGCGGTGACTTCCGACGCACCGGACGCCTTACCGAACTCGTGGTACCAGCCGCCGAATTGGCCACAGTGGTGCACGCCGGCTCGTATCGCGACTTCGACCTGGCCTACGGCGCCCTGGCCACCCACGTCGCCCAACACGCGATCGCCGTCGATGGCCCGATTCGCGAGTACTTCCTCGTCGGCCCCCACGACACCCGCGACGAAACCGCCTGGCGCACCGAGATTGGCTGGCCTGTCTTTCACACCACAACCGCCTAACCCCGCCCACGCGCCGTCACCTTGCATGCCCACCGACAGTGCAACCCGCCGACATCCAGACGTCCACGCTCAACCGGGTTCGAGTAAGGACACTCAGGTGTCCGAGTGGAGCTAAGAGCGGAGCTAAGGGGACTCGAACCCCTGACCCCCACACTGCTAGAGTGAAAACGCCTGTGCTGCAGCGTGTCACAGCGTCCAAGGTGTATCGGATAATGCCCGCCTGCCACCCGTTTCGTACTGATGTGTCTCGGACGTGCTTGCGGGTGACTAGCTGTCTTAGGACACCGCTAGGACACGTTGTAAGTACGTTGTTAGGTTCTTGTCGCCCCCGTTGGCGGCGAGAGAGTCGCAAAAATCAGCCGGATTGGCGGACGACCCGACGTCAAATGTCAGCCGGCGTCACAGGGTAGGTTTCGCGGCCACAGGGGTTGCGTCTAGCGGCGTGGCCAGACGCGCGCCATCGGCGGCCGGTGGACACAGCGGTGAGATCCGAGCAGCTCACTGTCAGTCGAGTGAGGCATGGCCCAGAGTTGTACGGCAAGACTATCCGGATCGATGACGATCCCTCGACATTGTTCGTGGGTGCGCCCGCCCGCACACGCCAGGCGGATGGCCGCGGTTACGTCGGACGGGCGGGTCTTGGTCGGGGGATCACGGCGACCACCAGCGAGGCCAACCCCGCCCAGTGCGCCTTGATTCGAACGACGCCCAGCAGGATGAGATGGTGATCAGCGGAAGTAGGGCAATGAGCGCCGACACGGTCAGACTGCCGGCAACCGGCGCGAGTTCGTGCGTGAACATGGTTCCCCTTACCGATCGATCCGTTCAACGGGACTGGGCTGAGACCACCGGGTTCGTGATCGGCTTCTGTCCGTTCGGCGATGGCGTGAAACAAGAGTGACGTTTAGCCGACTATCAGAACCGGCCCGGTTCCGGTGTCCGCGCGTCATAGCCGGCACTGGCGTGCCATTCGCCGGCCCGAATCGGGTCGTCTCCTCGGATCGACGCGTCGACGAGCTGAATGGGGTGGAACATCGGCAGCGCTGCCGGCAGATAGCGGCGCATCTGCAAGAGGCAGCCAGGATTGGCGGTCGCCACCGCGTCCGGCTTGACCGACATCACGTTGGCCATCTTGCGCCGGCCCAGTTCGGCGGCGGGTTCGGGCATCACCATGTTGTAGATGCCGGCCGAACCGCAGCAGATCTCGGCCTCCGGGATATCCATCACCTCCAGGCCCGGGATGGTGCGCAGCACCGCCCGCGGCTGGAGCCGCACACCTTGCCCGTGCCCGAGATGGCACGCGTCGTGGTAGGCGACCTTGGCCTCGATGCGGTGTCGCGGCGCGGCAGGCTCCAGGTCGGCGAGCACTTCTGAAACGTCGCGCACCTTCGCCGAGAAGGCGGCCGCCCGTTCTGCGTACTTCGGGTCGTCGCGCAGGAGCCGACCGTACTCCTTCATCGTGGAGCCGCAGCCGGCCACGTTCACCACAATGGCGTCCACGTCCTCGCGTTCGAAAACGTCGATCAGCCGTCGGGCCCACTTCAGCGCCTCCGGTTCCCGGCCTGCGTGTTCGCTGAGCGCTCCGCAGCAGCGCTGGGCGTGCGGCACGATCACGTCGCACCCTTCCCGGGCCAACACGCGTGCCGTGGCCTGATTGACCTCGCGGAAGAACACGCGCTGAACGCAGCCCTCGAGCATCGCGACGCGGCGCCGCCGTGCGGCGCCCTCAGCCGGGATATAAGCGGGCAGCCGGCGGGTGAGGCCGCGCAGCTGCGCTGGCGGCATCAGCTCCTCGACCGCCTGCAGTCGCGCCGGCAGTCGCTTGCGCAGCCCGCTGCGCTCGAGCAATGAGTGACCGCGCGCGCGTTGGTAGAGCACGCCCATGACTGCGGCGGCGCGCAGCCGGGTCGGGTACGGGAAGAGCTGGAAGATCATTTCCCGGAACGCCCGGTCAGCGGGGCTGCGCCGGTAGTTGCGCTCCAGCTGCGGGCGGACTGCTTCGATCAACTCGTCGTACTTCACGCCGGATGGGCACGCCGTCACACAAGCCATGCACCCCAGGCACGCGTCGAAGTGCTGGACATAGGTGTCGTCGAGCGGGACCACGCCTTCCTTGCCGAGCTTCATCAGGTAGATGCGTCCGCGCGGGGAGTCCATTTCCTCGCCCCACAGCGCATACGTCGGGCAGGTGGGCAGGCAGAAGCCGCAGTGCACACAGTCGGATATCCGCTCATCGGTCGGCGGGTGGTGTGCGTCGAAGATGCCGAAAAAGTCTGCTGAATGCTCCACGTGTACGCGCTGATCCTCCGTCCTCTTCTCTTCGCGCAAGCGCTCATCGCCGTCGCGGCTGTTGGACGATTCGTTGGTCATCGGCGAACTCCAGGATCGGGGTGGTCACAGCCAAGGGGCAAGGCGGCCAGGGGCGCAGCGGCCGTCGGGATCTAGCCGGGCCTTGAGGGCGCGAAGGAGGCCGACGGTCGAGGGTGCGGGTCCGAGCGGGTCGACGCCTGCGTCGACCTCGGCGGGGCGCTGTCGCAGCAGCACGGTCCCGCCGATCGCTAGCACTTCGCCGCGCCACTCGTCGAATGCCGCCGCCTGCTGTGCGGGCGGTCCGGAAAACCGAGCGGTGTGCAGCCCGAGCGCGCTCTGGGAGGCGAGCGAGACGTCCACCCCGGCGGCGTCGCCCGCCTTGGCGAGCGCGGTGGCGACGTCGGTCAACCGGGTGGGCAGTGTGCCTGCGAATGCCGTGCTCTGCTCCGACTCGGCGCGATGCGCACTGGCGTTCTCCCGCCAGAGCGCGGCCTCATCGGTATCGACCAACACCTCCGTCGCCTCGAGACGCTTCCGCAGCGCCGTCGTCTGCGCCGCGACGCCGGCCGCGCTGCCCTCGAACCGCACGGCCAGCCGTCCGGAGGATCCGCGGGGGTCGCCGACCCAGTCGATCGCCGTTGGCGCCAGGGGCGAGGCGAGCAGGTCGACGCTCCGTGCTGTCGCCTCCTGGACCGTCGAGGCCGCCACGACGGTGGCGCTCGTCTCCGGCAGAGGATGCAGGCGCAGCACCACTTCCGCGATCAAGCCGAGCGTGCCCAGCGACCCGTACATCAGCTTGCTCAGGTCGTAACCGGCGACGTTTTTGATCACGTGTCCGCCCGCGCGGGCCACCGTTCCGTCGGGGAGCACGAGCGTCACCCCGATCACCAGGTCGCGCAGCGCGCCGTACCGCAGCCGTCTCGGGCCAGAGTCGCCGGTGGCAAGCAGCCCGCCCAGGGTCGCTCCATCCGGTTCGGTTGGCGGGTCGAGCGCCAGCCACTGGCCGGCCTCGCCCAGCCGCTCCTGCAGAACGCGCAGCGGCATGCCGGCTTGCGCCGAAGCGGTCATGTCGGCGGGGTTGTGGTCGAGTAACCGGTCCAGCCCGCCGGTCTCCAGCACCAAATCCGGGTCTCTTGGACGGCTGGCCCAACTCATCTTCGTGCCGGTGCCCCGGAACAGCACACTGCCCCCGCCCTCGCGCAGCACCTTGGCGGCCTCGTCGACGCTGGTGGGCCGTTGAACGGTAGGGGTCGAGGAAGCGGTAGCGGTCATCGAAGGTTGCCTCCCTTCAGAACCGCTCGATCACGCCGGCTTGCTCGAGCGGATGGGGCCGCCACGGACCGGGACGCTCACCACACAGCCGGGGAGTCGGCAGCACCTTCCCGGGGTTGCAAATCCCGCCGGGGTCGAAAGCGGCGCGCACCAGTGCCATCACGGTCAAGTCCGAATCGCTGAACATCTTCGGCATCGAACAGGCCTTGTCGCTACCCACGCCGTGCTCACCGGTGATCGATCCGCCCTGCTCCACGCACAACTCGACGATCGCCGTCGCCAGGTGCTCGGCCTGCTCCGCCTGGCCCGGCACAGTGTCGTCGTAGAGGACCAGCGGGTGCAGGTTGCCATCGCCGGCATGGAACACATTTGCCACCCGGAGCCCCGCTTCCCTCGACATCTCCCCGATCCGGGTGAGCGTGCTGCCGAGCCTGGTCCGCGGGATGACCCCGTCCTGGACGAAATAATCGGGACTGATGCGACCCATCGCGGCGAACGCGGCCTTGCGGCCTTTCCAGATCAGCGCGCGTTCGGCGGGGTCCTCGGCGATCCGGATGTGCGTGGACTGATTGTCTCGACAAATCTGCTGTACGCGTTCGAATTCCGTTTGTACCTCCACCTCGACGCCGTCGAGCTCAACCACCAGCGCGGCGGCTGTGTCGAGCGAATATCCGGCGCTGGTCGCCTTCTCGCACGCCTCGATCGCCAGCGCGTCGAGCATCTCGACGGCGGCCGGGATGATGCCTGCCGAGACGATGTCGCTGACCGCGTTGCCCGCCTGTTCGGCGTCGGGGAAGTCGGCGACCAGCGTGCGGACCGCCTCGGGCTTGCGCAGCAACCGCACGGTGATTTCGGTGACGATGCCGACGGTGCCCTCCGACCCGACGATCACCGCGCGCAGATCCGGCCCGACCTGATCCAGCGAGTCGCCGCCCACGGTGACCACGCTCCCGTCGGCGCACACCATCGTGAGCCCGAGGACATGGTTGGTGGTGAAGCCATACTTCAGGCAGTGCGCGCCGCCCGAGTTCTCCGCCACGTTTCCCCCGATCGTGCAGACCACCTGGCTCGACGGGTCGGGCGCGTAGTACAGGTTGTGCGCGGCAACCGCCTCGGAGATGCCGAGGTTGGTGACGCCCGGTTGGACGACTGCGCGCTGGTTCTCCGCGTCGACGGACAGGATGTCCCGCATCCGGGCGAGCCCGATGACGATGCCGTCGGCGACCGGCAGCGCACCGCCGGATAGGCCGGTACCCGCACCGCGGGCGACGAACGCTATCCGTTCGCGGGCGCAAACCCGCACCACTGCCGCAACCTCTTCCGTGCTGACAGGAAGCACAACCAGCGCGGGAGCGACCCGAAAGCCGGTGAGCCCGTCGCACTCATAAGTGCGAAGTTGAGCCGGCTCCGCGATCAGGCCGCCTTCGCTGACCAATCCGCCGATCTCCCGGCAGATCTGCTCGGTGACCCGCCCTGTGGCCCTCTCACTGACCAACTCGAGGTAGGTCGTTGTCATCGTCACCGCCTCCACTCAACCAGCAGCCGGTATTTCGGCAGCGCGACACATTCGATAAGTCCGCGAGCGCACACCTCATTCCGCGGACCGAACGTCGGCCACTCGCACCGATAACCACCGTTGCACTACCCACCGAGGGATGCAGGGAAACGCCCGAACCGCCGACTCGAAGGCGTTATGTCCGTGCAGCGGCAGCACGTACGTTCCGGTGCGGCGCCGAACCGACTGACCGAGGTCGAGATGCCGACCGCCGTGGCTCGAAACTCGGTCGGGAAGAGTTCGTTGGGGCAGATCCGAATCACCATGACGCCAATGAAATCCGTGCCACGACCGCACCGACGCCGCCGGTGCCATAACCCCGGGCTACAGCAGCTGCCTACACCACATCGCCCTATCCAAGCGTGTGCCGCGGTAACCACGTCATCCTCCTCATCGACGACCTAGACATCCGCGTTCTCGACCACACCACCGGTCAACGCATCCGCAAACTGACCCTCGACTACCAAGCCCTCGGCGTCAAATGCGGAAACTCACCCGAAAATCAGCTGCCCACGTAAACGATGTCCCGAGACATCTGTCAACGATGTCTCGGGACATGAAGACGTCACCGCAGCCTGGATTTGAACCTGCGACCACTTGACCCCCAGGGAACAGGACAGTGTGGACTAGTGTTCTGCTGCGTCCCGTACGTCCAGGTCAGCGGAGTCTGCATGTCGGGTCTGTGTCGCCCTGTCCATCCTGTTCGTGCCTGTCTTGGCAAGTCCTTGGCACGCTGCCGAACGGGTGTGCGATCCCCCGCAGCCGCACACGCTGAGACCGTCCACCCCTGGGCTTCGATGTACTCCATCAGGGTCAGGCAGTGCACGCCAAGCGCGTCGCACACATCGGGAATTCTCGGCTTGGCGATGTTGCCATCGGTTTCTCCTCAGTGACGACCGTGCCGCTCTTCACCATCGCGATAGCGATCACGAACGGGTCTTGTCTGAACATCCTCGATTCAAGGCGATGGCAAAGCCGCACACGGGGGCTAGGGTCAGCCTAGGCATAGGCCCATTTTTAGGCGACGTCATACCCGGGGCCGCAAAAGTCGATCAGGTACCCGCCGGTGCGTATTGCCCGCAGTCTCATCCGCGTCATTCGACGTCGACGTATGGCGGCTCGCCGCCAGCGGCGGTAAACGCTGCCAGTGCGCGCACCAGGCCTCGCCGCTCGCGGGCCGGCATCTTCTCCACCACACGGGCTAGCTCGTTGCGCCGGTTTGCTGTGACTTTCTGCACCACCCTGCGTCCCCGGGCGGTGAGCTCGGCGACGAGTTCGCGCCGCGATGTTGGATGCGCCCGTCGGTCGATTAGCCCGGCACTGACCAGCCGGTCAACCATGCGCCCGATGGTCGACGGCTGCACGTCCAGCAGACTTGCCAGCGTAGCCAGGTTGACCGGGCCTTCGTTGGAAAGGATGACCAGGGTGCGGAACTGCGGGATGGTGATCGTGTCGTCCACTAGTGCGATTGAGCGTGCTGAGATCGCCACCAATAGCCGCGAGGCGGTGAGCAGCGCGTCGGTGATCGCGTCGAGCGACTCGTCAACAGCGGCGTCGGTGGTGCTCATCGCTGACGTCTACCCCACAATCGGACGAAGGCAAGAGCCCACGCCAAAGATGGCTCACAACAACCATTTCATAATGGCATTGTGTGGGTCGAGAGTGGCAATCGAGCCGTGCACGCGCCCGCCACACATTCACCCGGTTGGTCACTGCAACCGTATCTGCTTAGCGTTTGTACGCCGCCGAAAGCACCGCATCCCAGAACGCGCTGACGCACATGGGATGTCGAAAGCCGCTCGGGTGCGCCGCCCGGCGGCTCATGCAGTCGCGCTTATGAGCGGGGTGTCAAGCGCACGAACGGCATTCGTCGCCCAGCGGCTCGGAAGTCGGCGTCGGACCCGTCAACGGACATGCCCAGCACCCGCGGCAGTGCGAACGCTGCGATCCGGGGACGCCGCGCAGCGTAGCGGGCGAAGATTTCGGCGCCGACATCCTCAGCGAGTGGCTCCGCGGTGACCGGGATAGTGCTGTTCCCCACTTCAACGCTGACCTCAGGCTGTTCCAGGATATTGCGGTACCAGGCGGCCTGCGGTCCCCAGCCGGATGCGACGACATAGCTGCGGTCGGTCGGGTAGTACTGGACGACTTCGAGAATCGTCTTGCGCGGGGTACCGGTGCGTCGCCCGATGTGATTGAGAAGTAGGAGCCGCCGGCCAAAAACGGCGCCCAGTCCGACCCGATAGATCCAGATCGGCGAACGGAACATCGGTCGCCTCAGTCCAGCTGGTGGCCGTGGATGTTTGACGATCTTCATCGGTGTTTGGCTCCTTCGGCGGTGCGTCGAGCATTAAGGCGAGCCGCCTTTTAATGAAAGATAC
>Ga0207669_10000237_pt1 | contig 25050 bp, 20 predicted proteins | sample KBSM33metaG_FD_184329 | JGI IMG/M metagenome (GOLD analysis project Ga0207669, IMG submission 184329) | Miscanthus rhizosphere microbial communities from Kellogg Biological Station, Michigan, USA - KBS M3-3 metaG (SPAdes) (version 2) | ecosystem: Host-associated > Plants > Roots > Rhizosphere >...
ACGACGTCAGCGGCGATTCCGGGTGGAGGTCCAGCAAACGCCGCCGGCTTCAGCGGTGTCAGCACATTGCCGGACACAAGCCCGCCTGACACCTCCGTGCCGCCCGAGTAGTTGATGATCGGCAGGTGGCTGCCGCCGACGACATCGAAGAACCATTTCCACGGCTCAGGATTCCATGGCTCACCAGTGGAGCCGAGGATGCGAAGCGACGAGAGATCGTGCGCGCGAACGGGACCTTCACCGTGCTTCATCAACGCGCGAATGAGCGTGGGTGAGACACCCAGGATGTTGACGCGATGCCGTTCGACGAGCGACCACAGTCGATCGGGTGCGGGGAAGTCGAGTGCGCCGTCGTAGAGGACCACGGTCCCGCCGAGCAGCGTCATGCCAAGCACTTCCCACGGGCCCATCATCCAGCCCATGTCGCTGACCCAGTACATCGTCTCGCCATCGTGGACGTCGAAGCAGTGCACCATGTCCTGCGCGGTCTTGATTGGGAAGCCGCAGTGCGAGTGCACGGCGCCTTTGGGTCGCCCCGTCGTGCCCGACGTGTAGATGATCATGAACGGATCGTCGGCGCCGGTGCGCTCGGTGACGCAGGTATCTGGCCGATTCGCCAGCAGATCGCTCCACCGCAGATCGCGCGGTCCCATCGAGACATCGGTCCCGAGCCGTCGCGCGACGACCACGTGCTCGACCGAGGGCGCAGCAGCGACCGCGCCGTCAGCAACCTCCTTCATGCGCACGGCCTGACCGCGACGCCAGAAGCCGTCCGCAGTGACCAGCACCGTGACGCCGGCGTCCTGCAGGCGTGTCGTCACAGCATCGGCGCCGTACCCGGAGAACAGAGGCAGCACAATCCCGCCGATCTTGATCACGGCAAAGAACGCGGCGACGAGCTCGGGGCACATCGGCATGAACAGCGCGACCCGGTCGCCAGGTTTGACGCCGAGCGCGCGCAGCCCACCGGCCGCGCGATTCACTTCGAGCAGCAGCTCAGCGTAGGTCAGCGTGCGTGTAGTCCTTTCCTCGCCCTCCCAATGCAGCGCCGGGCGCGCCTCGGTCCGCGTGCCCATCCACTTTTCGAGGCAGTTGTGGACGATGTTCATGCGTCCGCCGACGCACCATGCGGGCTGTGCGATTCCCGAGGAGAGATCGACGACGCGGCTGTATGGTTCGTAGAACTCGATGCCGAGGTCGTCGAAGACCGCGCGCCAGAACCATTCGAGATCGGTCGTCGATCGCGTCATCAGCTCGTCGAGACCACCGAGGCCGTGCTTCCTCATGAAGGCACTGAGCCTGCTGTGCGCAATCTGCTCTGGTGTCGGCCGCCAGGCAATGGCGCCGCCGAACTCGAAGTGGTCCATAGGTGAGAGCCTACAATGATCGCATGCTCAAAGAGCCAACGGTCATCCTCAGCGCGTGTCGCACAGCCATTGGATCCTTCGGTGGATCCCTGAAGGACGTTTCTGCCGTCGATCTCGGTGCCGTTGTAATCCGTGAGGCGATTTCGCGCGCTCAAATCGACGCAGCTGCCATTGGCGACGTGATGATGGGCTGCGTGCTCCAAGGAGGCGCGGGGATGAACGTCGCGCGCCAGGCGGCGCTCAAGGCGGGCGTACCAAAGGAAGTCCCGAGCGAAACGGTCAATCGCGTGTGCGGCTCCGGCCTTCAGGCAGTGGTTCATGCGGTCGAAGCGATGCAGACGGGCTACATCGACCTCGCCGTTGCCGGTGGCACCGAGTCGATGTCGAATGCGCCCTATTACCTGAAGGGCGCTCGCTGGGGTTACCGCATGGGAAACGCCGAAGTGTCCGACTCGGTTCTAGCGGAAGGGCTCACGTGCGCCATTGAGGGTTGTCACATGGGCGTCACCGCAGAGAACATCGTCGAGCGGTTCGGCATTTCGCGTGCGGACCAGGATGCGTTCGCCGCGGAGAGTCAGGCCCGCGCCGAGCAGGCGATCACGCAGGGGTACTTCAAAGGCGAGATCGTCGGAATCGAACCCGTGAAGAGGAAGGGTGAGGTCACCAGATTCGATACCGACGAACACCCGAGGCGCGGCACAACGGTCCAGGCCCTTGCAGGGCTCAAGCCCGCGTTCAAGAAGGATGGGAGCGTGACCGCAGGCAATGCGTCAGGCATCAACGATGGGGCTGCTGCCCTTGTTGTGGCCAGCGCGGCGGGGGCCATGCAACTGGGACTCACGCCGCTTGCGAACGTGATCTCGTTCGCCTGCACCGGGGTCGACCCAGCCACCATGGGAATGGGGCCGGTGACTGCCGTGCGCAAGGCATTGGAGCGCGCGAGCCTCGCCATGACTGACATCGACCTGTTCGAGCTGAACGAAGCCTTTGCCGCGCAGGCGTTGGCGGTCGCGCGCGAGCTCGGATTGGATCCGTCGAAGGTCAACACCAGGGGCGGGGCGGTCGCGCTCGGCCATCCGATCGGTGCCAGCGGCGCGCGGATCCTGACCACCCTCATCTACGCGCTTCGTGCCCGCGGCGGGGGTAAAGGTGTGGCATCGCTGTGCATCGGGGGCGGAATGGGCATTGCCATGGTTGTGTCGGTATAGTGTCCGGGAACTTCGCCGGCGGGCACTCCGTCTGAACCGGGCGAGGGAGAGCCGCAGTGACTCGAGGATATGCCGCGCTTTTCGTGCTCCTGGCCGCATCGGTGGTCTGGGCGCAGGAGCCCAATCGACGACCTGATGACTTGCGGTGGGACCGTGACGAAGCTCGCCAGGAGCAGCGAGAGCGGATCCGGGAGGCCCGGCAGGAATATCGCGAGCGGATGGAAGAATGGCGCGAGCAGCGGCGTGACGCCCGTCGCGAGCGGATGGAACAGTTCCGCGAGCGCTTTCGAGGCGACGGCGTGCATCTCCGCTTCCTCCGGAGTTACACGCTTGCCGAGGGTGAGGCCTCGAACGAGCCCATCGTCGTGATCGGTGGGTCCGCAAGGATCGATGGGCGTGCCGCTGATGATGTGGTCGTCGTGGGCGGCAGCCTGCACCTTGGCCCGAAGGCAGTGGTCGAAGGCGACGCCGTCTCGGTTGGTGGCGGTGTGATCCTGGAGCCGGGCGCAACCGTGCGCGGCTCAATCGACGACAACAGCTTTCCCAATATCTCGATCGGCCCTCTCTTCTCCTTGGGTTCTGACTGGGGCACCGGCTCGTGGACCGGATTCGCCTTCTGGGGATCGATGCTCCGGCTCACGTTCACACTCGTTGTTGCTCTGATCCTCACGCTCTTCGCGCCCGGATGGATTGCGTCGATCTCCGGACGCTCGCCTGGGGCGTCGATCGTGACGGGCCTGGCAGTCGAAGTGCTCTTCGTTCCCGCTCTTGTGCTGCTGGTTGTTGCGCTCACGGTGTCGATCGTCGGCATCCCGCTGCTGGCAGCGATTCCGTTCCTGCTCGCCGCGTTTGCGTTCATCTGGGTGGCCGGGTTCACCGGCGTGGCCGTGCGCATCGGGCGCGCCCTGCGCGGCCGTGGCGATATGCTGGACGTCTCTGTCGTCGACCTCCTGATCGGCTACACGATCATCATCGGCATCACGGTGCTCGCGCAGGCGATGGCGTATGGTCTTGGCTGGCTGACTCCGACGACGTGGCCGTTGCGATCCGCGGGACTGCTGGTCGAGTACGTGGCTTGGACGGTCGGACTTGGTGCGGCGGTGATGAGCCTGATTGCACCTCGGCGCATCAATCCGCCACCAATCCCGGTGTAGTTAGAACTGCGAGATTCCTGCGCGGACCTGGACGTTGACAGTGCTCGAGCCGACGACGCGGTCTTTCTGCTTCAGTCGAAACGCGACTCGATACGCACCGGGCAGCCGGAACGTATGCTCCGTTGAGAAACGCCGGCGGATGACGCTCTTGCCGGCTTCATAGGGATCGCAGTCTTCAGCATTTGCTGATACGGTCCCGTCACCCCAATCCCATTCAACAGTCGGGCAGTAGAACTCGGCAAAATCATCATCGCCGTTGCGCACATCAACGACGAGACGCGTCTTGAGCGGTGCGAAGCCAACCGGTGGCGTGATCTTGAGTGATAAACTGGGTTTCTTGGCTTCGCCGCCAGGCTGCGCGTTTTGCACGCTGCCGGCGAACGAGACTCCGGCGTAGAGCAATCCGGCAACTGCGGCCGAGAGCGCACAACATCCGCGTCGCGAATAGGGCATGTCGATCTCCCGGGCAGGGGCTTGATCCGATATTAAGCCTTAAGCCTCAGTCGGACAAGCCACGTTCCGGTGGATTCCGCTCCAGAGGACAGGGATAGCGACACGATGCAGACCGCCTACAACACACCTCCCCTCAACCTGACTGGTCAACCCTCGGCCGAGCTCGATGTGGATTTGCTCGTCATCCCATCGTTCGTCGATGACGAATTCGTCGATGAACCGGACCTCGATCGCGCGTCGGGTGGGGAGATCGGTCGAGCCCGCGCACGGGGGGAGTTTTCCGGGAAGCCGTACGAAGTGCTCGTGACTGCACTCTCCGGCTGGAAGTCTCTCCGCGCGGTGCTGGTCGGAGCGGGGAAGAGTATGGAGGTCACGCCCGATCATTTCCGGCGCATCGCGACGATCGGTGGCCTCGCCGCACGGCAGCGCCGCATGACGCGCATCGCCGTGCTCTTCCGGACGGGAACGCCAGTCGAACCGGTCGTTGCTGCCCAGGTGATGGCCGAAGGTGTCGTGCTCGCCAGTTATGACGGCGGCGGGCGCAAGACCGCGGGGCCGCCGCCGACATGGCTCGAAAGCGCCGACATCAGAATCTGCGATGCCCCTGCGGACACAGCGACCTCGATCGAGCGGGGTCGCATCCTTGGCGAGTGCACGAACCAGGCGCGGGCCATGGCCAACGAGCCTGGTAACGATTTGACGCCGCGTGCCTTCGCTCAGCGCGCGAGCGAGATCGCCACATCCGCCGGACTCGGTGTCGAAGTACTCGACGAACCGAATATCGTGGCGCTCAAGATGGGGATGCTGCTCGGGGTTGCGCGTGGCAGCCAGGAACCGCCGCGCGTCGTGGTGCTGCGCCACGAACCGCAGAAGCCGGCGGACGGCGTGGTCCTGGGCCTGGTGGGCAAGGGCATCACGTTCGACACCGGCGGCATTTCGATCAAGCCGGCGGACAACATGGACAAGATGAAGGACGACATGTCCGGCGGGGCGGCGGTCATTTGTGCCATGGCTGCCATTGCGCGTCTTCAGTTGCCCATTCGCTGTGTCGCCATCATCCCGATGACGGAGAACATGCCGGGCGGCCGCGCGTTCAAGCCCGGCGACGTTCTCACCAGCGCGGAGGGGAAGACGGTCGAGATCCTCAATACCGATGCGGAGGGTCGCCTGGTCCTCGGCGATGGCCTGTGGCTCGCGCGTCAGCGTGGCGCCACACATCTCGTCGATGTCGCGACGCTGACCGGTGCGTGCGTCGTCGCACTCGGAAAGAGTACGAGCGGGCTGTTCGGCACGCCATCCGCCTGGGTGGAGGACGTGCGGCACGCGAGCGAGCGCGCCGGCGACCGCTCGTGGCCGATGCCGGTGTTCGACGACTACAAGGAAGCGCTCAAGAGCGACATCGCGGACATGAGCAACACCGGCGGGCGTCCAGGTGGTGCGATCACGGCCGCGCTCTTCATCAAGGAGTTCACCGGCGATCTTCCCTGGGTGCATATCGACATCGCCGGAACCGCGTGGGCCGAAGAGCCGAAGCCGTATCAGCCGAAGGGCGCGACGGGAGTCGGCGTGCGAACCCTGGTGGAACTCGCGAGCAACGTCGCAGAGTGGCGGGTTCTCGACGAATGATCTGGTTGTTCTCGCTCGTTCAGAATCCGATCATCGTCGACGTTGGGAAGCAGCCCGATCCGACGGACGACATCAGCCTGAACTTCGTCGTCGGCATGTTCGCCATGGCGGGCGTGCTGCTCGCCGTGGCTGCAGTCGGATGCCTGATCGTTGCCGGCGTCGTCGTTCTCATCAAGCGCCGGCAGGCGGCCAGCGACGATTCAGGCGAGACGTCAAGCCATACGCGTCTCAAGATCTGAGCTCGATCAGCGCACTCAGCAGCGAATCGATCGACTCCTGCGATTCCAGGTGATACCGCGCGCGGGACGCATCGGAACGGCCGATGCGGATCGAGAGCAGTTTCTCCGGCTTCAGCGCGCCAAATGCATCCTCGTCAGTGTCATCGTCGCCGACGTAAATGGCTGCCTCGCACGCCGTGAGCTCGAGCGCGCGTCGGAGCGCCACTCCCTTGTTCGCGCCGTCCTTCGGCAACAGATTGACGGCTGCCGCACCGCAGATGATCCGCACCTCGGGCAATTTGCGAACAACCGGCATGATCCGGCGAAGGGCTTCTTCTTGATTCGAAGCGGATCGATAGTGCACGGACACGGAGTGCACCTTGTCCTCGACGACGATGCCGGGGTGCCCCGAAAGTTGCTCGGTGAGCGGGCGGACCCATCGATGCACGTGCGCGCGTGGGCGCGACGGTCCACCAGACCATTCGAGCCCGTGATTCCCGAAGACCTGCTGCGCGCCAATCTCGGCGACTCGCTCGGAGATGTCGGCCAGCGCTCTGCCGGAGATCACGACCAGCGGATACGTTCGTGCCACGCGAACGAGCAGCCGCTTCGTCGTCACCGGCAGGCGCGCACGCTCCGGCGTTGGCGCGATCGGCGACAGGGTTCCGTCGTAGTCGAAGGCGAGGAGAACGTGGGTTCGCGCAAACGTCCGAAGCGAAGGGATGTGACGCGCAGCAAGGATGTCGTGAGTCCGGTTCACACCGGCATGTCCTCCCACCTGCGCACTGAATAGTGGAGTGGTTTGGTCCAAAGACTTTCCAGCCCTTCGAGAATGTCCGACGCCCAGCCAAAGACGTTGCGGCCGGCGACAATGCGACGCATGGCGCGCATGCGCGCCCGCCGCTCGTCGAGCGGCATGTCGATCGCCTGGAGCAACGCGTCGGCAAATCCGTCCACGTCGTACGGGTTGATGATCACGGCTTCACGGAGTTCCTGTGCCGCCCCCGCCAGTCTGCTGAGGACCAGCACGCCATCGTCATCATCGCGCGCCGACACGAATTCCTTGGCAACAAGGTTCATACCGTCGTGTAACGAACTGACGATACAGAAGTCAGCCAGGCGATAGAGCGCGACCAAACTGGTGATCGTCAGCGCCCTGGTGTGGTAGTGCACTGCTGGCGCACCGCCGGGAACCCGGTGGCGGGCATTGATGGCTGAGATCCGTTGTCCGATCTCAGCTTCGATTGCGGAGTAGCTTTCGATCTCAGATCGGGACGGCACGCCAATCTGGACGAAGGTCAGCTTGCCTCGAAGCGCGGGCCGGCGGGTCAGCAGCGCATCCAGGGCATCGAGCCGTTCGGGGATGCCCTTCGTATAGTCGAGGCGATCGACACCGATGCCGATGATCTCGGCGGACAGCTTGAACAGACGCGCGAGGCGGGCCTGCTCGTTGGCGAGCGAGGGCTCTGCCGCAATTGCCTGGATGCGATCGTAGTCGACGCCGATCGGCACGGAGACAACGGTCGTGCTCCGATCCCCGAAACGCACACGCGAGAGCTCGTGTTCGACTTCCACGTCGAGTTCTTCCTCGACGGCAAGGAGGAAGTTGCGGCGGTCGCGCTCCAACTGGAAGGCGAGCAGATCGTTCGCCAGGAGGCCCGTCAGGATCTCCGCTCCCCACGGGCATATCCGGAACCGATCGGGATAGGGCCACGGAATATGCCAGAAGAGCGCCGTACGCGCCTCCGGCAGGCGGGCGCGAAGCGCGGGGGCGACGAGCGCGAGGTGATAGTCCTGGATGAAGACGGGAATGTTGGAGTTGCCCACCTCCTCACTGACGGCCTTGGCGAAACGGGTGTTGATGTCTCGGTAGGCGGCCCAGTCTTCAGTACGAAACTGCGGCCGTACATCCACAAGGTGACAGAGCGGCCAGAGCCCCTCGTTCGCGAAGCCGTTGTAGTACGCGGAGAAGGTCGGTTCCTCGAGCCACAGCCGGCGCAGTTCGTACGACGGGCTCTCGGGCGGCACGAGCACCCGGTCTGCCTTGTCGACGACCTCACGATCGGCGGGTCCCGCACCGTGCGCCACCCACACACCATTGCGTTCGCGCATGAGCGCGTCGAGCGCGACGGCGACACCGCCAGTCGCCGCGGCCGCCACGATGCGTCCGCGTTCATCCTTCCGATGAAGGTACGGCTCGCGATTCGAGACGACGACCAGGGGGCTGCGCGGCGGAGCATTGAGGTCGCCGCTGCGCGACAAGCCGTAGCGGAAGAGCAGCGGACCAAAGAGCTCGTGAACCGCGATGAACGCGACGAGCAGCGCCTGGATTCGCGGTCCCCAGTCCGCGAACTCCGACGCGACGAGCGCCGCGAATCCGAGCGTGATTCCCGCCTGCGAGACGAGCCCCGTCCAGATGTAGGAGCCCACCGTCGGGTCGATGCCCGACGAGCGCACGCCCAGAGCCACGCCGAGCCTGATGAAGAGCAGTCGCAGCGCAGACAAGGCGATGACGACGACGCCGCTCTCGGCGAGGACGTCGAGCCGCAACGAGGTGCCGACGGCGACGAAGAAGATCACGAGGACGGGCAGAGCCGCGCCCTGAACGGCCGTCTTCAGCGCATCACCCTGTGCGAGAGACAGGTTCTCGATCACGAGACCGGCGGCGACTGCGGCCAGCAGGGGCTCGAACTGCTGCGTGCTGCCGACCTGGCTCAGAAGAGCGCAGACGGCAATCACGACAAGCGCGACCTCACGGCCGACGTAGCGCAGATAGAGCGCGAACATCGCACCGACGAACACGCCAAACGCCACCGCTCCGCCGATCTCCCACGTAAAGCGCGCGAGCAGGCTGACGCCGTCGCTCGTCGTCGCGCCCACGGCGACGCGCGCAAAGAGCATCGCGAACGAGAACAGGACGAGGAGCACGAGATCGGCGAGCACGACCACCGTCAAGACCGTCTCGCTCAGCCGGCCTCGTGCGCCGGTCTCGGTCGTGACCGCCGCGGTCATCGTCGGCGAGAAGCTGATCGTGATGACGACCAGGAGCGTCACAATCGCCAGCCGTTCAATGCCGCTCGCGTTTGGTGCGATCGAGAGCCACGGCCACGCGACCCACATCACCAGACCGATGCCGACCATTGCCACGACGAGCGTGGTCGCCGTCAGGCGCGCGATGGCGGTGAACTGGTGGCTCAGGCGTTCCAGGTTGAGCGTGAGGCCTGCGATCAGCGCGATAAGTGTCGTCGCGATGCCGGTGACGAAATGGAGCTGGGACGTCATCGTCTCGGTGATGACGTCGCCGACACTGGGTCCGATCAGGACGCCGAACAGGATGTAGCCGCTCAGGCGAGGAAGGCGAAACCGGCGGAGCAGGTCGCCGAAGATCCACGCACCGAGCAGAACGAATCCGATTGCCAGAGCGGCGCCGGCAGTCCCCGAGGCAATCGGGCCGCCGATGGCGCGCACCCACAACACGACCACGACGGCAAGGATCAGCGCGGCGACCTGCTTCACTCGTGTGCCTCCGTGGGACGCCACAGCGCCGCAACCATTTGTGAGCCGATGCTGCCGAGCACCGTCGCACCAAGGACGGCCGCCGCCGCTCCGCCCATCATCGACGAGGCGTCGAGCGCGAACGCGATGCCGAAGATTCCGGGAGGCAGGAGCGTGGAGGTAACGCGTTCAGGAATCACCACGCCCGGGGCTCGCCGCGTCAGCCACGCGCCCGCGAGTTTGCCGGCGACACGAAGCAGCAGGTACGCCACGGCGAGTATCAGAATCCAGCCCGAGAACGTTGTCTTCGCGCCAGCAGTCAGCAACATGAGCACGACGAGCGGGTGCCGGAGATAGCGGACGTCCCGCTCGATGCAGTCTCGTGCGACGCCACCCACATATCCCCAGAACAGACCGGCGAGCAGGCCGCCGACCAGTGCGGAGAGTGACAGGTAGTCGGCGATTCCGCCAACGAGCAGCAGTGCGGCGATGGAGAACACCCGCTGCTCGGTGCTCGGCAATGTATCGGCGAGTAGCAGCCACGCCGTCCCCGAGATCAGAAGTGCGAGGATCGCGGCCTGAATCGTCAGGCCGAGAGACGCGACCGGAGAAAACGAATGGAGGAATGCGAGCACGATGCCGCCGACGACCGACGGAAGCAGCCCGTCGAGATCGCGCATGCGAATCGCTACGGGGCGGAGGCGATCCGGGTCGGCGTCGGGGAGCGTGGCCGACATCGACGCGCACACGCCGGCCAGCACGGCGACGAGCGGCGCGGCTTCGAATTCCGGCGACACGGGCATGACCAGCCACACGCCGACGGCGACGAGCACGCCGGTCACCAGCGATTCGAGGCTCGCCTTGCGAAGTAGCGACCAGCGATGCGGTGCGGCCGGCCGCATCAGCTCGAGTCCAGCAAGGATGCCGAGCGCCGCGACAGCGACGGGGATGACGGGGTCGAGAACGGCCAGTACGCCGGGCGTGATGATGGCGAGGCCTTCTGGACCGAGTGCCACACCGAGCAGCAGAATCAGGACGACCGGGACGGCACCGGAGGACCAGCTGAGACCGAAGCGCACGTGCCAAGGCAGCTCGCGAGGAGGAATCGCGCGCGTCGCATCGATGCGATCGAGCTCCACTTCGCCTGTCTGAACGTCCGGTGCGATGACCTCGGACTGGAGTGAATCCGCCATCATTTCACCAGCCCCACGACGAGGTGCGTCCGGCCCCTCGTGATCGCGAGCATGATCGCCTCGCCCGTCCGAGCCGATCGGAAAGCGTTGCTCATCTGCGCCGCCGTGGGAGCTGTGATCTTCCCGACCAGAGTGATGATGTCTCCCTCCTGCAGGCGCGCCGCACCGGCCGCCGAACGAGGGTTAATGCGCACGACGGTCGTGCCGACGCCCGGAACACTCTTCATTTCCAGGCCCAACGAGGAACCCGGCGCGGAGGTGCTGGCGGCCGGCGCCGTGAACTGAACGTCCAGCGACTTGCCGCCTCGTCGCACGTGCATGACGAGTGGGCCGACTGGCAAGCGGCTGCTCGCGACCTCCCAATCTCTCGCGTCTGCGATCGCGCGGGCATTGACCGACTCGATCACATCTCCGGCGAGGATGTGTTTCGCTGCGGGCCCACGTGGATCGACCCACGCAACCACAACACCCTGACTTGCGCCGGTGGCTTTCGCAAGCGTCGGCGTCAACGGCCGAACCTCGAGGTGAAGGTCCACGGCCGGCGTCCGTTCGCCGTCGATGATGTGGGTCGCCTCTTGACGCACGATCTCCCACGGCACGATCGCCAGGCCTGAGGGCTCTTGCACCACGAGGCCGGCGATCTCTCCCGATGTGGTGAAGACGAATGACGACGTCGTCAGGTCTGTGTCATTGGGTACCGACCAGATGGCGCCTGGCCATGCGGGGCTGTGCGTCTCGTGCAGTGAGCCGACCAGAACAGGCCGCAGGAAAACCCCCGAAGGTGTGCCGAGCGTGGCCATGAAGTACTGAGGACTGTTGAGAGAGCGCGGCATCCACGGCGGAACACCGACTGGCGTGACATCCTCCTCCGTGCGAACGATGGCCAGGCCCGTGACGCGATCGGCGGCGATGACCTCCTCCTGGTTCGACAGCTGATCGCCGCGTCGAAGAAGGACGATGGCGGCGCCACTCCGCAGTCGCATCGCCGTCAACTGTTTGGGAATCGAGTCGGTGATGTCCCCGCCGCCGGATGCCGGGACTGTCAGCCACGTTGTCGACAGCCTGTCCCGCAACTCGGCGATCTCTCCGGCGAGGTTTGCGAATCGTGGCGCGGACGACAACTGTGAGAGCAGCGAAGGGATCGGATTGGGGGTCGGCGACCCCGGGAATCGGATACGCGCAAGAACCCAGAGCGCGAGCAAGGCGACGAGGGCTGCCGCGAGCAGCTGACGCGTCTCGCGCGAAACACGGCCGCGGAAAGCGTGCGTGGACATGGGTTCAGGCGTCGGCGCGAGCCCCGTAGTGTGGCATCTTCCGAGTGAGGAAACGATAGAGTTGACAGCCGTCGTATCTCATCCCGACACGCGGTTCACACACGAGCGGGGTCCAACGAGGACCCGAACGCCAATCACACATGGAGACTTTGGAATGCGTCACTCGTTTGTAATCCTTCTATTGCTTAGCTGTGTAACTCTGCCACTGTCGGCGCAGTCCCCTCAAGGTTGGAAGATGCGCGTTGATCGCAGCCAGAATGCTCAGGATCCTGACGATCGGCCGGACCTAGCCTTCAAAACGCAGAGCAACGGCTTCCTGGTGAAGGGCGGTCCAGCTGGAACCTTCTGGAACGCCAGCAATAACGCTGCCGGTAACTACACCCTCAAGGCCACGTTCAACCTCAACGAGCCAAGCAGTCACCCTAACTTTTACGGCCTGGTTTTTGGCGGATCGCAGTTGGACGCGGCCGCCCAGGCCTACACCTACTTCGTGGTCGCGCAGGACGGGTCCTTCCTGATTCGCCACCGCAATGGGAACGACCTGAAGGACGTCGCGCGCGCGCCGCATGCGTCTGTGAAACGCCCAGACGCATCGGGTAAGTCTTCGAATACGCTGGAGGTGCGCGTCGCCGCTGACTCCGTGTCGTACGTGGTCAACGGAACGGTCGTGCATACCCTGGCACGGAGCGCGGTGACGACAGACGGCACCGTTGGCTTCCGCGTCAATCATCAGCTCGATGTTGCGGTTGAGGGATTCGAACTTCAGCGCTCGTAGATGCAAACAGGCATGCGGTGCCGCATGTCTGTTCGCATGCCTGCTTGCAGGTGGGCCTCAGGGCCCGCCTCTGCTCGCTGCGGCACCGGAAGACTGGCCGCAGTTTCGTGGGCCGACCGGCCAGGGCCATTCAAGCGAATCAGGATTGCCCATCCAGTGGAGCGAGACACAGAACATCGTGTGGAAGGTTCCGCTCAAGGGGGGATGGTCGTCGCCGGTGATTGCGGCCGGTCGCGTGTGGGTCACCGCCGTCGATGCGACTCGCAACAACAGGGGTGAAGACTCCGTCGTCTCGCTCCGTCTGATCGGTCTCGACGTCGCCACGGGACGCGAGGTCATCAACGCTGAAGTCTTCAAGATCGCCGGGCCCGGGGCGATCAATCTGAAGAACAGCCGCGCGTCGCCGACGCCGATCGTCGACGGCGATCGCATCTACGTCCACTTCGGTGCCGACGGCACCGCTGCACTCACGACGTCTGGCAAGGTGCTCTGGTCCACGCGGCTTCGCTACGACGCGCAGCACGGCAACGGCGGCTCGCCGGTGCTTTATCGCGATTTGCTGATCGTCAACTGCGATGGATGGGGTGACGAAGCGTACGTCGTCGCACTCGACACGCAGACGGGGAAGTCACGGTGGCACACCTCGCGCCGGCGCCCGTGGAGCCAGGCCTATTCGACGCCGCTCGTGATCCGCGTTGGCGATGACGATCAGGTCGTGTCCGTCGGCGCCTATCGCGCAGTGGCCTACGAGCCTCTGACCGGAAAAGAGATCTGGCGCGTCAGCTACGGTGAGGGCTTCTCCAACGTCCCGCGTCCCGTGTTCGGCCAGGGGCTCGTGTTCATCGCAACAGGATTTCAGGAGCCGTCGCTGATGGCGGTTCGCGCGGACGGCCGCGGCGATGTGACGCGAACGCACGTCGTGTGGACGCTGACGCGCGGCGCGCCATACACTCCGTCGCCGATCCTCGTGGGTGACGAGCTCTATTACCTCAGCGACACAGGAGTCCTGTCGTGCGTCGACGCGAAGACGGGACAAATGCTCTGGCAACAGCGCCTCGGCGGCAACTACTCCGCGTCGCCGATCTTCGCTGACGGGCGGATCTACGCTCTCAGCGAAGAAGGCATGACGACGGTCTTCGCGCCGGGCAAGGCGTTTCAACGACTCGGCGTGAATCGGCTCGACGGGACGACACTCGCCTCGATCGCGGTCTCGGACGGCTCGTTCTTCATCCGCACAGATACGCACCTCTATCGGATCGCCGCTCGCGATGCGAAGCCGGCAGTATGACTCCTGAATCTGGAAGGAACTAGTAGGCAGTATGCGGTGTTGCCTACTGCCTACTGCTTACCGCCTACTAGTAGCGGGTGTAACGTGGCAACGCGGTACATATAGCCGCCTGCGCTCGCATATTGCTGCGACGCGGCCGCCTTCAGGTGTGTGAGTCCCGCCGTCTTGTTTCCCGTCGCTTCGTAGTAAAGCCCCACGTAGAGTTCGGCGTAAAAGCGCGCCGATGCGGACTGTCCCGCCGCGGCCAGCACGGCGTCCGGCGTCATGCTCCCTTTGAACATCTCGTAGACCTCGCGCATGGGCGAGCGTTGATCGGGTCCGACCGGCAGGAGCGCTGATCGCGCCTTCGCAGGCGACTCGGCGTGTGCCACACAGAGGAAGTGCCACGCCGGGTTCTCGACGTCGTTTGGGTTGACGGTGCGGTGCGACTCGAACTGCTTCCTGCAGTCGTCGTAACGCCCGACGTAGTACAAGGCTATGCCGCGCTGCCAGAGCTCCGGGGCTGCGTCCGGGACGAGCGTCACGACTCGATCGAAACCAGCGACCGATTCCTTGATCCGTCCCGCGAGGAAATCGTCGATGGCCCGGTCAAGCACGCTGCGAGGATTCTCAGCGGGTTGCTGCTGCGCGGATATCGCGGCAAGGGCCACGATCGAGAGGATGATGACGAGCCCCTTCACTTCCGGAGGTCCAAGCAGACGAGCGTGTTTTCGTTGCGGATGTAGAGCAGACCATCGGCGAGCGCCGGATAGGGGCGCACGACTCCCTGCAGGATTTGTGCGCGGGCGATCGGCTTGAATGCCTGCGGCGACGCAGCCGCCAGAATGAGTTCGCCTCCTTCGCGCGTGATGACAAGTCGGTCACCCGCCAGAAGCACGCTGCCGGCGCGGAACTGGTCCTGGCTCCATTTGACCGTGCCCGTCTGGAACTCCACGGCGCGGAAACTCGGGCCGAATTCCTGGCGGCCGTGAAATCCGTACAAATAGCCGTTGTAAAAAACGCTCGTCGCGTAGTGATTTGAGAGCGCTTCGTCGGATGTCCACACGTCCACGAGTTGCGAGCCATTCACACGCAACACACCAGCACCGGGCCCGTACTGAGCGGACACGAAGATCTGATCGCCCACGATGACCGGAGTGGCCGCGTTGACCGACGCTGCGAGCCGCGCACGCCAGCGCCGCTGAAACTGCACCATGCCGGACACCGGATCGAGGCCCACGAGGCTGTCGCGCGTCAGAAACACGCCCAGCCTGTGTCCACCGATCGTCGCAGCGATTCCGGACGAATAGCTCGCGTCGTCGTCGGTCGCCGTCCAGAGAACTTTGCCGGTTCGGGCGTCGAAGGCGACGATGCCCGCCTTGTCGCCGCCAACGTTCGCGATGACGCGCCCGCTTTCAACCAGCGGTGAGCCGGCGGCGCCAAAGAAGCCTTTGGGCACGCCGAAGCGCTTCATCGTGTCCTCGCTCCAGATCCGCGTGCCCTTTGCGAGGTCGACGGCATGCAGTTGGCCCTCCGCGCCGAACGTGTAGATCACACCGTCGGCAACGACCGGTACCGCGCGCGGACCTTCATCGAATCCGAAGTCGTCTCGATAGCGTGTGGGGTAGGCATATCGCCACGTCGAGTTCCCCGTCGCGGAGTCGAGCGATTCGATCACTTCCTCGTTGCCGACACGGTGGAAGAGGATGACGCGATTTCCGATGACGGCAGGACCTGCGAAGCCCTGGCCGATCTGCTTGCGCCAGACAACTTTGGGCCCGCCGGTGCCCCAACTGTCGGCGAGGGCTGGCCCCGCATAGACACCGTTGCGCGATGGCCCGAGGAACTGGGGCCAGTCGCTGGCGGCCCGAGTGACGGCCGATGCTGCGAGCGCCGCAGCAACGGCCAATGCCATACCGAAGAGGGGTGATCGTTTCACGCGTGTAGTCAACGCACTGCGAACCCTTCGCGCGGGTTGTACTTCTTCCCGTCCGCTCTGACAGCGTACTCCCAGATCGCCGCGGGGCGGCCATCCTTCATCGGGCGGCCCGTAATTGTCAGCTTGGTGCCCACGGGAAACTCACTCGGACGAATCCCGGCGCGCTGCAGCGTGCTCGGCCCTTCCGCTTCGAATCCCCACGTGGTGACCTTGCCGTTCTTGTCCTTGACGTCGACGAGCAGCCACGAATGGGGGTTCGTGAACTGGAACTCTTTGACGACGCCCTCGACGGTGATCGTTTTCTTCTCCTCGAACATCGCGGCTGAATGGTGCGCCAGCGCCGGCGCGGATGCGACCGCCAGGCACATGCCCATCAGCAGGCCGATGCATACACGACGTGCGGTCACGGCTTACCTCCTCGTTTGTCGTCACTCGGTGTGAACGTCAGATCCTGAAACTGCGTCGAGCCGTCCTGCGTTTGAAACACGGAGTTGTTCTGGTTCTCGCCGCAGTTCCAGTATCTGATGCGCAGCATCTTGTCTTCGTCATCGAGCTTCAGGTACGACTGTCTCGTGACCCACGGTTCGGCAAGCGCCGGCGGATCGTAGACCCAGACGTCGGCGCGCAGCGTCTTCGGATCGGCCTTGTACCAGACCTCCACCGTCTCGACCTGATCGCTGTAGTCGGGATGGGCTCGCTGATAGATGCCGGCGCGCAACTGATTCGTGTAGATGACGAGATGGTCCCCGTCCCAGAAGCCGATCGAGTCGCCGTTATACAGCGGATACCGGTCGCCAGGTGCGATGTGATCGCGGCCATCGGTGTAGATACGGCGGATGTCGTTGACCATCTCGTTGATCAGCCATGTCTGTCCCGGCGTGACGATGAACTCTCGCAGGAAGGGCTCGGTCAGCCAGCGTGGATGGCCCGGTGGTGCGCAGGTGGAGATGGGATCCCACTCGATTCCGTTCTTCACACCGTCGATTCGCTTGCGCATGCGCTCCTGGTACTCGGGTGTCAGCTTTGCCGTGGGAGGACCGCCTTCCGGCGTCTCTGGATCGAAGGCGAAACCGGCAACGGGCGCGCGGGTGTAGACACCGCGCCAGTCCGGAAGGCTCGTCCACTCGAGCGGTTTTCCACCGTTGGCTTGATCGCGAAGCGCTTGATAGAGCTCCGCTGCGGTTGTGTGTTGCCGGGCGAGTGCGATGTTTTCGTCTTTCGTCCGTTCCGGCCGTGGGGATTGGGCCGGATTACCCGCGGGCGCATTGGCTGTCGTGCACGAGGAGGCGAGCATCCCCATGACGAGCAGCGACGCGGCCGTCTGCGCTGTCTGTGATCTCATCTCGGAACCTCTGGTGAGGGCACGCTGACAGGAGGCTACCGCGTGGGGCAGGCAGGGTCAATGGCTGGCGTTGAAAAGACGAAACGCGGCGCAGAACTTGCTAATTTCAGCGACATGCCAGAGCAAACCACGCTCAAGCGAGCTCGCGCGGCGAAACGCGCCGGCCGGGCTCCATCGACACAGGCAGGCGAGTTCGTCCGCGAAGAGATCGATCACGTTCGCGAAGGCAAGCATGGCGCACGCTCGACGAAGCAGGCCATTGCCATTGGGCTGTCGAAGGCGCGCAAAGCGGGCGTCAAGCTTCCAGCTCCGAAGAAGGGGACGACATCCGAGCGTACTCGCCGCGCCGCAGAGCGCGACTTGCGCCAGGGACGCCATCCTCACAAGACGTCTCCGTCGCGTTCGCGCGGCATGCTCAAGGCGCTCAAGCGCGAGGGCCATGCCGCGGCGTCGAAGACAGCGCTCGCGCGGCAGGCACGCAGCAGCGCGCGTAAGCGCTCGGCTTCATCGCGACGGGCGTCGGCTCGTCGAGCCGCGAGAACGAAGGGACCCGCCCTTCGTCGTTCGGCCGCCAGGAAAGCGGCCGCCACTCGCCGACGACGATCGGCCTGAACAAGGGCGGGCAAGTCCAAGTCTGAGGCCGAGTCGGCACAGGTCGTGCTTCGGGTTCCGCCCGTGCCGACTCATGGGCAACGCCTGTCGAAGAACAGGAACGTCGCAACCAGGTCGTCGCGAAAGACGTCCGAAGGAAGAAGCCGAGGAGTAAAGTAACCTCGTGTGGATTGACCAGGGCATGATGCCAAGCGCCGCCGGGGCGGGCGGCACGGTCGAAGTCGACTTGGACGAGGTCGGCATCGTCGTGCTCGATTCGGAAGGGCGTGTGACCTCGACGAACGCCAGCGCGCGGGAATTGCTGCGCGCCGAGTCCCAGCCTGCGCTGAGCGAGCGCGTCGGGGATCTGCTGCGGGCACTTGTCTCGACCACGGCCCGGCAGACTGAGTCGATGAACGAGGCGTCCGTTGACGTGCCTGGCCTTGGTTTACTCAGCGTCCGCAGTTGCGACGTCGCCGGCGCTAACAGCGCTGGACGCGTGCTGCTTGTGAGGGATGGCCGCTCGTTGTCGGGCACGGAAGGTCTTCTGCAGCAGGCGGCACGGCATCGCACGTTTTCGTTTTTGTCTCGCGACTGGGCCCACGACCTCAAGGGCATGCTCCACGTAATCCGGATCAACAGCGCGCTGCTCGGACGCTTACTGCAGCGTGAGCCGGTGACAGTGGACACGCCGGTCACCAAGTGCCTCGACGCGATACCCCGCGAAGTCGAGCGCCTCGATCGTGCGATTGAGTTGATGTTCCACGCCCGGTCCGCTGAGCAGCCCTCAACGTTCGACGTCGGCGCGATGTGCGAGCGTCTGAAGAGCCTCGTCGCGGCGCGCGCGGTGCGTCAGCGTGTCGAGGTTGTCCTCGAGTTGCAGCGCGGTCCGATGGAGATAGTGGGGTTCGAAGATCAGGTTCAAAGCGCCCTGATGAACGTCACGGTGAATGCGCTCGAGGCCATGCCTGAACAGGGGCGATTAGCCATCAGCGCAGACAGTGACGAAACGCAAGTGCGTGTTCGGATTAGCGACAGTGGCGCAGGAATGCAACCTCAGCCGACCGAGCATATGTGGCGCCCACATTTCGTCAACAATCGACAACAGACTGCGATAGGCTTGCATGTGGCTCATGCGATCGTGGAATCGCATGCCGGTCGCATCGAATGCGCGTCGAACGTCCCCCGCGGGACGTGCATCGAATTGACTTTTCCGGCGGCTTCGACAGGAAGACTCCTACATGGCTCACGCACTCATCGTTGACGATAGCGCCAGCACGCTCGAAAGCCTTGAGCAGCTGGTCAAGCTGGAAGGCTTCACAACTGCGACCGCGGCGACCATGGACCAGGCGCGTGTCGAACTCGCCAACCAGACGCCGGACGTGGTGCTGGTGGATTTGAACCTCCCGGACGGAAGCGGTCTCAGCCTGTTCGATTCCATTGGGCTGTCCGACAGTCCTCCCGCTGTGGTCCTGATCACAGGACAGGCGAGCCTTGATTCTGCGGTCGAGGCGTTACGCCGTGGTGTGTCGGACTACCTGACCAAACCGCTCGATGTCGAACGGCTGCGCAAGATTCTTCAGGACATTTCCCAGACGAAACGACTCCCTGACGAATTGCGGGAACTGCGTTCCGAACAGCAGCGAACCGGACGTTTCGTTGGCATTGTCGGGCGCTCTGACCCGATCGTTCGCGCGTGCGAGTTGATCACTCGCATCGCGCCGAGCAGCGCGAGCGTGCTGATCACCGGTGAAAGCGGATCGGGCAAGGACGTGGTCGCGCGCGCGATTCACGAATTGAGTCGTCGTCGTCATGGGCCCTGGGTGCCGGTCAACTGCGGCGCGATCACCCCGTCGCTCATGGAGAGCGAACTGTTTGGTCACGAGCGCGGCAGCTTCACCGGCGCCGAGCGACGGCACAAGGGCTACTTCGAGCAGGCCTCGCGCGGCACGCTCTTCCTCGATGAAATCACCGAGATGCCGATCGAGCTGCAGGTCAAGCTCCTGCGTGTGCTCGAGACGAACTCACTGGTCCGCGTCGGCGCCGAGACGCCCATTCAGGTCGACGTGCGCATTCTGGCTGCCAGCAATCGTAACGTCCAGCAGGCGATCGACGAAGGAAAGCTGCGCGCAGACCTCTACTACCGCCTGAAGGTGTTCCAGATCGATCTGGCGCCTCTGAGGGAGCGCCGCGATGATGTCAAGTTGCTGGCGCAGGCATTCCTCGAGGATCTGATCCGGACCGAAGGGCGCACGAAGCGTTTCAGCGATCGCGCGTTCGACATGCTCGCGCAGTACAACTGGCCTGGCAATGTGCGAGAGCTTCGAAACGTCGTGCACTTCGCGTATGTACTCTCCGAAGAGCTGATCGACGTCGATAGTCTTCCCGCTGAAGTGCAGCGCGGTGGACGGATGCCCGAGTCGCAAGCCGAGGTGAAAAGCGATTCCGTCGGGTCGGGGCCGGGCACGTTCACGGTTCGCGTCGGATCGACGATCGCCGAAGTCGAGCGCCGATTGATTCTTGCGACGCTGCGCGAGTATCAGGAAGACAAGCCGAAGTCCGCGAACGTCCTGGGGATCAGTCTGAAGACGCTGTACAACCGCCTCAATCAGTACCAGACCCCCGACCCGAACAGCGGGCAGGGGGGACCTGAGGAGCCGGCCCGTGCTAATGAGGTGGAAGTCGTACCGTAGCGTTGCCGAGGGTCAGTGCTGGGCGCGGAGCTCGTGGCTGATGACCCGGTTGAGCACCGGCGGATCGATGGGCTTACGGAGCCTGGCGTTGACCGGTTGATCCGAGGCGAATACTTCGTCTGCGGACGTCACCACGATGATCGGCATCGTGTCGCGACGTTGCCGAAGAGCCATACAGAGCGCGAGCCCTGAAAGCCCGGGCATTCTCCAATCCGTCACCACCAGATCGGGCGCCGCATCCGTCACAAGCGCGAGGCCATCGTTCCCGTTGCTCGCCGCCGTCACCTCATAGCCGTAATAGTCGAGCAGAAGCGTCAACGCCTCGCGCGCGTAGGGATCATCTTCAATGACCAGAATACGCGGGCGGGACGAGGACTCCGTGTGCGACGGGGACTCCGTCTGCTTGGGGCGGCGGGTCTGCCCGGACCGGGGCCGAGTCGCGCCGCCTTTCGTCGAGACTCGGCGTCGAGGTGCAGGTGCGTTCATCCGAGACATTAACTCCGCTTTGCAAACAGCACGTTTCGTGCCCTTGCCGTTCTGTTGAATGTTCTGTTTCGGAGTGATTGGTTGGACACACCGGAGATCGCATTCCGATAAGCTTAGTGGCTCGTCGAGGCCGACAAGAATTACAAGGCCGAGTTGTACCTTCTACAAGCTGAGGAGGCAGTTCCTAGGTGCTGACCGGCGTGGTTCCTGATCGCCTCGGAAAGAAGTGGCAGCGTCTTCGAGGCTCGCATCTTGCATCTTCGGTCCACGTTCATCCGTGAGACCTTCATTTCGCGTAATTTGGTTCCCCCCGGCCCCGTCGCCACAGGCTTTGGCCACACCTGTGGCGGCGAGCGCCGTCACTGAGAGCCGGATGCTCGCTGGCTATTCTGGAACAGGCTGTAGCGTCGGGCCTCGAGCCAATCGAGCTTCTGCTGAAGGCGCGTCGCCTCTGGCGCCGGATACACAGCGTGCCCAGCCCGGGCGTCGCATACGCCGATATCGTGCATGGACAGATAACACGCGATCCATCGTTGCTTGTAATTGAAGTAAACAGTCGCCTCATTGGCGCTGACCTTGTCCCCTTCCTTCGCGATACACGCCACGAGAAACACCGGAAGAAGTGCATACGCGACCGGTGTCTTCGACGCGAACTTCCGGATCACGAGATACACGGCGAGCAATCCCGGCAGCATGTACGGGATGTACCGCGACGCACCCGCTGAGTAGGTCCCGAGACAGATGCGGCCGACTGCGCTGGCCGATGCGAAAAGGAGCGCAAACCCCGACAGGGAAGCCACCACCGCCCAGAAGATCGAGTCGCCGCGTGCGCGAAGCAGCCTGAAGCCGGCGTAGCCCACGAATCCCGTCATCGCCATGAACGCGACGGTGCCAAGCACAAGCCGCGCAGCATCGTCTCCCGCAAAGAGCCTGAACGGGCGAGCGAGGACGAAGCCTGCATACGGCACGTACTCCCAGGGTCGCACATACGGAAACTGAAAGCAGTCTGTGGCTGACGTCGGAACGAACCCGTAGAAGAACAACGCGAGCGTGCCGAGGCTCGCAGCGATGCTCGCCGCGTACATCATTCGAACGCGCGTGCCGAGCTGTGGCGCCCAGGCGAGCAGCAGAAGCAGCACGGGGGTGACGCCGCCGAGCAGCAGTGTGAAGCCCGTGTTCACGCACAGAAAATTCAGCGCGACGAGCGCCACGCATCGCAGGCCGTGCGAGCGGATCGTCAACGCCAACGCGTAGCCGACGAGCAGGAGCGCGGAGAGTGGACCGTGTGCGATGTTCGGCGCGACGACGTACGTCTCAGCGCTCGATGTCGTGAGGAAGATCAGCGGAACGACCACGTCCCACGGGCGCAGCGAGCCACAGACCCGCTTGACGAGCCACAGTGCCGCGAGACCGGCCAGAACGAGCGCGATCGCCGATGCTGCCGCGTCAGCCCTGCCATTCCAACCTGTCGCCGGATACAGCACGGCCAGGATCAGATTGCCGATCCCCTGGCGCTGCGGTCCGTGTTGCCACCGAAACAAGGCCCACGGGCTTGCGCCGTCGAACAACCCGGCCAGAAAATCCCACTGATCCCAGTAGACGATGTTGACCGTATAGCGGTCGATGAACATCGCAAGCCGCGCGGCCAGCAGAACGAACGCCGTGGCAAGGATCCATGCGGTCGTTCTCGAATTGATCCACGCAACTCGCGGATGTGCGGGTGTCGCGGCGGCGGTGACCATGGTGTTTGTCGGGTGGGGGAGGAGAAGAGCGTAATACGAAACAGTGCAAGTTACGAGAGCGGAAGCAGCGCCGCCAACAGCTGAAGTAGATCGGCGTAGTCCACAGGTTTCACCAGGTGCGCATCGAAGCCGGCTTCACGCGTCTTACTCCGGTCGCTCTCCTGTCCCCAGCCAGTCAATGCCACGATGACCATGCCTTTGCCCCACGGGTGACTGCGTATGCGACGGCAGGCGTCTATCCCACTCAGCTTCGGCAAGCCGACATCGAGGAGCACCACGTCGGGCCGGAGGTGTTCAGCTGCTTCGACAGCAGAGACACCGTCGTGGACGACAAACGTGCGGTGGCCACTGATCTGAAGAAGGGTGGCAATTGATTCCGCGCTGTCGTGATTGTCATCGACGACGAGAATCCGCCGCGCGCCGGGGTCAGGAGGGTGGGCCGGCTGCGTCATCTCGATCTCCCGATGCGACTCGACGATCGGCAGTCGGACCTCGAACTCGCTGCCAAGCCCGCGACCCTCGCTTCGTGCCGTGACCGACCCGCCATGCAGCTGCACCAGGCGCCGGACCAATGTCAGGCCGATGCCGAGCCCGCGTCGCGGGCGCTCGCTCTCATCGTCAACCTGCGTGAACATCTCGAAGATGCCATCGAGTTGGTCGGCGGGCATCCCAATGCCGCTGTCCCGCACCACGACGACGACCTCATTTCCCTGACGCTCGGCCATCAGCCAGATGCGTCCACCCGGTTCGGTGTACTGACAGGCGTTGTTGAACAGGTTGCTGAAGACCTGCGTCAGTCGCACCGTATCGGCATCGAGGAAGATCGGCTGCTGCGGCAACGACACTTCGATCGTCTGCTGGTCGCGCTCGGCCTGCGGACGGCTCGCTTCGACGGCCTGTGCGATTACCGATGCGAGATCCACCCTGGTCTTGCGCAATTGCAGCTTGTCCCGCGTGATGCGGCTGACGTCGAGCAGATCGTCGACGAGCCGAACCAGGTGAGACAACTGGCGCCCGAGGATGTCCGTCGCGTGGCGGAAGAGCTGAGAATCTCCCTCGGACCTGAGAAGGATCTCGAGCGAGTGCCGGATGGGTGCGAGCGGATTGCGCAGCTCGTGGGCCAGCGTTGCCAGGAACTCGTCTTTGCGACGGCCGGCGTCGCGCAAGGCCGCATCCAGCCGCTTGCGTTCGGTGATATCCCGCGCGACCTTCGACGCCCCGACGATCCGGCCTGAATCGTCACGAAGCGGCGACACCGTCAGCGAGACGTCGAGCAGACGCCCGTCCTTGGCAATCCGAATTGTTTCGAAGTGATCGACGCGGTCGCCCTGTCTGATCCGTTCAAGGATCAGGCGCTCCTCCGAGCGCAGCTCTGTCGGAATGATCAGATTGATGGATCGCCCGACCGCCTCAGCCTGCGAGTAGCCGAAGATGCGTTGCGCACCCTGGTTCCAGGACAGGATGATGCCATCCAGGGTCTTGCTGACAATCGCATCGTCGGAGGCGGAGACGATGGCGGCGAGCAGCGAACGCGTCTCTTCCTCGCGTCGCTGCTGCGTGACGTCGAACATCAGGCAGCGGCTGTGGACGAATCGTCCGCCCTCCCACAGGCTGTTGGAATCGATGAGCACTTTCTTGATCGATCCGTCCTTGCACCGCATGCGGGCGGGGTATTTGGACAGGGAGTCTCCGCGGAACAACCGCGCGAGGGCTCCGTCAATCACGTCGCGATCGACGTGAAACTTCGAGATGTGCTGGCCGACGTACTCCTCGCGGGTATAACCCAGCATCTCGAGCTCGGCTTCATTGGCTCGCAGGATGACCCCGTCTGGACCGATCCAGTGCAGCGCGACCGAGGCGTTCTGGAAGAAATCGGCCAACTCCCGTTCGCTCTGGTCGCGCGCCATTTCGGCTCGTTGGCGCTCGGTGATGTCCCGGAAGATGAGCACGCACCCAACGACCTGCCCCTCCTCGTCGCGGATTGGCGTCGCGCCGTCCTCGATCTGCCGCTCGGTGCCGTCCCTCGAGATGAGCAGGTGATGACTCGTCGCACCGTGATGCCGGTTCTCGCGCAGCACCACAGTGGCCGGGTTCTGAATGGGGGAGCGGTCACCGTTGACCGCGCGGAAGACGTCGCTCAGTAGCTCCCCTCGTGCGTCGCGTTCCGTCCAGCCCAGAAGCATTTCCGCGACGGGATTCAGCGACGTGATTCGGCCGCTCAGATCGG
>Ga0207669_10000243_pt1 | contig 24758 bp, 22 predicted proteins | sample KBSM33metaG_FD_184329 | JGI IMG/M metagenome (GOLD analysis project Ga0207669, IMG submission 184329) | Miscanthus rhizosphere microbial communities from Kellogg Biological Station, Michigan, USA - KBS M3-3 metaG (SPAdes) (version 2) | ecosystem: Host-associated > Plants > Roots > Rhizosphere >...
GGGCATCTCGAAGCGATCACCAGGGGTTCGACTTTCCCCTGGGCTCGACGAGGCGACCGCAGCGCACTTCGCCATCTCCCACGCGGTCTCCTAGCCGGACAAGCCCGACCCGACCGCTTGGGTGCCCCTGCACCTGGTTGGCGCGAGCGTCCCCTTGGACACCAAGACCCCTCGGTCGGCCGCCCGCGCGCCACAGTCGATGCTCAGGTCGGTGAGTTCGCTGACTCCGGTGGGCCCGCCGGCGCTCGCCATGATCTCCAGAATGTCGAATGCCCGCTCCACCGACTGCACTGCGCCCGCCGTTGCCTTCTGTGCATCCATCATGGGTTCCGCTCCCATCAGGCAGTCGAAAGGAACTGCGCCACAGTGTGATTCAGCGTCAATACGTCACCGTGACGAAACTTCGGGGTACGGCGGGTTACCGCTGCACGGTGTGGTGAATCGCTACGGTCCTCAAACAGGCTGGTGTCGTTGCGCGATCCGGTTCGCGCAGATGAAGCGGCCAGTCATGTCGTCAAACGCGTCGCTGTGGCGGCAGTGGACAACACCACGGGAGCAAAAGTCTGACCGAGGACACCGGTGCCAGACATCCTCAAAGCTCAACTCTGGCAGAACGGTTAAGCACAAGCACATTAGAACCCATTGCGCAACAACTAATTTCGCTGATAACAGATATATGGTCAATCAGGCGAGCAGCCTCGATCGAGACGAACGGCGGGTAGTTGCCCTTGAAATACGGAGTGTCGACGATGATTCCGTGGATAATTCTCGGTGTGCCGAGCCGTACGATGGCGTAGTCATGACCGTTGTCGCGGCGGCGACGGGTTCCCACCCGTCGTAGACCTTTCCCTTGTGACCGAACTCGTTCGGGTCGAAGAACGGAGCTTCGGGCCGGATGAGATTTTCCCGTTGCGCGAACAGTTCGTCGTTCGCCGCGGACACACTGCCGCCGAGGGTGCGCGAGGCGAGGTCCGGTAGCGCGGTGAAGTCGTGCGTGGTCATTCTCCCTCATGTCTCGTGGTGACGAAGTCGGTCGACGCTGCCGCGATCGTGCGTCCGATCCGGCGCAGCAGTTCCGCCGCATTCGCGATCGATTTGTGAATGTCGGGCTCCAGATCGGCGAGTGTGTATGCCATGCGAATTCCGGCGTTGCGTAGTTGAATATCGCTGAGCACACTGCGTCCCGCCACCGCGATAACGGGCACGCCGGCCTCGCCGGCTGCCGCAGCGACGCCGATGGGAGCCTTGCCGTACAGGCTCTGCACGTCCAGCGATCCCTCACCTGTGATGACGAAGTCGGTCCCGGCAAGCTTGCGCCGGAAGTCGATGAGGTCGAGGACGGTGTCGATCCCGGGCCGAGTCGTGGCCCCGAGCACAGACATGGCGCCAAAGGCGGTTCCCCCTGCCGCGCCCGCCCCTGCGGTGTGGCTGTCGTCGCGGCCGGTAGCGGTGCGCACGACCCGCGCCCACTGAGTCATGGCGTCCTCGAGCACAACCAGTTCTTCTGCATCCGCTCCCTTTTGGGGTGCGTAGACGGCGGTGGCGCCGTTCGGACCGAGCAGCGGATTGTCGACGTCGCAGGCCAGCTGGAAATGCGCCCCGCGCGCTGCCGGGTGCAGGCCGCTCAGATCCACCCGGGCCGCCTGGCGCAGCGCCGCACCGCCGGGCGCGACGTCGTTGCCCTGGGCATCGAGAATGCGGACGCCGAGTGCTTGCAGCATCCCGGCACCGCCGTCGGTTGACGCGCTGCCGCCGACACCGACGATGATCTCGCGAGCACCCTCATCCAGCGCGTGCCTGACGACGGTGCCGAGTCCAAATGTGCTGGCACCCAGCGGGTCCAGTTCACCTCCCGGGAGGGTCACCAGTCCGACTGCGGAGGCGAGTTCCACCACGGCCGTCGAACCGCGCACCGCATACGAGGTCGCAATGGGCCGACCCGTCGGCCCGGTGGTCTTCACCGCGACGGGCAACCAGCCGGCGGCGACGGCGGCCGCCACCGTTCCGTCTCCGCCATCGGCCACCGGAACACACGTGATGCTCCAGGACGGGTTGCCCGCTGCGAGTCCTTCGGCGAGGGCGTCCGCGACTTCGGCTGCGGTCAGGGAGCCCTTGAACTTGTCGGGCGCGAGCAACACGTGCATGACGGTGTCCGCCTCAGTCCAGCATCGAGATGACGGCGGTGGGGGCGTCCTTCGCGGACAGCGCGAGTTCCTCGAACTCCACCACGTTGTCGATCTCGGTGCCCATGGAGATGTTGGTGACCCGCTCGAGGACGATTTCCACCAGCACCGGAACGCGGTGTTCCACGATGAGCTTCTTCGCCGTTTCCAGCGCCGGCAGGATATCGGCCGGGTCCTGCACCCGCAAGGCCTTGCAGCCCAACGCTTCCGCGAGCTTGAAGTGGTCGACGCCGTAACCCGCGATCTCCTCGTTGGACGAGGTGTTGATGTTGTCGAATGCCAGTTGGACGCAGTAGTCCATGTCGAAGCCGCGTTGGGACTGCCGGATCAGGCCGAGGTAGGCGTTGTTCACCAGCACGTGGATGTAGGGCAGGTTGAACTGGGCGCCGACGGCAAGTTCTTCCATCATGAACTGGAAGTCGTAGTCGCCGGTGAGGGCGACCACGGTGGCTTCCGGGTCGGCGGCGCACACCCCGAGGGTCGCGGGCACCGTCCAGCCCAGCGGGCCGGCCTGCCCTGCGTTGATCCAGTTTCGCGGCTTGTACACGTGCAGGAACTGGGCGGCCGCGATCTGCGACAGTCCGATGGTCGACACGTACCGGGTATCCCGGCCGAAGGCCTTGTTCATCTCCTCGTACACCCGCTGCGGCTTGATCGGGATGTCGTCGAAGTGGGTGCGCCGGTGCATGGTGCGCTTGCGTTCCTGGCACGCCTCCACCCAGTCGGACCGGTCCGGAAGCTCCCCCGCGTCGCGGCGTTCCCGCGCCACGGCCACCAGTTCGGTCAACGCGGCGCCGGCATCGGACACGATCGAGTAGTCGGGCGGGAAGACCCGGCCGATCTGGGTGGGTTCGATGTCGATGTGCACGAAGGTCCGGCCCTGCCGGTAGGTGTCAAGGCCCCCGGTGTGCCGGTTCGCCCACCGGTTCCCGATGCCCAGCACATGGTCGGAGGCCAGCATGGTGGCGTTGCCGTACCGCTGGGAGGTCTGCAGACCGGCCATCCCGGCCATCAGCCGGTGGTCGTCCGGGATGGTCCCCCAGCCCATCAGGGTCGGGATCACCGGGACGTCGAGCAGTTCCGCGAGCTCGACCAGCAGGTCGGAGGCGTCGGCGTTGATGATGCCGCCACCGGCGACGATCAGCGGCCGCTCGGCGGCCTGCAGCATGTCCAGGGCCTTCGCGGCCTGCGCCCGGGTGGCCCGCGGCTGATAGACCGGCAGCGGCTCGTACGTGTCCGGGTCGAATTCGATCTCGGTCATCTGCACGTCGAACGGCAGGTCGATCAGCACCGGGCCGGGGCGTCCGGACCGCATCAGATGGAACGCCTGCTGGAAGGCCCCCGGCACCTGCGCGGGTTCCATCACCGTCATGGCCATCTTCGTCAGGGGGGCTGCAATGTCCGCGATATTGATGGCCTGGAAGTCCTCCTTGTGCAGGCGGGCAACGGGGGCCTGCCCGGTGATGCACAGGATCGGGATGGAGTCCGCGGACGCCGAGTACAGGCCGGTGATCATGTCGGTGCCGGCCGGTCCGGAGGTGCCGACGCAGACCCCGATGTTGCCGGCCTTCGCCCGGGTGTAACCCTCGGCCATGTGCGAGGCGCCCTCGACGTGCCGGGCCAGGATGTGCTTGATGCCGCCGTGGTCACGCAGGGCGGAGTAGAACGGGTTGATCGCAGCTCCAGGGAGCCCGAAAAGGGTGGTGACGCCTTCCTTGTCGAGAATGGCAACAGCGGCGTCGACGGCACGCATACGAGGCATGTCAGTTCTCCATCGATGAAAAGTAGTTGAATAAGTTCACTGCGAGCCGTGGCCCGACAGCCGCTCGACTCCGCGGAACAGTGCTGAATGGTCAAGCCCGCCATCGCCATTCGCTCGTGCGGAGGCCATGAGTTGGGCGACTACGGCGCCGAGTGGCGCCACCACACCGGCCTCGCGAGCCGCAGCGGTCACGATGCCAAGGTCCTTGTGGTGCAATTCGATCCGGAAGCCGGGGTCGAAGGAGCGGTCCAGCATCTTCTGTGCCTTCTGATTCAGGACGGCCGAGCCGGCCAGCCCTCCGCCGAGTACCTCCACCGCGGCCTTGGTGTCGACACCATAGGCCTCCAGGAAGACAATCGCCTCGGCCAGCAGCTCGATGTTGCCCGCGACGATCAGCTGGTTCGCTGCCTTGACGGTCTGTCCGGAGCCGTTCGGGCCTACGTGGACAACGGTTTTCCCGACGACATCGAGGATCGGCTTTGCCGACTCGAAATCCTCTGGAGTGCCGCCGACCATGATCGATAGCGCGGCGTTGATGGCACCGGCCTCGCCTCCGGAGACGGGTGCGTCGATCAATCGAAAGCCGCGTTCGGCGGCCTGCGCGGCGAGAGCGGTGGTGACATCGGGTCGGATGCTGGAGAAGTCGATGATGAGCGCGCCGGCCGGTGCGTTGTCGAATACTCCGTTCTCCCCGGCGAGCACGGCCTGCACGTCGGGTGAATCCGGGACCATGACGGCGACGACATCGGCGCCCGCCACTGCCTTAGCGATGGAGTCGGCAGCGGTACCGCCGGCCTCCACCAAAGCCGCTGTGCGCTGCGGCGAACGGTTGTAGCCGACGACGTGGTGCCCGGCCTTGGCGAGGTGAACGGCCATGGGGCTGCCCATGATTCCGAGTCCGATGAATGCGATAGTGCTCACGATTCTCCTCGATTCCGTCAGGGTGGTGGGTGTGTCTCAGAGGCCAGCGCGCGACGCGCGCTGTTCGCGGGGCAACCAGTCGAACGTGTCCTGTCGGGTCGACTTGTATTCGAGCCCGACATAGCCGCGGTACCCGTGCCCGGCGAGCCGGTTCAGATAGCCCGGGATGTCAAGCGTCCCGGTGCCAGGTTCGCCGCGCCCCGGTGCGTCGGCGATCTGCACGTGCCCGATGCGGGCGGCATACGAGTCGATCGCCGCCTCGACGTCATCCCCGTTGACCGCGAGGTGGTACAGGTCGGCGAGCAGTCGCAGCGACCCGACACCATAGTCGGCCTCGACTCGGTCGATCACCACGACGGCATCGGCGGCCCGCTTCAGCGGATACGCCGGCGCGCCGCTGACCGGCTCGACGAGCACCACCGCACCGATACGATCGGCCGCCTTACCCGCCAGCGCCAGATTCTCGGTGGCCGTCTCGTCTTGCTTCCCCGGCGCCACGCCCTCGACCCGATTTCCATAGAGGGCGTTGAATGCTTTGGTGCCCAGGCGTTCTCCGATACCCACGGTGATGTCGATGTTGTCACGGAACGCCAGCGTCTGTGCCGGGTCCGACAGCAGCCCGCGATCGCCGGCAGGCATGTTTCCGGCCGCGAAATTCAAGCCGGTCAGTTGCACGCCGGCGTCTTCGACGGCACGGACGAACTCGTCGACCTCGCGATCAGATGGCACTGGGGCGGCGAAGGGCCACCAGAATTCGACAGCGTCGAACCCGGCGTCCCGCGCCGCCTGCGGTCGCTGCAGCAGTGGTAGTTCGGTCAACAGGATCGAGCAGTTCACGGTGTAGGCAAAGGTATCCATGTGTTGTTCTTTCGCTTCTCGTTCGGTCAGGACTCCGTGGTGCTATCGGGGTCGGGCAGTCCTCGATACCGTCGCCAGCCGCCGTGATCGGTGATGTCGGTGAGCTCGGCGGCCCTGGCCTCCACCAGCCCCGGACGCAGTCCGACCGCGAGAACCGAACGGCCGTCCTCGAGTTCGATGACGGTGAGCTCTAGCTCCTCGGGCTCCTCGGGCAGGAAGTCGGTACGAATGTCCTCGATCGGAACGTCATAGAGCTCGCCCTCGATCGACTTGCCGCCGGACTCGGTCAGTAGCAGCGCAGGGAACTCATCCCGCACGGAATAGAACCGGTAGTTGGGGGCGGTCCGGAAGGTACCGAGGAAAGTGTGCGCGGAGACGTTGTGATGGAGGGCCCCACCCCGCATCGCTCCCCCGTTGCAGAACAGCGCAGTCATGTGTCGGCTCCTTGTCGTCAGGTGTCGGGCATTCGGGTGCTCACGACCGACACCGATGACAGAATAGGCAGAAAAGTGATCGAGATCACAGCAAGGAGCAGACATGGGTATCGCCCTCGGACCCAACCAGTACGGGAAGGCAGAGAACCGGGTCGTGCGCATCTACCGCGACACCGACCGGCACGAGATCCGCGACCTGAACGTGTCGACGTCGCTGCGCGGCGACTTCACCGCGGCCCACATCACCGGCGACCAGGGCGACGTGCTGCCCACCGACACCCAGAAGAACACCGCCTTCGCCTTCGCCAAGGAAAAGGGCATCACCTCCCCCGAGCAGTTCGGGATCACCCTGGGCGCCCACTTCCTGGACGTCACGCCCAAGGCAAATGCGTCCCGGATCGGGATCGAGGAGTACGCCTGGGAGCGCATCGAGGTGAACGGCTCCGGCCACGACCACTCGTTCGTCCGGCGCGGTCCCGAGATGCGCACCGCCGTGGTCACCACCGATGACAGTTCTGGCGAGCGGCGGGTCTGGGTCGTCTCCGGCGTGCAGGACCTCGTCATCCTCAAGTCGACCGGGTCCGGCTTCAAGGGCTTCCTGAGGGACAAGTACACGACCCTGCAGGAGACCGAGGACCGGATCATGGCCACCTCGCTGACCGCTCGGTGGCGCTACGAGCACACGAACGTCGACGACTGGAACAAGACCTACGACGACATCAAGCGCACGATGCTCGAGGTGTTCGCCAGCACCTACTCAGAGGCCCTGCAGAAGACGCTCTACCTAATGGGCAAGGCTGCGCTGGAGGCGCGCCCCGAGGTGGCCGAGATCAAGTTCTCGGCGCCCAACAAACACCACTTCGTGGTCGACCTGTCGCCGTTCGGCGTGGAGAACAACAACGAGGTCTTCATCGCCGCCGACCGGCCCTACGGCCTCATCGAGGCCTCCGTCGTGCGCGAGGGCGGCTCCGACCCCGGTGACGCCTGGTTGAACACCCCCGGCTTCTGCTGAAGGGACGGCACCCCGTGACCAAATCCAACTCCGCGACCGCCGTCAAAGCGCGTCCGATGAAGCACCCGGTCGACGAGATCCTGCCGATCCCGAAACTCGCGGTGTACGGCTTCCAGCACGTTCTGGCCTTCTACGCCGGCGCGGTGATCGTCCCGATCCTGCTGGCGAACTCGATCGGGCTGACCACCGAGCAGCTCATCCACCTGATCAACGCCGACCTGTTCACCTGTGGCATCGCCTCGATCATCCAGTCGGTGGGGTTCTGGAAGATCGGGGTGCGGCTGCCGCTGCTGCAAGGGGTGACCTTCACCGCGGTCTCCCCCATGATCGCCATCGGGATGGCCGCGGGCGGCGGCACCGACGGGCTGCTGGTGATCTACGGCGCGGTCATCGTGGCCGGGCTGTTCACCTTGCTGATCGCCCCGTACTTCTCCAGGCTGATCCGCTTCTTCCCGCCGGTGGTGACCGGCTCGGTGATCACGATCATCGGCCTGGCACTGCTGCCGGTGGCGGCGGCGGACGCGGCCGGCGGGGCCGGGCCGACGCTGGAACCGACCAGCGGCAAGAACATGGCCTACGCGATGGGCACGCTGGCCCTGATCGTCCTCATCCAGCGCGTGTTCAAGGGATTCATGGCCACCGTCGCGGTGCTGGTCGGCCTGGTCGTCGGCACCGTGGTGGCCTTCATCCTGGGCGACGCCCACTTCAGCTCGGTGGCCACCTCGTCCTGGTTCGGCGTGACCACGCCGTTCTACTTCGGCTGGCCCAAGTTCGCGCTGGCCGCCATCGTCTCGCTGATCGTCGTCATGCTGATCACCGCCGTCGAGACCACCGGTGACGTGTTCGCCACCGGCGAGATCGTGGAGAAGCGCATCGTGCGCGAGGACATCGCCCGCGCGCTGCGCGCCGACGGCCTGTCCACCATCATTGGCGGCGTCCTGAACTCGTTCCCGTACACCTGCTTCGCGGAGAACGTCGGCCTGGTCCGGCTGACCCGGATCAAGAGCCGCTACGTGGTGGCCACGGCCGGGGTGATCATGATCATCCTCGGGTTGCTGCCGAAGGCGGCGGCGATCGTGGCCGGTATCCCGCACCCGGTGCTCGGCGGGGCCGCGCTGGCCATGTTCGCCACGGTGGCCGTGGTCGGCTTCCAGACCCTGTCCCGGGTGGACTTCCATGACCACCGCAACGTGGTCATCGTGGCCACCAGCGTGGGCCTGGCCATGTACGTGACCGCCGAGCCCGACGTGGCCAAGGCGGTGCCGCAGTGGGCGCAGATCATCCTGGGCAGCGGGATCACCCTGGGCAGCATCACCGCGATCGTGCTCAACCTGGTGTTCCACCATATCGGCAAGGGCCGCGGCCCGGCGGTGGCCGGCACGCCCGGCGATAACCTGGTGCGGCTGGACGACGTGAACAACATGTCATCGGAGGAGTTCGTGCGCACCTTCTCCGGGCTGTTCCAGGGCCCGGACTGGATGGTCGAGCGGGCCTACGCCCGGCGCCCGTTCAGCGACACCCAGGACCTGCGCCGGTCCTTCCAGGAGGCGTTGTTCGCGGCCAGCCCGGAGGAGCAGGAGCAGCTCATCAGCTCCTACCCCGATCTCGGGGCGGTGTCGGTGGCCGTCGGCGAGGAGGGTGAGGCCTCCCAGTCCGACCAGTCAGTGCTTGGGTTGACCCGGCTCGCCGAGGCGGAGCACCAGGAGCTGGCGGCGCTGACCAAGGCCTACCGGGACCGATTCGGCTTCACGCTGATCATGGCCGTGCGCGACCAACAGAACATCGACCAGCTGCTGCGGAGCGGCTGGGAGCGGCTGAACAATTCGCCGACCCAGGAACACGCGGCCGCGTTGATCGAGATCGCGAAGATCGCCACGCACCGGTTCGACCGGCTGGTGGCCGACGCGAACCCGATCCAGTCCGCGCGCACCCGGCACGTCGACACATAGAGAGGAATCCACATGACGGGCACCCGCCGCGACGTCTCCGTCGACGGATTCAACGCACTCCCGGAGGCGGAGGCGACGAGGCGGCTGCTGACCTGCCTGAACGTGCCCCGCTGGGCCGCGGAGGTGGCCGGCGGAAGGCGGTACCCGGACTACGCCGCGCTGGCCGCTCAGGCCGAGGCGTCCGCAGCCCAGCTGTCCGACGCCGAGCTGTCCGCCGCGCTGGACGGGCACCCCCGGATCGGGGAGCGGGCAGGCGCCGGGCACGACGCCGAGTTCTCCGCCCAGGAGCAGGCGCAGGTGGACCACGCCGACGCGGCGGTGATGGCTGCGCTGGCCGAGGGCAACCGGGAGTACGAGCAGCGGTTCGGCCGGGTCTTCCTGATCAGGGCCGCGGGCCGCAGCGCGAGCGAGGTCCTGGCCGAGCTGCGCCGCCGGCTGGGCAACGACGACGAGACCGAGCGGGCCGAGACGGTCGCTGCGCTGCGCGAGATCGCCCTGCTCCGACTGAAGGATGTGGTGTGAGTGGGAACCCTGAGCACGCATGTGCTCGACACGAGCGTGGGTCGGGCGGCCAAGGGCGTCGCGGTCGTGCTGGAGCAGGGTGGCGTGCGGATCGGCGAGGGGGTCACCGACGGGGACGGCCGGATCGGCTCGATCGGGCCCGACCGGCTCGGCGCCGGCGACTACACGCTGCGCTTCAACACCGGCAGCTACTTCGCCGACGCCGGCCGTGACTGTTTCTATCCGGAGGTTGTCGTGGTGTTCACGATCGCCGAGCCGGACCAGCACTACCACGTCCCGGTACTGCTCAACCCATTCGGCTACGGGACCTACCGTGGCACCTGAGCGCACAATCCTCGATGGCGCGACCGTGGCGACCATGGACGGCGCCCGCACGGAGCACGCGACCGGGCACGTGGTTGTCGAGAACGGCCGGATCGCGGCCGTCGGGGCCGGTCTCGCGCCGGCGGAGCTGGGCGGCCCGCGCACCGACGTCACCGGCTGCCTCGTCACCCCGGGGCTGGTGAACACCCACCACCACCTCTACCAGTGGGTGACCCGGGGGCTGGCCGTCGACGAGGGCCTGTTCGGCTGGCTGACCACGCTGTACCCGGTCTGGGGCGGCATCGACGAGGACATCGTGGGCGCCGCCGCCGCGGCCGGGCTGGCCTGGCTGGCCCGCACCGGGTGCACCACCTCCACCGACCACCACTACGTCTTCCCGGCCGCCGGCGGGGACGTGCTCGGCGCCGAGATCTCCGCGGCCCGCCGGGTCGGCCTGCGCTTCATGCCCACCCGCGGTTCGATGGACCTCGGCCGGCGCGACGGAGGGCTGCCGCCAGACCATGTGGTCGAGGACATCGACACCATCCTGGCCGCCAGTGCCGCCGCGATCGACACCTACCACGACCCGGGCCCGGACTCGATGCTGCGCATCGGGCTGGCGCCCTGCTCGCCGTTCTCGGTGACCGGGGATCTGCTGCGGCAGGCCGCCGCGCTGGCGCGCGACAAGGGCGTGCGACTGCACACCCACCTCGCGGAAACCCTGGACGAGGAGGAGTTCTGCCGAGAGCGCTTCGGCCGCACCCCGGTGGAGTACATGGAGGCGCTGGACTGGCTGGGCGACGACGTCTGGCTGGCCCACGGCATCCACTTCGACGACCCCGCCATCAAGAAGCTGGCCGACACCGGAACCGGCGTCGCGCACTGCCCGTCGTCCAACGCCCGGCTCGGCGCCGGCATCGCACGCACCGCCGACCTGCGCGCGGCCGGGGTTCCGGTCGGCCTCGGCGTGGACGGCGCGGCCAGCAACGAGGCCTGCTCGCTGATCGAGGAGGCCCGGCACGCCCTGCTGTTCGCCCGCGCCCGCGGCGGCCCGCAGGCGATGGCCGTCCGGGGCGCGCTGGAGCTGGCCACGATCGGCGGCGCCCGGCTGCTCGGCTGGGACGACCAGATCGGCTCCCTGGAGCCGGGCAAGCAGGCTGACGTCGCGGTCTGGCGGCTCGACGGCCTGGCGCACGCCGACATCGCCGACCCGGTCGCCGCCCTGGTGCTGGGCGCGGCCCCACCGCTGGAGCTGCTGTTGGTCGGCGGCCGAACGGTGGTCGAGCGGGACCACGTGGTCACCGTCGACGAGCACGAACTCACCCAATCCGCGGTCCTCGCGCACCGATCGCTGCTGGCTCGTGCGAGTACCGTGACCTGCAAGGAAGGAACGGCGTCATGACGACACCCAGCGTTATGGTCAACGGCGAACAGCGCCCGGTGGTCGATATCGAGCCGTACGTCACCGCGCTCGACTGGCTGCGCGACCAGGGGTTGACCGGCGCCAAGGAGGGCTGCGCGGAGGGCGAGTGCGGTGCCTGCTCGGTGATGGTGGCCCGGCCCGACGGCGAGGGTCGCACCCTCTGGACCGCACTGAACGCGTGCCTGGTGCCGGTGCTCGCGCTGGATGGCCAGGAGCTGGTCACCGCCGAGGGTCTCGGCGCGCCGGGCGCGCTGCACCCGGTGCAGCGGGAGATGGCGTACCGCGGCGGCTCCCAGTGCGGCTACTGCACGCCGGGCTTCATCTGCTCGATGGCCGCCGAGTACTACCGGCCGGACCGAACCCCCGCGGATCCCAGCGGCAACGGCGAGCGGGCGGCCGACCACGAGCACGGGCCGAACGGGTTCGACCTGCACGCAATGAGCGGGAACCTGTGCCGCTGCACCGGATACCGCCCGATCCGCGACGCCGCCTACGCGCTGGACCTCCCGCCCGCGGACGACACGTTCGCCCAGCGCTGCGCCGCGCCCGCACCCGCCGCGCCGGCGACCCGGGTGCGGGTCGGCGACACCGAATTCGTCCGGCCCACCGACTTGGCCGCGGCGGTCGCGCTGCTGGCCGAGCGGCCGGACGCCACCGTCATCGCCGGGTGCACCGACTGGGGCGTCGAGGTCAACCTGCGCGGCACCCGCGCCGCGTTCGTGGTGGCCGTCGACCAGCTGCCCGAGTTGCGCTCGTTCGACGTCGGCTCATCCGAGATCGAGATCGGCGCCGCGCTCACCCTGTCCGAGGCCGAGCGGCTGCTGGAGGGGCGGATCCCGCTGCTGGACCAGTTCTGGCCGCAGTTCGCGTCCCGGCTGATCCGCAACGGCGCCACGCTGGGCGGCAACCTGGGCACCGCCTCCCCCATCGGGGACGCCCCGCCCGCGCTGCTGGCCCTGGAGGCGACGATCGTGCTGGCCGGGCCGGGCGGCGAACGCGAGATCCCACTGGCCGACTACTTCACCGGCTACCGGCAGACCGTGAAGCAGCCGGCCGAGCTGATCCGGGCGGTGCGCATCCCGCTGCCGCTGGCCCCGACGGTCGCCTTCCACAAGATCGCCAAGCGGCGGTTCGATGACATCTCCAGCGTGGCCATCGCCTTCGCGCTGGAGGCCGCCGGCGGTGTCGTCGAGCGGGTCGCCATCGGCCTCGGCGGAGTGGCGGCCACCCCGATTCGGGCCACCGCCACCGAGGACGCGCTGCGCGGCCGGCCATGGACCGCCGACACCGTACGGGAGGCCGCCGCCGTGCTCGGCCGCGAGGGCACCCCGATCGACGACCACCGGGCCAGCGCCGCCTTCCGGGCGGCGATGCTCGAGCAGTCGCTTCTCAAGTTCCATGCCGAGTCCGGAATACCAGAGGGGATCACGTCATGAGTGAACTCAGCACCCGCCCGCCACGCCCGGTGGTGGGCGTCGAGATGCCGCACGAGAGCGCGGACCTGCACGTCACCGGCCTGGCGCTCTACACCGACGACCTGCTCAGCCGCTACCCGGGGGTGCTGCACGCCTACCCGGTTCAAGCCCCGCACGCGCACGCTCACGTGCGCGCGCTGGACACCGCGCCGGCGCTGGCCGTGCCCGGGGTGGTGCACGTGCTCACCGCGGCCGACGTGCCCGGGGTGAACGACGCCGGGGTCAAGCACGACGAGCCGCTGTTCCCCAGCGAGGTCATGTACTACGGGCACCCGGTGTGCTGGGTGCTCGCCAACACCCTGGAGGCGGCCCGGGTCGGGGCCACCAAGGTCGCCATCGACTACGACCCGCTGCCGTCGTTGATCACGATCAAGGAGGCCATCGCCGCGGAAAGCTACCAGGGTTCTCGGCCCGTGCTTCGCCGCGGCGACCCGGAGGCGGCCTTCCCGGGCTGCGCGCACGTCTTCGAAGGCGAATTCGAGTTCGCCGGGCAGGAGCACTTCTACCTGGAGACCAACGCGGCGCTGGCCAGCATCGACGAGAACGGGCAGATCTTCGTCCAGTCCTCGACGCAGCACCCGACCGAGACGCAGGACATCGTCTCGCACGTGCTGGGCAAGCCGTACCACCAGGTCACCGTGCAGTGCCTACGCATGGGCGGCGGCTTCGGCGGCAAGGAGATGCAGCCGCACGGCTACGCGGCAATCGCGGCGCTGGGCACCGTGGTCACCGGACGCCCGGTGCGGGTCCGGTTCAACCGAACCCAGGACATCACCATCTCAGGCAAGCGGCACGGCTTCCACGCGGTGTGGAAGGCCGGCTTCGCCGAGGACGGCACGATCCAGGCGTTGACCGGGACGCTGACCGCGGACGGCGGTTGGAGCCTGGACCTGTCGGAACCGGTGCAGGGCCGCGCACTCTGCCACATCGACAACGCGTACTGGATCCCGAACATCGAGGTGCACGGGCGGATCTCCAAGACGAACAAGACCTCGCAGACCGCGTTCCGCGGGTTCGGCGGGCCGCAGGGCATGATCGTGATCGAGAACATCCTCGGCCTGTGCGCGCCCGCGCTTGGCCTGAGCGCCCGCGAGCTGCGACGGCGCAACTTCTACACGGCCGGGCAGACCACCCCGTACGGCCAGGACGTGCGCCACCCGGAGCGCATCGAGCGGGCCTGGAGCCAGGTGCTGGAGACCGGCGACGTGGATCGGCGGCTGGTCGAGATCGAGGCGTTCAACGCCACCCACAAGCACACCAAGCGCGCGCTGGGCATCACTCCTGTCAAGTTCGGCATCTCGTTCAACCTGACCGCGTTCAACCAAGCCGGCGCGCTGGTGCACGTGTACAAGGACGGCTCGGTGCTGATCAACCACGGCGGCACCGAGATGGGCCAGGGCCTGCACACCAAGATGCTGCAAGTCGCGGCGACCGCGCTCGGGGTGCCACTGTCGATCGTGCGGCTGGCGCCGACCCGCACCGACAAGGTGCCCAACACCTCGGCCACCGCGGCCAGCTCGGGCGCCGACCTGAACGGCGGCGCGGTGAAGAACGCCTGCGAGCAGATCAAGGCCCGGCTGGCCGAGGTGGCCGCCGAAGAGCTCGGCGTGCACCCGGCCGACGTCCGGTTCGTCGACGGCAAGGTGACCGGGCTAGGGGTCGACCGCGAGCTGATCTTCGCCGAGCTGGTGAACCTCGCCTACCACCAGCGCGCGCAGCTGTGGGCGGCCGGCTTCTACCGCACCGCGGGGCTGCACTGGGACGCCAAGCACATGCACGGTTCGCCGTTCAAGTACTTCGCCTACGGGGTGGCGGCCAGCGAGGTGGAGGTGGACGGGTTTACCGGCGCCTACCGGCTGCGCCGGGTGGACATCGTGCATGACGTGGGCGACAGCCTGTCCCCGCTGATCGACCTGGGCCAGGTCGAGGGCGGGTTCGTGCAGGGCGCCGGCTGGCTGACCCTGGAGGACCTGCGCTGGGACACCGGCGACGGGCCGTCCCGCGGCCGGCTGGCCACCCAGGCGGCCAGCACCTACAAGCTGCCCAGCTTCTCGGAGATGCCCGAGGTGTTCAACGTGGCGCTGCTGGAGAAGGCGCACGAGGACGGCGCGGTGTACGGGTCGAAGGCGGTCGGCGAGCCGCCGCTGATGCTGGCGTTCAGCGTGCGGGAGGCGCTGCGCGAGGCGGTCGCCGCATTCGGCCCGACCGGGCACTGCGTCGACCTCGGCTGCCCGTCCACCCCCGAGCAGGTGTTCTGGGCCATCGAGTGCGCGCGCTCCACGGATGCCCCCATGCGCCCCACGGAGGCGCCCGTTGCCCAGATCGTCGGAGGCGGCACCTGAGATGCACTGGATGAGCGCGATGGCGCGGCTGCGCGAGCAGCGGGTGCCCGGAGTGCTGGTGACCGTGATGGCCGTGCGCGGGCACGCGCCCCGGGAGGCCGGGGCGAAGATGGTCGTGTCCGCACACGACTGCTCGGGCAGCATCGGCGGTGGCAACCTCGAGCAGTCTGCGCTGCTGGCGGCGCGCGAGTTGCTGGCCGCGGGCACCCGGGAGCCCGAGACCCGGACCTGGGGCCTCACCGAGCAGGCCCCGGCCCGACACGGCGTCCAGTGCTGCGGCGGCGAGGTGACCGTGCTGTTCGAGCCGCTGCCCACCGTGCCCGCGGTGGCGATCTTCGGGATGGGCCACGTCGGCTGCGAGCTGGCCCGGATCTTGGCCCGGCACGACATCGAACTGCACCTGGTCGACTCCCGCGCGCAGCACGTCCAGCCGGAGCGGTTGGCCGCGCTCACCGCCGACGCCGAGGCCCGGGTGCACAGCCATCACGCGGTGGTACCGGAGCTGGTGCTCGGCGAGCTGCCGGCCGGCTGTCACGTGCTGCTGATGACCCACGACCACGCCGAGGACGTCGCGCTCTGCGACGCCGCGCTGCGCTGCGGACACCTGGGCTCGATCGGCCTGATCGGGTCCTCGGCGAAGTGGCGCCGGTTCGCTAAGCGGCTGGCCGAGGAGGGGCACGACGAGGCGGCGTTGGCTCGCATCACCACCCCGATCGGGCTGCCCGAGATCACCGGTAAGGAGCCGGCGACCATCGCCGTAAGCGTGGCCGCTGACCTGCTGCTGCGGTTCCAGCGCGAGCGTCCCGCGAGGACCGAGGCGAGCACCGAGTCGGCGGAGGCGACGCGATGACGATCTATCGCGGAACCGTGCTGGACACTCCCGATTCGCCGTTCACCGGCGGGGTGCTGCGAGCCGAGGCGGACGCCGGGGTCGCCGTGACCGACGGTGTGATCACCGACCGGGGACCGTTCGCCCGGGTCCGCGGGGCGCACCCGGATGCCGAGGTGGTCGACCTGACCGGCGGCGTGGTGCTGCCCGGTTTGGTGGACACCCACGTCCACTTCCCCCAGGTGCGGGTGATCGGCGCGCTGGGCATGCCGCTGCTGGACTGGCTGGACCGCTGCGCGCTGCCGGAGGAGGCCCGGATGGCCGACGCCGACTACGCACGCGCGGTGGCCGCCGAGTTCGTCGACGGGCTGATCTGGGCCGGCACCACGACCGCGCTGGTCTTCGGCGCGCACTTCGCGTCCGCGGTGGACTGCCTGTTCGAGTGTGCGGCGGCCAGCGGAGTGCGGGTCAGCGCCGGGTTGGTGGTCAGCGACCGGCTGCTGCGCCCGGAGCTGCTGACTACCCCGGAGCAGGCGCACGAGGACGGGCTGGCGCTGGCTGGCCGCTGGCACCGCAAGGACCGGCTGCGCTACGCCGTGACCCCCCGGTTCTCGCTCTCGGCCAGTGCCCTGATGTTGGAGTCCTGCGCGGCGCTGCTGCGGGACGTGGACGGCGCGCTGTTCACCTCGCACGTCAACGAGAACGCCGCAGAGATCGACGCCGTGCGCGGGCTGTTCCCCGAGTGCGACTCCTACGTGGACACCTACGGTCGCTATCGGCTGCTCGGTCGGCGCAGCGTGCTGGCGCACAACGTGCACCCGAGCGACGGCGAGCTAGACCAACTGGCCGCGGCGGACGCGAGCGTCGCGCATTGTCCATCCTCAAACAGCGCGCTGGGTAGCGGGCTGTTCCCGATGCGCCGACACGTTGAGCACGGAGTGCGGGTGGCGCTGGGCACCGACGTGGGCGCCGGCACCAGCTTCTCGCTGCTGCGCGAGGGCCTGCAGTCCTACTTCATGCAGGCCCTTCTCGGAGCCGACGGGCTTCCGCTGACGGCTGCGCACATGCTGTACCTGGCTACCGCTGCGGGCGCCGCCGCGCTAGAGATGGCCGGCGAGGTCGGTGACCTGTCCGTGGGCAAACAGTTCGACGCGGTGTGGGTCGAACCGCGCGCCGGCAGCACCCTCGACGTGGTCGTCAGGCACGCGACCGATCCGGACGACGCCCTGGCGAAGGTGTTCGCGCTGGCCGCTCCGTCCGACGTGCGGGGGGTCTGGGTTGGCGGTGATCGCCTGCGCTAGCGAGAAAGCCCACTGGGAACGTGACGGTGGACGCTCAGCTGGTTAGAGTGCGGCGCGGGTGTCGAATTCGGTGGACAACTCCTTCGCCACGCGCGTCAGGAGCGGCACAATCCGATCGGCCGATTCCGGGGTCACGCGGGCGGCCGGTCCTGATACCGAGATGGCGGTTGGCGTCGGCGCCTGCGGGACTGGCACAGCGAAGCAGCGCACGCCGATTTCCTGTTCGGCTTCATCGATCGCGTAACCGCGTTGTCGAATGACGTTGAGGTCGGTGATCAGATCGTCGGGATCGACGAGCGTGTGCGGTGTCTGCCGTGGCATCCCGGCTTTCGAAACGATGCTGCGGACTTGAGTGTCGGGTAGTTGGGCGAGAAGCGCCTTGCCGACGCCGGTGCTGTGTAGGTACACGCGGCGGCCGACTTCGGTGAATATTCGCATGGCGTGGGCGGACGGTACCTGGGCAACGTAGACAGCCATCGTCCCGTCCAGCACGGCCATGTTCGCTGTCTCACCGGTTGCCTGCACGACGTCGGCGAGGTGCGGCCGTGACCAAGTGCCGATTAGTTGGGTGGCGCTCTCCCCCAGCCTGATCAGTGTCGGGCCCAGTGCGTACTTGCGGGACGGAAGCTGCCGGATGTACCCGCGGGCGGCGAGCGCGCGGATCAGTCGGTGAATCGTTGGCAGGGTAAGTCCGGTGATCTCGGCCACCTCAGTCAACGCGAGCGATCCACCGGCAGCTTCTATGATCTCCAGAATCTCGAACGCGCGGTCGACCGCTTGCGCGCCCCCGCCTTGTTTCGGTGACGTTGCCATCGCGACCATCTCCGTTCGCCAGCCCGGACTACTTCCAAAAGGCGGAAGTATCCGTCCACATCATGGTACGTCGGTTGATACCCTAGACCCACCCGACACCGTGGCCTTGACACACCGGTACGACCGAGCCCACATCGACCAACGTAATAGTGGAAGATGACTACCATATTACGAAATACACCATATGGTATACTGCCTACACTTGTCTACGTCAGTCCCGAACCGACCGCACGTGATCGCCGACACATCATCGCCGCTCGCGCGGGAGGTGTTCCTACCGATCCGCTCGACCGCGACAAGGGGCGGCGCGACGCCCACTGCGAGGTCCGCCGCTCCAACCGGGACATCGCCAGCTGATGTCTACCCAGCTCCACGGGGGGCGGCGGCAGCGGGTCGGCCTCCGTTCTCACACAGCGTCGCGCAGGCGACAAATCACAGTGCCGCACAACGCAATAGCGCGCCGCGCCGACAGGCGCAGTATTAGGGCGCGGATGGCAATCGGTGGACTGCCTGTCGAACAGTGGCGGCTGCTTAGTCACGAGGCCGCCGGCCCCAGTTCGGTTTAGGTGTGCCGTGGTCTCCTCACATACCAGCAATGGCCACACCTTGACAAGTGGTAGTTGGTGCGATTCACTATTACCACAAAATGAAAGCCTTATTCCATATTATGGAAGCAAAACGTGGGAGGGAGGCTTCCGTCACATGGCGGAATTGTTCTGCAACGGAGGGGCCATGCGCGGCGGCAACCTCCATCAGAACGTCTCGCAACATCGGTTCCTGGGCGCGGTGACGACCGCGCCGAAATACCGATTCTTCTCGGTGCGAGACGAATTCCCGGCGCTGCTGCTCAACGAAACCGGCGGCGCCGCAATCGAAGGCGAGCTCTACGAGGTGCCCATAGACAACATTCGCAGCGATTTCCTGCCGTCGGAGCCAGCGAAGCTGGAGCTCACCGTGGTTCATCCCCCGCCACGCACCCCGGTGACCGAACCCAGAACGGACAAATCATGAATGAGCCCCTCGACCTGATCTTCCGCGCACCCCGTGTGATCACAGCGGCCGGCGAAGTCGCGCGCACGATCGGCGTTCGCGACGGTCGCATCATCGCCATCGAACCGCTGGACTCCACACTCGAAGCCGAGCGGGTCGTGCAGCTCGGCACCGACGAGGTGCTGATCCCCGGACTGGTCGACACCCACGTCCATGTCAACGACCCCGGCCGCACTGAGTGGGAAGGGTTCGCCAGCGCGACCAGGGCCGCCGCCGCCGGCGGGGTCACCACGATCGTCGACATGCCCCTCAACAGCATCCCGCCCACCGTCGACACCGACGCGCTCGAAATCAAACGCAAGACGGCGGCCGAGCAGGCCTACGTCGATGTCGGATTCTGGGGTGGCGCGGTTCCTGGCAACGTGCCACAACTGCGCGCGCTGCACGACGCCGGCGTTTTCGGGTTCAAATGCTTCCTGCTGCATTCAGGGGTCGACGAATTCCCGCCGCTGGATCCCCACGAACTCGAGCTGGCACTGCGCGAGATCGCCTCGTTCGGTGCTTTGATGATCGTGCACGCCGAGGACGCCCACAGCATCGACCGTGCACCGTCGCCCAATGGCGAGCGGTACGCCGATTTCTTGGCGTCGCGGCCCCGCGGCGCAGAGAACCTCGCCATCGCCGAGGTGATCGAACTGGCCAGATGGACGGGGTGCCGAGTGCATATTCTGCACCTGTCCAGCTCGGACGCGTTGCCGATGATCGCCTCCGCCCGCCGTGATGGCGTGCGCTTGACGGTCGAGACCTGCCCGCATTACCTGTCGTTCATGGCCGAGGAAATCCCGGCCGGGGCAACTCAATTCAAGTGTTGCCCGCCGATCAGGGAAGCCGGCAACCGAGAGTTGTTGTGGCGCGGGCTGGCCGACGGCACCATCGACTGCATCGTCTCCGATCACTCGCCGTGCACCGCCGAACTCAAACGCTTCGACATCGGGGACTTCGGTGTCGCCTGGGGCGGCATCGCGTCGCTGCAATTGGGCTTGCCCGCTATCTGGACCGAGGCCCGCCGTCGTGGTCACACCCTGCTCGACGTTGTGCGGTGGATGGCCGAAAACCCCGCCCGCCAAGTCGGTTTCACCACCAAGGGGCACATCGCCCTGGGCTATGCCGCTGACGTTGCGGTGTTCGCCCCCGACGAGGCATTCGTCGTCGACAAGACCAAGCTCCACCACAAGAACCCGGTCAGCGCGTACGACGGGTTGCCGCTGGCCGGTGTGGTTCGCAGCACATGGCTCGGCGGCCAACAGCTCGACCTCGACGAGGCGCCGCGCGGGCGTCTGCTCGCCCGCGGAACCGCCTGACCCGCCCGTTCCCCGTCCGCCATCCCCACAGCGGCCTCGCCGCCGTTTGCGCTGCTCCTGCAGGCCGGTCGATGGCTGCTGCGCGCCTCCGCCGCGCCTACTTGATCGGCGAAAAACCCACAAATTCCCTCTTGACCCCGCCTCGGGCCTGCATCACACTAGAGACACAAAAATGGAATCCTATTTCCATAATATGGAATTACTCCATGGCGGTTTCGCCGCCGCAACCCAAGGATCCCCAACCCGATGCTCATCGACCAGCTCCCATCAGCGCAGCCCGCACCGGTTGTACCGGCCCCACATCCGAGCGGTGCCACCGAGCTCAGCCCGCGGCTGTACAACCGAGATCTCGCACCGACCAAGACGGAAGGGCGCCGCTGGAGCGGCTACAACATCTTCGCGCTGTGGGCCAATGACGTACACAGCCTGGGCAACTACGGGTTCGCCCTTGGGTTGTTCGCCCTCGGCCTCGGCGGTTGGCAGATCGTGGTGTCACTCGGCATCGGCGCCGCGCTTCTGTTCGTGCTGCTGACGGTTTCCGGCTACATGGGCTATCACACTGGGGTTCCTTTCCCGGTGATGAGCCGCATCGCTTTTGGAGTGCGGGGAGCACAGCTGCCCGCGTTGATCCGCGGCGGCGTAGCGATCGTGTGGTTCGGCATCCAGACCTATCTGGCCTCGCTGGTGCTGCGGGTATTGCTGATCGCCCTGGCACCCGGACTCGACCGTCTGGACCACAACGCGATCCTCGGCCTGTCCACCCTGGGCTGGCTCACCTTCGGCTTCCTCTGGCTGGTGCAGACCTGGCTGGTGCGGCACGGGATGGACATGATCCGCAAGTACGAGGCCTTCGCCGGGCCGATCATCCTCGCCACCATGGCCGCACTGGCCGGTTGGATCTTCATCAAGGCGGGCGCCTCGATCGCTTGGTCGCCCAACAACGCACTCACCGGCGCCGCGATGTGGGAGCAGATACTCGCCGGCAGCGCGCTGTGGGTGTCGATCTACGCCACCTTCGTCCTCAATTTCTGCGACTTCACCCGCGGCTGCAAGACGCGCCGCTCAATCGTCGGCGGTAACTTCTGGGGCATCTTCATCAACGTGCTGTTCTTCGGCGCCGTCGTCGTGACGATGGCCGGTGCACAGTTCAAGATCGACGGCAAGGTCATCGGGAGCCCCGCAGACATCGTCCACGCCATCCCCAACACCGCTATCCTGGTCGCCGCTTCCCTATCGCTGCTCATCCTGACGATCGCGGTGAATCTGATGGCCAACTTCGTCGCGCCGATCTACGCGCTGACCAACCTGTTCCCCAAGAAGCTCAACTTCGCCCGGGCCGGACTGGTCAGCGCCGTCATCGGCCTGGTCATCCTGCCGTGGAATCTGTACGACAGCCCGGTCGTCATCAACTACTTCCTGGGCGGCCTCGGTGCCCTGCTCGGCCCGCTGTTCGGCATCATCATCGCCGACTACTGGCTTGTTCGCCGCGGCAAGATCGACATCCCCGCGCTGTACACCGAAGATCCCACCGGTGCCTACCACTACCGGGGTGGTGTCAATTTGCACGCGGTCGCGGCGTTCATCCCTGCCGCCGCGCTGTCACTGCTCATCGCCTTCACTCCGGCACTGCACGCGGTGTCCCCGTTTGCCTGGTTCATCGGCGCAGGCCTCGGCGCAGCAATCCAATTCGCGATCGCCGACCGCACCGCACGCTTCGACGATGTGTCCGGCGAGCCAATTGCCGTCGAGTGCGCGCACTGACGAAAACCCCTCTCTTCCAACCCATATCGACACCGGAAGACACCATGAGAATACTCGTCGTCAACGTCAACACCACCGAATCCATTACCGAAGCCATCGGTAAGCAAGCCCAGGCCGCCGCCTCGCCTGGCACCGAGATCGTCGCCCTCACACCACGACTCGGCGCCGAATCCGTGGAAGGTAACTTCGAAAGCCACCTCGCCGCGGTCGCGGTGATGGATGCGGTACGCACCCATACGGAACCGTTCGACGCGGTCATCCAGGCCGGCTGCGGCGAGCACGGCCGCGAAGGGCTGCAGGAGCTGGTAGACGTGCCCGTCATCGACATCACCGAAGCCGCAGCTATCATCGCGATGCTGATCGGCCGCACCTACTCGGTGGTCACCACCCTGGACCGCACCGTGCCGATGATCGAAGATCGGCTGATGCTGGCCGGACTGCACACACGCTGCGCCTCGGTCCGTGCCAGTGACCTGCCGGTGCTGGCCCTCGAAGAGGATCCCCAAGCCGCTGTCGCCGCAATCGTGACCCAGGCCCAAGCCGCCGTCCATGACGACAAGGCGGAGGTGATCATCCTCGGCTGCGGCGGCATGGCCGGACTCGACCAGCGCATCCAGCAGGACTGCGGCGTCCCGGTCGTCGACGGCATCAGCGCCGCCGTATCGCTCGCCGAATCGCTGGTGGCCATGCACCTTTCGACCTCGAAGATTCGGACGTACGCTGCGCCCCGGCCCAAACGGATCACCGGTTGGCCGATCACGGGAGGAAGCGACCGATGAGCGTCGGCGGCGGCACTACCGACCAACCCGTCGGCCGCGGCCCGTCGGCCGCGGAAGTGCCGGCCGGGTTCAGCCCGCGGCTGTACAACGAGGATCTCGCGCCGGCGCGGGAGCGCAAGTGGGGCACGTGGAGCTTGTTTTGCATGTGGATGTCGGACATCCACAGCATCGGCGGCTACACCTTCGCGGCCGGCCTGTTCTTCCTCGGGCTGTCCGGCTGGTGGGTGCTCTCCGCGCTCGTGGTCGGCATCGTGCTGGTGTTCTGGCTGATGAGCCTCTCCGGGTTCGCCGGGCAGAAGCTGGGGGTGCCCTATCCGGTGATCGCGCGGATTTCCTTCGGCGTCTTCGGAGCGAACCTGCCTGCGCTGCTGCGCGCGGTCATCGCCATCGCGTGGTACGGCATCCAGACGTGGCTGGCGTCCCGCGCGGTCGTCATCATCGCACTGCAGATCTGGCCCGACCTAAAGCGGTTCGCCACCAACAACTTCCTCGGCGAGTCGACCGTTGGCTGGGCCGCGTTCCTGTTGATGTGGGGCGTGCAATTGTTGCTGCTGCGCAACGGGATGGAGACGATCCGCCGGTTCCAGGACTGGGCGGGCCCCGCGGTCTGGGTGGCGATGTTCGCACTCACCGTCTACATCCTGGCCAAGGCGGACTGGAACATATCGCTGAACCTGTCCAACAAGGCACCGCAGTTTGGCGCGGTACACGCCTTCTTCGCAGCGGTGGCCCTCGTCGTCGCATACTTCTCGACGCTGCTGCTCAACTTCTGCGACTTCGCCCGGTTCGCTCCGGACCGGCGGGCCGTCGTGATCGGCAACTTCTGGGGCCTGCCGGTCAACTTCATCGCCTTCTCGGTGGTGTCTGTGCTGGTCACCGCCGGGACGTTCGCTGTGTACGGGGAGTACATCACCGACCCCGTCGAGGTCGTCGGGCGCATCGACAACGTGGTGGTCCTGCTGCTCGGTGCGGTGACCTTCGCCGTTGCCACGGTCGGAATCAATGTCGTCGCTAACTTCGTCTCCCCCGCATATGACCTGGCCAACGTCGCTCCGCGGCACATCGACTTCAAGCGCGGCGGCCTGATCAGCGCACTGATCGCACTAGTCATCACACCATGGAACCTCTATAACAGCCCGGACATCATCAACACATTTCTCGGCGGTCTGGGCGCGCTGCTCGGTCCCCTTTTTGGGGTGATCATGATCGACTACTACGCGCTGCGCCGGCAGCGGGTCGACGTCGAGGACCTCTTCAGGGAGCAGGGTCGCTACGCCTACCGCAGGGGCTGGAATCCGTTGGCCGTGATGGCCTTTATCGTGGGTTCGGTGCCGGCCGCGGTCGTCGCACTGACCCCAGGGCTCGCGATGTGGGCGCCGTTCTCGTGGTTCATCGGCGCCGCCATCAGTGGGATCGCCTATGCGGTTCTCGCGCGGGGGCGTTCCCAGATCGGTGCTGACGACACCCCCCTTATTGATCCGAGCCGCAGCCCAGGGTCATAGGCGTCCGCACGGAGTAGCTCGGCATGCGACCGGTGGGATTACGGCGGGGAAACTGCTCCGGCATCTTCGATGAGCAACACCATGGCGAAGGATCATCGTGAGTGCCCCGCTGGGTGAGCTCTCCCGCGCGATCGACCTCGCCGGGGTGTTCGCCAACGCGGTGCTCGGCGGTGTCGTGGCTCGCGAGCTCAACATGGATCCAGTCGGATTTGTTGCGCCGGCTATCGCGTCGGGGCTG
>Ga0207669_10000245_pt1 | contig 24661 bp, 28 predicted proteins | sample KBSM33metaG_FD_184329 | JGI IMG/M metagenome (GOLD analysis project Ga0207669, IMG submission 184329) | Miscanthus rhizosphere microbial communities from Kellogg Biological Station, Michigan, USA - KBS M3-3 metaG (SPAdes) (version 2) | ecosystem: Host-associated > Plants > Roots > Rhizosphere >...
CGTGCTCGACCCGTTCGGTGGCGCCGGCACCGTTGGCCTCGTTGCCGATCGCCTGCAGCGCGACGCGGTGATGATCGAGCTTAACCCAGCCTATGCGGAGATGGCTGAGCGCCGGCTGCACCGCGACGCCGGCATGTTCGCGATGGTCGCCACAGCCTAGCCGACCGCCGCCAGCCAGGCGCCCGCCAGGCACCACGCCAGCGCGAACAGATCAACCCAGGAGGCGGCAATGAACCTCGTCACCGTGCTGATCATCCTGGTGATCATCCTGCTGATTTTCGGCGGAGGCAGCTACTACGGCGGCTGGGGCGGCCCGGCCTACCGCACCTATGGCGCATATGGCGGCGGCCTCGGGCTGATCCTGGTCGTGATCCTGGCCATCTTGTTGCTGCGCGGCGGTTTGTGACGTCTTGGTTCGACCGCCTCGCCACCGCCGTCGCCGTGGCTGCCGGCCGGGCGTGGGCCTCGGGCCTGGCGCTGCTCGTGGTGCTGGTCTGGGCAGCCTCCGGCCCGCTGTTCCACTACTCGGACACCTGGCAGCTCTTCATCAACACGGGGACGACCGTCGTCACGTTCCTGATGGTCTTCCTCATCCAGGCGACCCAGACGAGGGACACGGCCGCCATACAGTTGAAGCTCGATGAACTCGTCCGCGCCAACCATGACGCACGCAACGTCTTCGTCGGCATCGACCAGCTGACCGCGCAGGAACTCGAAGCGCTGCGGCGCCGGCAACCCAACACCTAACCATCCCCAGGAGCAGTCTATGGCTGAAATCCGCATTAGTGCCGGAGCCGGTGACGCGTCTGCGGCCTGGGAGGCTGCGCTGGCCGAGGCGCGGGCGCTGCCAGGCGCCGACACCATCGTCGTGGAGGACGGCACCCACACGCTTGCCCGACCGCTCACCCTGACCGCAGCGGACAACGGCACCACCATCACCGAGGCGGAGGGCGCAACGGCGGTGCTCGACGGTGGCGGCGAGGCGATGTCGCTGATCCACGTCGATGGCGCCAGCAACATCACCATCAGCGGCCTCGGGTTCGAGAACACGTCAGGCGGCGGCGATTTCGACAGCTCGCTCGCTGCGGTGCGGGTGGAGAACGGCGCGTCCAACATCACCATCAGCGATGGCGATTTCACCAACGTCGCGCTGGGCGTGCAGGCCTACTGGGGCGCCAACCACGTCACGGTCAGCGATAGCCGTTTCACCGACACCTGGGGCCCGGCGATCGACTTCAACGATGAGAGCTACCAGAACACCGCGACCGGCAACACGATCCTGCGCTCGGGCTCCGTCTACACCGAGGGCGGCGCGATCCAGATGTATGAGAGCTGGGGCAACACGGTCAGCCACAACTCGATCAAGGACGTGCCGCGCCACGGCATCGAAGAGCAGAACTGGGATGCCGGCAACAAGAGCGGCGGCAACCTGATCGAGTATAACCGCATCACCAACTACATGGGCGCGACCGAGGACGGCGGCGCCATCTACATCTTCGGCGGCGATGACCCGTTCACGCCCTACGCATCCACCATCCAATACAACCGCATCGAGGGCACGGCCGATCCGTTCTCTTGGGGCATCTACATGGATGACCTGGTGAACGGTGCGAACATCATCGGCAACTGGGTCGACGGCGGCGGTGTGGCGAACATCATGATCCACGGCGGCGATCGCAACGAGGTGGCGAACAACGTGCTGCTGAATGGCGGGCAGTTCGGCATCACCGTGCAGACCGGGCTCGTCGATCCCGGCCCGATCAGGTTCGACAACATCCACGACAACGTGGTGGCGCCCGGCACCGGCATCTGGGGTGCGTCTGATGCGGCGGGCGTGCAGTTCCACGACAACGTCTATGTCGGCACCGAGGGCCAGTTCGGCTGGGAGTTCGAGCCGTTCGAGGTGTGGCAGGCAGCCGGCGGCGACAAGGGGACCGTGGTGCTCGACAGCCTGGTCGGCGGCATCGGTGATCCCGACAATCCGATCGACGGCCCGGGGCCGGGCGACCTGCCGGAATTTCCGGGCGGCGGCTTCGATCCTGACCTGCCGAATTTCAACCCCGATTGGGATCCGATTGCGGAGCGCCCGGAGCCGCCGACCGAGCCGGAGGAGCCGGGCGTGCCGCTCAACGTGCTGGTGCTGCAGCTGTCGGCTGACTACGACGGCGTGGAGCCTGCGTTCGTGCTCAGCGTCGACGGTGAGCAGGTGGGCGACGGCTCGGTGGAGCATCATCACGGCGAGGGGGTAGATCGCTTCGTGTTCCGTGGCGACTGGGCACCCGGCGCGCACGAACTGACCATCCAGTTCACCAACGACAGCCCGACGATCAACCTGTGGGCCGAGGATCTGTGGTTCGGTGGCCAGACCTACAGCGGACCCAACGGGCAGGATGTGAACATCGGTGAGCTGCCGGGTGACCGGCTGACGTTCACCGTCGGACAGTAATCTGCAATGGCTGAACGCCAGCAGGCTGATTGGATGCATCTGTGATGGAAGATGACGCACCGAACGAGCATGGCGCGCTTTTGACGTTTGCCGATGATCTCGACGAATGGCGCTGGGAACAGGCGGATGCGGTCACCGGGATCAGCGCCCGTGCCGTGCGGCTGTTCCTTGGTGAACTCGGCCGTAACTGCGCGCTTGTCATATACCCAGAAGACGATGGCGCGACTGTCGTTATGGTGGCCTTTGGTGGTGAGCTTCGTATTGAGGCTGACCTCGGCGGCGTGCTGCGTGATTTCGCGGCAAACGAACGATGGCACGCTAACGAAAAGGCGGCTTTCAAGGGTGTGTTGCAAGACGTGTTGAAGGCGCTCTGATGGCAGTCACCACAGCCATCATCGCGCCCGACGACGAGGTGCCTGTCGGTGCAGCCGGGCTCACTGGCCGCGACACCAGCGCCGCGATTGTGCATCGAGACGTGCCGATTGGTGCGGCGGGCCTTACAGGTGGTGAGTCCCTAGTGGACGTCTATCCACGGGACTTGGATGATCTACTCACAAGGCTCGTCGAATGGTTTGAAGAAGCCGAAAATGCGTCACAGGATTCGCGGGAGGAGAGCGAGCGCTGTCGGGACTACTTCACGGGCCGGCAGTGGACCGCCGCTGAGAGCGCGGCCTTGCGTAAGCGAGGCCAACCCGAAATTACCGTGAACAAAATAAGTGAAAAAATTGGCCTACTCTGCGGCCTCGAACGCCGCAACCGCAGCGACCCAAAGGCATTTCCGCGAACGCCGACCGAGGAAGACCGCGCCGATGCGGCGACGCAGGCATTGCGGTATATCGGCGACGACAACAGCATCGATGTGATCCGCAGCGCCGTCTACGAGGAGATGCTGGTCGAGGGCTTCGGTGGGCTGGAGATCGGCCTGGCGGACGATGGCAAGGGCGGTGCGGACATCACACTGACGCACGTTCCGTGGGATCGGCTCTGGGTCGATCCGCACAGCCGCCGCGCGGATTTCAGTGACGCGCGCTACGCCGGGATCGTCATCTGGATGGACCGCGACCAGCTGGAGGAGACCTATCCGGTTGCGATTGAAACCATCGAGCACGCGTTCGCCGCCGAGCACAGCGGCACGACCTACGACGACCGGCCTGGGACGGTGACGTGGAGCGACAGCAGCCGCCGCCGCGTGCGCGTCGTGCAGTGCCACTGGACCGAGGGCGGCACCTGGTGGAGCGCGACGTTCAGCAAGGCCGGCTACCTCAGCGAGCCGCAGACAAGCCCGCACCTCGACCGTCGTGGCAAATCGGCGTGTCCGCTGATCCTGCAGAGCGCTTACATCGACCGTGAGAACCGGCGTTACGGCATCGTCCGCGGCATGATCTCGCTGCAGGACGAAATCAACAAACGCCGCAGCAAGGCGCTGCATCTGTTGAGCGTCAACCGCACGATCGCCGAGCAGGGCGCGGTGCCCGACGTGGATAAGGCGCGGCGCGAGGTGGCGCGGCCCGATGGCTATATCGAGATCATGCCGGGGATGAAGTTCGAGGTGATCCCGGGCGGCGATTTGGCCTTGGGACAGTTCAAATTGCTGGAGCACGCGACTGCGGAGATGCAGCTGAGCGGCCCGAATGCGGCAATGGCTGGCGTGGCCAGCGGCGATCCGAGCGGACGCGCCATCATTGCGCAGCAGGCGGGTGGTGCTGCGGCCAACGAGCCGCTGTCGGACAGCCTCCGCCAGTGGACGCGGCGGGTCTACGAGGTCTGCTGGATGGCGGCGCGGCAATACTGGACGGCAGGGCGGTGGGTGCGCGTGACCGACGACATCGGCAGCACGCAGTGGGTCGGCATCAACCGGCCGGTGACGGTGCGGGACGAACTGGCGGCGATGCCGGAGGAGCAGCGCGCGATGGCGATGCAGCAACTGCAGATCGTGCCAGGCGATCCGCGGCTGCAGCAGGTCGTCCGCATCGAGAACGACGTGACGGACCTCGAGGTGGACATAACCATCGAGGAAGGCATGGACGTGCCCGCGTTGGAGCACGAACAGTTCCAGCAGCTGGCACAATTGGCACAGGCGCAGCCGGGCCTGATCCCGCCCGACGTGCTGATCGCGGCCTCGGGGCTGCGCAACAAAGGCGAACTGCTCGACCGCATGAAGAAGGCATCCGAGGCGGCCGGTGCGATGGGTCCGCAGATGCAGCAGCTGGAGATGGCGAAGAAGCAGGCCGATGTGCGGGCCACCAACGCCAAAGCCATGGCCGACGAGGCGCTGGCGAAGGAGCGTGACCATGCGAGCATCCACCACATCGCGGAAATCCACGACTCATTCAGAGCGCCGCCTGACAGCGCATCACCGGCTAATCCTGCGTCGATGAAGCGCGGGGCCGACATGACGCTGCCGCCGGAACTGGTCGCGGCTGACGTGCTCGCCGACATACAAGCGAAAGCGGCGAAGACGCAGCTGGACGAAGCGAAAGCACGCGACTTGCATTTCGCCAGCGTGAAGAAGGCAGCGGAAACGCGGGCGATCCTCAACCCGCCACCGCAGCAGGCGCCGCGTCGTGGCTGAGTTCAACGCGCTGATGCGTGATGCGCGCATTGTGCCGCCGGTCGAGCCGAATGCGCTGTTGCAGGTGCCAACGCAGGCCGACGCGTGGACGCAGAATGTGCAGGCGGCGACCGACTGGATGGAGCGCGAGCGGCAGATCAGCCGGGACCGCGGGCTGTGGACAGGCGGCAGCGTGTTCGAGGGCGGGCATCCGACGCAGGCTGGCGTGGTGGATGCGGTGAAGCAACTCAGCGAGAACGCGTTGCTGAGCACGTCCGCGCCTGGCATCCGCGGGTATCACGCCGGGCCGCATAGTTTCGACAGGTTCGACAACAGCAAGATCGGCACAGGCGTCGGCGCGCAGCCCTACGGGCGCGGGCATTACCTCGCGGGCAATGAAGATGTGGCCAGGGTTTATCGCGGCCGAGATGGCCATATGTATGAAGCGAATATAAAGGCAGAGCCGCACCAGCTGATCGACTGGGACCAGCCGTTCGCGGCACAGGGCGATGTTGGCAAGAAGGCGCACGAGATCACCCGCGACCTGCTAACGAAAGCCTATCAAAAAACGGGTTCAGCGGACTTTGCGGAAAAGCTGATGAATACTGGCGGTGGCTTAGGCAAGCCGTTCTCGCCGGATATGACGCCAGGCGACGCCATCCTGTGGGCACAGGCGGCAGGTGTTGACCCGGCCGTTGTGTCGGAAGCACTGCGCGGCGCAGGCATCCCCGGACTCAAGTATTCCGATGCTGCCGTGGCGGGCGGTCCAGCGAAGCAGAATTACGTCGTGTTCGACGCCGACACCATCGAGATCCTGCGCAAATACGGCATCGCCGGCCTCATGGCAGGCGGTGGCGCGGCAGTAGCCGGTTCACAGCAGCAATAGGGGTCAGTTCTTCCGCACCGGCGCTATCATAATGTCGCGCCAGACGGTGCCGTCGGGCAGCGTCACGGTGCCGGCGAACGGGTCTATCTCGCACAGGTCCATCTGTTCGCGGCGAAACCGATCAACCCGCTCCGCGCCGCCCGCCTCGCGTATTTTGCGCCGCACCCTCGGCGGCATCTCCGCCTCACGCGCGAGCCAGGCACGGAGCGACGGCAGGGATATCCGCAAGCCCTCGTAGCCGCCTTTCGCCATCGGTTTCCCGTGGATCTGCAGCCTTCCGCTGTAAAATTCCTGATTCATCTCGCGCTCTGTCAGCTTCCACATCCGGTGGAACTCCAGAGTGCTCATGTGGAACCCGTCGGTCACGTCGCTGTAGCCGCTCATTCCGAAATCCCAGTCTGACCAGAGACCCAAAATATGCCTGAGAACTCCGAGCTGGAAGCCTTCCTCCAGGAGAGCACTGCTGCACCCGCCTCTGTTCCGCCGGAGCGAGCACAGCCGGCCTCCACGGGTGAATCTCCACCGTCATCACCAGCATCGGCGCCGGTGCAGGACGATGACGACGGGGACGATGCGTCGCCGGCATCATTGGAGGAAGGCGTCCAGGCTGTTCCGCTCGCAACGCTCGAAGCCGAGCGGAAACGGCGGAACGACTGGAAGCAGAAGGCATCGCAGAAGGAAGGCGAGAACGCCGAGCTGCGACGCCAGCTGGAGGCGCTACAGCGCGGTGGGGCGCCACAGCCGCAGCAACAGGCACAGCCAGCGCAACAGCCCTCCACGCCGCTCTGGCGGCTGCCGGAGGTGCCGATCCCGAACCCGCTGGAAGATCCCGGCGGCTACGCCCAGGCGCTGCTGTATGAGCAGACGCGGCGGCTGGAGGTGGATCGCTTCAATCACCGGCTCGACCAGTCCGAGGAGCGCGCCCGCGCCAAGCTCGGCGACGAGACCGTCGACAAGCTCATCGCTGATTTCCGGACGTGGCCGCAGTCGGCAAAGGACGAGATCTTCGCTGAGAAGGACGCTTACGCGGCACTGCACCGGCGCTCGACCGCGCTGAAGCTGCAGCAGGAGATGGGCGACGACCCGGAGAAGTGGCGCGAGGCTGAGCGTGCCAGGCTGCGCGCCGAGATCGAGGCAGAGATAGGCGGGACCGCGCCAGCGCCTGCGTCTGCGCCATCGCGTGTGGCCGGTCTGGCGCCGTCACTTGCCAACGCGCGCAGCTCAGCGCCACGCAGCGCGCCGGCCAACGTCGGCATGTCGCTCGAAGAGATGTTCCCGCCGTATCACGAACGCACCAAGCGCAAGGCGTAGCCACACAGTTTCGCGGCTCGACGGCGCTTCGGCGTCTCGCCGCATCCACGGAAACACCGTCGCCGGGTGGTCCTTGCGGAGGGACGAACGGGTGCGCACGCAAGTGCGGAAAGGCTGAGCCCTGGCCGCGATAGGGTGATGGCGGGTTCCTACGATCTAGGAGCCATTCTGTGGCCGACATGAATATCACTCCCGCTAGGACGGGACTTACACCAACCCAATGGGACGACAGGTTTTTCACAGAGTATGTGAGAAACAATCAATTCTCGCGCTATATGGGGCGCGAGATGGGCTCCATGATCCAGCTGAAAGTGGATCTGGAGCGCGAGAAGGGCGATTCCGTCGTCTTCCCGACCGTTCGTAGGCTGGTCGGCGCTGGCGTAACCGGAAACGTCGTCCTCGAGGGCAACGAGGAAATCCTTAACGCCCGTAGTCTCAAGCTGGTCGTCGGCGCGATACGGCACGCCGTTGCAGTCAGCGACTGGGACGAACAGAAGAGCGTCATTGCGTTGCGGGATGCCGCGCGCGATGCGCTGATGGACTGGGCGCTGGAAAAGATCAGGGCCGACATCATCGTGTCACTCGGCTCGATGACCGCCGATGGCGACGTGCAGATCAGCTATGGCGCTGCTACGGCTGCACAACGCAATACGTGGCTCGTCAACAACACCGACCGCGTGCTGTTCGGTGCTGCTGTCGCCAACCATGTATCCGGCGTCATGGCGACGGCACTGACGACGCTGGATACCACGGCGGACAAGATGTCCGGTGCGGTCCTGAGCACGGCCAAGCGCCGCGCGCTCATGGCCAATCCGCGCATTCGGCCGATGCGCATCTCCGGCGATGAAGAGTGGTTTGTGTGCTTCATGCATCCGTATGCGTTCCGCGACTTCAGGAACGACCCGGCGGTGCAGCAGGCCAACCGCGATGCGTGGACGCGCGGGTCCGATAATCCGCTGTTCACGGGTGGCGATCTTCTGTGGGATGGCGTGATCGTTCGCGAAATCCCTGAGATGACCGTCGTCCCTGGCGCGGGTGCCGGCGGCACAACGGACGTGGCGGCCAGCTTCCTATGCGGTGCGCAGGCAATCGGTATCGCCTGGGCTCAGCGGACGAAAAGCACAACCAATACCCGTGATTATGGCTCGACAGGGCCCACCATCCATTAATGGGTGGTCGCAAACCGGGTGAACTCAGGGGATAGCTCACGCAGCCAATCCTGAGCCAAGCCGCCGCAAGGCGGAAGGCGCAACGACCATCCCGCAAGGGAGTAGGGCCAAGCGGCCCGAAGCGCCCGGCACCCCATGTGGGTGATGATATGGTCTCCTCTGCCGCGCGAGCGGTAGCAGCCCGAGAGGGCGGTCAGAGCGTCGCGACCTCTGGCGAAGAGCAAGGACTTTCACGGTGTAGGCGTGCAGGAAATGAGGGGTATCGGAAAGCTCAGGTTCGGCACCGATGCCGCAGTGGACCAAAACAAACCCGTCGATGCAGGAGTCTTCACGATATGGACTACTGCCGTAGCTGACGCATGATATAAGCGAGGCCCGCTGGTGTTTGAGCACCGGGCGGGCCTCTACCACCAACCGATGAGTGAGCATCGCCAATGGCTACAGAATACGTGCCCTATACAGGGCCAGTTGTCACGCGTGCCGCGGCTATTGCCGGCGGTCTGACACGCTACTTCACCGGCAGACCGTGCTGCCGCGGTCATGTAAGCCAACGCAGAACCGTAAATCATGCCTGCACGGTCTGTGAGTGGAAGAAACTGAACCGGACCGAGGCGAATGCAGCAGAGCGCGCTAGGCACGCGCGCAATCCGGGATACTTCCAGCGGCACTATGCGGCGAACGCCGAGCGCATCAAGGCTCGCATCATAGCTGCCTACCACGCAAACCCCGAGCCTACGCGCGCACGGGTTAAGGAGTGGAAGGAGCGTTATCCCGACCGTGTGCTGGCCAATAGGAATGGGCATTACGAGGCGAACAAAGAGACGATCAAACAGCGGGTCGCTGAATGGAATGCTGCCAACCCGGAAGCCACCAGATCGCGCGGACGTAATTACCGAGCGCGCGTGAATGGTGCCGAGGGATCGCACACGGCAGCAGACATCCTGGCTTTGTTCGATGCGCAGAGCGGGGCCTGTGTCTACTGCAAGCGGCAACTCGGCTCGGCATACCACGTTGACCACATTCATCCGCTATCGCGTGGTGGGTCGAACTGGCCGACCAACCTGCAGCTGCTGTGCGCGCGTTGTAACAACAACAAGCGGGCAACAGACCCAGCCGAATACGCCAGGCGGCTCACCCTGAAAGGAAACTGACATGGCAAACGACAAGTCTGACGACGACGACCGCAAGCGGCGCGAGGAGGAGGAGAAGCGCCAGCGTGATCAGCAGCAACGCGATCAGCAGCGGCAGCAACGCACCCAGCAGCAGCAATCGCCGGAGAACCGCGCGGCGGCTGAGCAGCAGGCGGCGGAGGCAAAGGAGGCGGCCGGTGCGGCATCAATCGGCGGGCAGGTCATCCTCGACTACAACAGCGACGCCAGCCTGGGCGCACGTGGTGGCATAGGCGGGACGATGACCGAGAACGTGCAGGCGCGTGATGCGTATCTGGTGTCGGTGGGCCTCGATCCTGTCGCACCGAGCGGGCCGCCGCTGGGCTCGGCCGAGGCGCTGCAGGCACAGCGGGAGGCAATGCAGCCCAAGCCGCAGTTCGTGCCCTCCACCAGCAGCAAGGCCACGCGCATGTCGAGCCTCGCGGCCGGCATCGAGGAGGGCGACCTGCCACCGCCTCCCGAGCCGCCTGTCACGACCCGCGGCGGAGCGGCCTAGCCTGCTCTGGCGCTGCCAGGCGTGCGGCGGGCGGAGCCTCGTGCATCACAGCTATTGCGATGCATGCGGCGCCGCTCGTCCGCCGCCGCCGCCTGAGCGCCCGCCAGGGCACGACACACAGCCGGAGCACACCATGGCAGTGACCGTCTCCATGCTCGCGGAGCGCGCCCTCAGGCGCCTTGGCGTGGCCATTGTGCCGGTGGCCGAGCGGCCGGCGCTCAATACCCGCGTCGCACCCGGCGACATCGCCATCGGCGCGCTGATCGAGCTTGGTGTGATAGCGACAGACGAGGTGCCGGCATCGCAGGCGACGGTCGTTCCGGTTGATACCATCGCCACCACGGCGCTGATCAAGCTGGGCGTGATCGCGTCGGACGAAACACCGAGTGCTACCGACCTCGCCCTGTCGCGCGGCGCAGTCAACGCGGTGCATGCCGCCCTCGTGGCGCAAGGCTCGGTCGAGTGGACGAGCGCGCAGATCAGGAGCGACGTATCGGAGGAATATGCCGGGCTGACCGCGTTTCACATCGCGTCGTCGTTCGGCAAGCAGGGCGATCCGGCGATCGTGCCGCTGCTGGAGGGCCGCATCGCGCATGTCTCGCGGGTGCAGCGCGCCTATGCGCTGGCGCTGAGCAAGTTAACGCAGGTGCAGGCGTCGCTGGTGTCGCAGGCCAATGTAACGTGGGACAATCTCGGCGTGCCGATGGCCGTCGCGGAGGAATACACCCGGCTGGTGGCGATGGCGCTGGCGTCGAGCTTCGGCAAGCCGGTCGAGCCGCAGATGCTGGCGATCTGGGAAGCGCGCGTCCGTCGCATGGCAGCGGTCCTGGCGGGGCCTGGGTCGGCGGAGGACGCGGTGCAGGCGGTGCACGACAACCTCGTGGCGCGCGGCCTCGCACGGTGGACCGTATGGGACGTGCCACCGGCGGCCGAGCTGCCATACGAGATGCTGGCGGCGAACCGGCTGGCGCCGCTGTTCGACAAGCCGATGGACCCAGCCGCCGATCTGATTGCCAGCCGGGCGCTGTCGCAGATTGCCGCGCTGCCGACCTCCGGGCAGACCGTCACGGCGGAGTATTTCTGATGTCGCCCGAGGATGGGCTGACCTTTGGCGGGACGCTGCCGCCGGCGCCGGTTCCAACGCCACCGCCTACGGTGCCGCCTGGAGGCGCGTCGCCGCCGGATGACAACCTGGACTTTGGCGGTTATCCGCAGCCGCCTGGCGTGCCGACCGATCCGACCGGCGAGAACTGGCGCGGACCGCCCGGACCGCCAGGGCCGCCGGGACCGCCATCGACTGTGCCCGGACCTCCGGGGCCGCCATCGACGGTGCCAGGTCCACCCGGACCGCCTGGCGCCGATAGCACGGTGCCCGGCCCACCAGGTGCCGACAGCACAGTGCCAGGTCCACCTGGAATCCAGGGACCGCCTGGCCCGACCTACACCCTGCCTATCGCCACGCCGAGCCTGCTCGGTGGCGTGAAACCGGACGGCTCGACCATCACCGTTGCGGGTGACGGCAAGATCTCGGCGGTTGCCGCGGCGGCTGGCGTAGCGTCGTTCAACACCCGCACCGGCGCGGTGACGCTGAGCAATGCCGACGTGGTCACGGTCCTGCCGGCATCGAGCACCACGCCTGCGATGGATGGCACGGCGACGATCGGCGCAGGCACGACATGGGCGCGGGCTGACCACATCCATCCGACCGACACCAGCCGCTATGCCGCGAGCAACCCGAGCGGCTACCAGACCGCGGCGCAGGTGACGACGACCGTTCAGGCCGCGCAGCGCTATCTGAACTACGCCATCAACGGCGGGTTCAGCGTCAACCAGCGCACCTATGTCAGCGGTGCCGCGCTGGCGGCCGGTGCGTTCGGCCATGACCGGTGGAAGGCGGGCGCTGGCGGCTGCACCTACACCTTCACGCAAAGCCCCGGGCCTGCCACCACGGTCACCATCACCGCAGGCACGCTGCAGCAGGTCGTGGAGGGCGCATCCCTGGCCGGTGGCAACTACATGCTGTCATGGACCGGAACCGCCCAGGGGCGCGTCGGAGCCGGCGCCTATGCCGCTTCTCCCGTCGCTGTCACCGGCATCGTGGCGGGCGCGAATACTACGGTCGAGTTCAACGCCGGCACGTTGGGTCAGGTAAAGCTTGAGGCAGGCACTGTTGCCACCCCGTGGGTGGCTAACCCGTCACAGGCTGAACTAGTCAACTGCCAGCGGTATTACCAGACCAACAACTTCGGGCTGTGGACGATGGGGGGCGCGGGGATCGCGGAGCTGCTGACGCTGAGCCTGCCATCGCCGATGCGAGCCGCACCAACCATCACAACGTCATCCGTATCGGCAACCAATTGCACAAGTCAGGCGCTGAGCGGGCCGACCTATTCCACCTACCAGATATACCTGGTCGCGACCGCCGCCGGTCAGGTGACCTACTATGGCAATTACGCCGCGTCCGCCGAGTTATGAGGCCCGCATGGCACAACCATACCAGCTGACTGCCACGCCTCCCGGCATGATGGAAACCGTGCTGCGCGTGGCCGATGGCGGGCGCATTCCCGCCGATCCGGCGAATGCTGACTATCAGCGGTATCTTGCATGGCTCGCGGCGGGCAACACGCCAGATCCGGCACCGCCGCCATCGCCGATCGCCACGGTCTATCAGTCGTCGGAGGCCCTGGAGCTGTCGCGTGCCAGATCGCTGAACGCGCAGGGCCGCACACAGGAAGCCGTCGCCGCCCTCCTAGACATGCTGGAGCCATCACGATGACCGCAACAATCATCAGCAACGTCCCGCCGTTCGGCGCCATGACCAACCGCGCCATCGCCGGCCTGCACGAAGTCAACGAGGCTGTGCTGCGCCTCAAGGACGCCGTCGCCACGGCTGCGAGCGGCTATGACGGCGTGCCCGGCACCGAGTATGAGGGCGATGGCACGAACTTCGGCGTGGTGCCAGGCACAGCGCCTGGCGAGAAGGGCGCGGACTACGCCTATGCGATCAACACGCTGGCCACCGCCTGGGAGACATTCTGGACCGCGGCGCAGCCCTCCATTGAGCAGCTCGACAACGGCGTTACCCTGTAATGCTGCAGAGCGTCACCCTGCCATATATGCGAACCTCGCCGGTGCATCTGCCGCGGCGCGATCTCGTGCTGTCCGCCGCCGATAGCCTGCTGCTGAGCGTCACCGTCGTGGAGAGCGATCGCCCGTCAGCGCAGGCGCTGATCCTCGCCACCGACGCCAACGGCCCGGCGATGCAGCTCGTGCTGTGGGAGGAGGCGCTCTATCCCGGCCACGGCTGGTGCTGCGACTACCAGCGCCCCGGCCCGGTGCATGGCATGGTGCTCGCGTCGGTGATCGGCAGGCCGGGCAGCGCGGCCGGGTCGTGGGACTTCGAGCTGCCGACCGGCACGTTCGCCAATATGCCGCTGCGCGTTGGCTGGTCGATCCTGCTGCTGTGGAACAACGGCACGGCGTCGTCGGTGCTGGCGCAGGGCGTCATCAACGTGCTGCGGCCGTTCGTGACCGGCGTGCCGCTCACCGCGATCCCGCCCGATCCGAATATTCCGCCGGTTCAGCCTGGCGCGCCCTCGCTGCTGGATCTGGTTACGTCCGAGACCCTTCGGCCGATCCTGGCATCCGATACCCTGAAGCAACTGGAGACATCGTAATGTCGGGAACCATCCGCGTTGCTGACCTGCCCGACCTGGGCGCCGTCACCGATGCATCGTCCATTGTGGCGGATGTCGCCAGCGGCACCGGACGGTTCTCGGCGCTGGCGCTGAAAAACTACTGCTACACCGCCAGCATGCCCGAGGCGCCGTCTACTAACACGCCTTACGGCCGGATGAACGGCGCCTGGACGCCGGTGCTGGGCGATGCGCCGTCGAGCGGGCTGCCGTTCGCCAGGCTCAATGCCGCGTGGTCGGTGGTCGTGCCCGAGGCGCCGCTGACCGGCTCGGTGTATGGCCGGATCAATGGCACATGGACGGAGGTGATGCCGATCACCGGCGGCTCGATCTTCGGCAATCTCAACGTCGGCGGCAACATCCTGTCCAGCGGCGCGGTCTACGCCAACGAGTTCCGCCTGTCGTCGGCGAACGCCTACGAGTGGCAGTTCTACATCGACCCCGGCACCGGCGATCACATCGAGAGCCATCGCTCCGGCTGGTCCGAGGTCTGGGAGTCGGTGGGCGGCGAGCACCGCTGGACCAGCCCGCTCGGCTACACCATGACGATGGACGGCTCCGGCAATCTCATTCCGACCGGCTACGTCAACGCGCCGCAGGTGTGGATCGGCAGCCCGGCCGGGCAGTTCGGCCTGACGGCATCAGCCGGCGGCAGGATCGTGCAGTTCAATCCGAGCTTTTACCTCGAATACGTCACCGCCAACGCGACGCTGCAGTATGTCGTCAGCAACGGCCCGCTATGGGTGATGCGCGCGTCGGACGATTTCTGCTTCAACGCGCAGAGCAACGTCGGCGGCGTCGGCGCGTATCTCAACGTCAGCGACCGCCGCGCGAAATCCGGCATCGTGCCGACCACCAAGGGGCTCGCCGAGGTGCTGCAACTGCAGCCGGTGGAGTTCGACCGCGACAACCCGGCGACCGGCACGCAGCACGAGATTGGATTTGTGGCGCAGGACGTGCAGCCGATCGTGCCAGAGGCGGTGTGGCAGGCGGGTATTCCGCTGCGTGACGGCAGCGGCGGACTGGAGAGCGCCGAGCCGACGCTCGCGCTGAGCGAAAGCACGATCACCGCGTTGAACGTCAGGGCCATTCAGGAGCTGAACGCCATCATCGCGACGCTCACCGATCGCATAGCGGCGCTGGAGGCGGCACCCTGATGTCGGACGCACCGGCACAGCAGCAGGCGCCACCACGCAGCGGCATGCGGCGCATTCCGTTTCCGCTGGAGAGCTATGAGCACCCGTCGCTGCCGCTGGTCGCCAAACGCTTGCTTAACCTCATGGCTGAGCAGCAGCCGAATGACGCGCGCACCGTGGCGGCCCTGGTATCGACGCCGGGGCTGCTGAACTTCCAGGCGGTGGGCGCCGGGCCGATCCTGGCCATGAACGATGACCAGCCGGGGCGCATCTACGTGGTGTCCGGCAACCATGCCTATCGGCTGTATTTCCCGCTCGCGGGCGGCGTTGTCGTGGACGATCTCGGTGCTGTCGGCACGGCGGATAGTGGTGCCGGCGCGCATAACTCGTTCGTCACCATCGCCGCTGGACCGACCGCCGTGGTGATCTGCGTGCCGCCGCACGCCTACACCTGCGGCCACGAACCCGGCGAGATCCTCAACCAGATCACCGACCCGGATTTTCCGGGCGCTACGAGCGTCTGCTACGTCGACGGCTATTTCGCGTTCAGTCGCGTCGGCAATACGGCGGAGTGGTTCATCTCGCGGCTGCTCGATCCGGCAGAGTTCGATGCGCTGGATTTTGTGTTCTCCGATGCGGTGCCGAACGCCATTCGGCGGGTTGTTGGCCATCGCGGGCAGGTCTGGACGATCGGCGAAAGCGCATTCGAGGTCTGGTATAATACCGGCGAGGCGGACTTTCCGTTCCGGCGTATGCCTGGCGGTGTGGTGCCGCCTGGCACCAACTCGCCGATGTCGGTCTGTCGCGCCGACAAGTCCATCTGGTGGCTCGGTGCCGACGGCATTGTCTACCGCACCGACGGTTACAATCCGGTGCGGGTCAGCACGCACGCCATCGAGGCGATCATCGGCACCAACTCGATCGGGCTCTACGCGCTGACGCATCCCTATCGCGGGCACTGGTTCTATAGCCTCACCACGGCCGGGGAAACGCGGACGCTGGTGTTCGATGTGGCGACCGCGGCGTGGCACGAGCGCGCCACCAGCACCGACGGCACCGGCCCGTGGCGGGCGTCGGTGGCGGCGGTGGACAACAACTCCATCAACCTGTTCGGCGATCGCTCGTCCAACATGCTCTATACGCTCGGCATGCAGGCGGCGGACGCGGGCGTGACGGTGCTGCGTCAGGCGACGCTGCCACCGCTGTGGGCCGAAACGCGGCGGGCGTTCTGTGCGCGACTGGAGGTCGAGATGGAGGTCGGCGGCGCGGCCACGCCGGGCAACGTCGTGCTCGACTGGTCCGACGACGGCTCGCGCACCTGGGGACCGACGCGCACGCTATCGGCGGGAGCGCCGAGCGAGCTTCGCAAGCGGGTGTTTACGACGAGGCTCGGAAGCTTTCGCCAGCGCACGTTCAGGCTGACCACCCATGGATTGAGTCGTTTCTATGCAATTGATGCAGACATTCAGGCTGGGGTGAGCTGATGGCTGCGCCACCGCGACGCATCGAGCCGCCGTTCCTCGATCCGCCGCTGTCGGACTATCCGAGCGGGCAGCGGCACTCGCACGCCTGGACCGAATACCACCAGAGCGTCGCTGATCGCCTGGCATCGCTGCAGAGCGTCACAGACGGCAGCGAGGCGGCGGCTGGTGCGGTCGGTGAGTATGTGACGGCGAGCGGCTCCATCGGCCTCACGCCCGGCCTGGCGGCCAATGCGGCGGTGCTGGCGCTGTCCGCTGGCGACTGGGATGTCTGGGGCCGGGCGGAGTTCGTGCCAGGTGCCGGCGGTATCAGCCAGAGCGTGGCAGCCAGTGTGAGCAGCGCGTCGAATGCGCTGAGCGGCGTGCTGACGCAGCTGCCGTATACCGCGCCGGCTGGTGCGCTGGTGGCGCTGCCGACCGGTGTGCTGCGGCTGAACCTGGCGGCGGCGGGCACGGCGTATCTGGTGGTGCGCGCCTCGTTCACCGTGGCGGCGATGACGTGCAACGGTGTGATCATGGCGCGTAGGGCGCGGTGACCGATTAGTGCGAACGAAGTTCCGGGTTAGCAGCCAGCAACTCCTTTCCTGCCTCAGCCACGACCCGGACCATATCGTCCGATACCTCACCGTTCGTGTTGTTTAGATAGCTCAGGCCAATCAGAATCAGCTGGGCGCCCGTCTGATGCGGGCCGATGGTCGCGGCGGAATGAGCCGCTGCCTTCTGCAGCAGCTCCAGCGATTTCCGTTGTCTGGCAGACATTGCCATAGAGAGCCTCCCTTGGCTGAAACGCCAATCCTCATATAGCAAGCATGCAAATCATGAGAAACTTCCGGCTGATCCATCAGGGCCTCGACGTGGCGCCGATCCTGGCTGAGCTGGATGCGGTGGCGTGGGGCAAGCATGCCGAACGCAAGGAGCGCGACGGCACGGCGCACGGCGAGATGACCGACCTGTGGCTACGCTACTTCCCGCGCGAGACGCTACGTGAGCCGGCTGATTTCAACCTGCCTGGCCAGTGTGTGTTTTACCCGGTGTGGGATCGACTGCCGTCCATTCATCGTGTCGTGTGGGGCCTGATGGCGTCGCAGCGTTCGGTGGAGTTGGGCGGCATCCTCGCCACCCGCCTGCCACCAGGAGGACGCATCCAGCGACACAGCGATGCCGGGGCGTGGCATGCCGAGCGATACAACTGCAAGTGCTATGTCGTGCTGGAAGCCAATGCGCGCTGCGTGGTCGAGTGCGACGGCGACGAGCAGGTGTTCCGGCCTGGCGAGATATTTGAGTTCGACAACACCCGCCTGCATTCCATGGAGAACGGCGGGACGAATATGCGCACGACGTTGATCGTGTGCCTGCGGGTGGAGTAGGCTTCCCAGCAACCGGGCGCCGCTTGTGACGACGCCCGGCCGCCGGTTAGGCGCCGAAGCGGACTTCAATAACCAGTTGCAGCCGCTTCGACGTCCACCGGATCACCAAGCGAATCATCATCGCTAAGCTCTCCGGTGTGGCCGGTGCCCTGAACGGGCACCGAGCCCGCTCTCGCAGGCACCGCCACAATCAGGGGAATAGCATGAAGCGCGCTGATCCACAGCCTGCGTCGGTCGAGATCAAGCTGACGGATGACCTGTTCATCAAAACCGCGACGGTCGAAAAGGCCGGCACGATCTTCCCGACCCATGCCCACGCGTATGACCACGTCACGTTGCTGGCGGTCGGCTCTATGCGCGTTTTCGCTGATGACGAGTGGCTCGGGGACTATACCGGGCCAGTCGGCATTCTGATCAGGGCGCGGATAAAACACCGGATGGTCACGCTGTCCGATGGGGTGGTGTTTGCGTGCATCCATGCGTTGCACGGCACTGACGGCGTCGAGATCGCGGAAGAACACACGCTAGAGTTGGAGGACTAAGATGCCGTGGGCAGTGGCAGCGGCTGGCGTCACAGCAGCCGCAGGATTGGCTGGAAGCGCGATGCAATCGAGCGCTGCCAGCAAGGGGCAGAGCGCTGCGCTGGCGGCGCAGCAGCAGGCGTTGCAGCAGACGCGCGCGGACCTGGAGCCGTGGCGCAACTCGGGGCAGAACGCGCTGATGCGAACAAGCGCTCTATCTGGTGCCGAAGGCCCTGAAGCAGCCACTGCGGCAATGGAGGGGTTCACCGCTAGCCCTGGGTATCAGTTCCGGCTCGACGAGGGCATGCGCGGGGTGGACGCCGGCGCGGCGGCTAAGGGGATGCTACGCAGCGGTGCGACATTGAAGCGCGAGCAGGCGTTCGCGCAGGGCCTGGCTAGCGACGAGTTCTCTCAATACTATAACAGACTGAACGCGCTATCGCAGCAGGGCTTGAATGCGGCGTCTGGCACCGGCAATGCAGAGATGCAGGCTGGCCAAGGTATGGCAAACACGGCGCTTGGCGGTGCCAACGCGCAGTCGAGCATATACGGCAACGCCGCTGGCAGTCTGGGCACGGCGATCAGCGGGCTTGGCAGCAATCCGCAATTTCAGAACTGGTGGAACGGCGGCAGTGGCGCGGTCACTCCGACGCAGGTCGGCAATAACGCGCTGTATCAGCAGGGGGCATTCAACCAACAGCCAGCCGGCACCTACGGACCCTGGGCATGAGCGGCGCGCAGGTCTCCTCCTTCCCGAGCCAGAACATCCTGTTTGAGGCGGCCAGCGGGCAGGCGCTGCAGCGTAGTCAGCAAAACGCACTGCTGCAGGCTCAGACACAGCAGAGCATGGACGTGACGCGGCAGAACCTCGCCGACGCCGACACTGAGCGCGTGGCGCGGTTGTCGCAGTGGATGCTGACGGAGAGCGGTGGCGACCCGACGAAGATGGCATCGCTGTATTCTCAGGCGGTCGCCGATGAGCAGCGGCAGGGCCGGCTGCCGAACGCGCCGACAGTGTTTCCTGGCGAGGCGATCATCCGGCGGATGGCGTCGGCGGGCACGTCGTCGGAGAAGCAGGGCGCGGAACGCCTCCGGCTGCAGGGCAACAACGCGCTGCTGGGCAATCTGAACACCGGCCAGCCTGGCGTGGCATCGACGCCGGGTGCCACCACGCCATCCGCTCTGGCGATCCCGCCGCGTGGCACTGGCGGGCCTGGCGCCGAAATAGCAATGCCGCCGGAGCTTCTGGCGCATTTCCGCGAAGCATCGGCGGAAACCGGCATTCCGATGGACCTGCTCATCGCCCAGGCGCGGCAGGAGTCGGGGTTCCGGATGGATCGGCCGGGAGGAGCCGGCGAAGTCGGGATAATGCAGATCAAGCCCAGCACCGCACGAGACCCGGGCGGCATGGCTGGCGTCGATCCGGCAACGCTGTCCGATGCCCGTCAGAATATCCTGTTTGGCGCGCGCTATCTGAGATCCCGCATGCAGGGCGATCCGAACGATCCGGCGGTGCAGGCGGCGGCGCTCAGGCGATACAACGGTGGCGGCGACCCGGAGTATGTGGCCCATGTGAACCGCTACCGGCCCGGCATGTCGCCGACCGACCCGGCGCGGCAGGTCACGACCTACCAGCCGCAGGTAGCCCCAGAGCAGCAGCCAGGGGCGCCAGGAGGCGGGCGGGTGCAGGTGGCGTCTCTCACGCCCACCGTGGCCACCGACGCCACCACGGTGGCTCCTACGCCCAGCCAGCAGCAGCCCGGGCAGCAGACGGCGACGACGACGCAGCCGCAGCAGCCGGCCGCCAACGACCCCGCTGTGCCGCCGCCTGGCCGGCGGTTCACGCCAGCGCAGGAGAGAGACTTGCAGGCGTTGGCGCCGACCGCCACCACGCCGCAGATCGCCGCGCAGATGGCGAAGTTCGACGACGACAACCGGATCGCGCGGGAGAACGCGCTGACCAGGCAGCGGCAGGCGCAAACCGATCAGGAGGCTGCCCAGCGGCATGCGCAGACGCTACAGATCCAACAGAGTCATCTGCAACTGGCGCAAGAGGCCAACCAGCGCGCTAATCAGGAAGCTGCCGCCAAGGCCACAGCGGCAGGCGAGACATTCGTCCCAGGCACCGGGATCGAGGCGGTGCATGAGAACACCGTGCAGAAGTATGCCGACAAAATGCGGCGCGGCGAGAAGCTGACCGAGAAAGAGCAGAGCCTGTATGACGGGGCCTACTACGCACTGCAGCAGACCGGCGGCCAGTCCGGCGTGATGACCGATCCGAACAATCCCGGTCAGCAGATCCCGTATCAGACCACGCGGCGGCTGGCGCCCAGCCTCCCCGAGCCGAAGGGTGGGGCGCTGCCGGCGGTGATCTCGCAGCCTGGAGCTGCAAAGGTAGATCAGCCGTCTGCCGACCAGGGCAAAGTGGCTGGATTTGCTGATCGAATCCAAATGGCCCTGCCGATAATCACCGACACCTCGCCTGCAGCAATGAGCCGGTGGCAACAGCTTCTCGGGCAGGCGCCGATCCTCGGCAATAGCTTGATCACCGAAGAGTTCCAGCAACACATGCAGGCGGAACGCAACTTCATCAATGCGACGCTTCGGCGGGAAAGTGGCGCAGAGATCAAGCAGACCGAGTTTGATAATGCGCGCAAGCAATACATCCCGCAGCCCGGCGACGGGCCGAAGGTGCTTGAGCAGAAGGCGCGTAACCGTGAGACGATCCTCAACGGCATGATCCGCGAGGCGGGGCCTGCCTACAAGCCGCCGGCCAAGACGCCAGACAGCACATCAGGCGGAGAGAGCAAGCCATCCAAGGTCATCAAATACGGCCCAGACGGCAAGAGGATTGAGGGATGATCGAGGCTCAATTGCCGGATGGCACTTCGCTGCAGTTTCCTGACGGGACAGCGGACGAGGTGATCGACAGGGCCGTGCAAGGCCATATCGCCAGCAACAAGCAACCGGCACAGCCACCGACCATGCTGCAGGCCGGCGGGCGTGGCCTCGGGCTCGGTGTGCGCGACATCATCGAGGGCGCAGCCGCTGTTCCTGGTATGGCAGTGGATGCGGTGACGTGGCCGGTTCGTGCGGCGCAGCGTGCGCTCGGCTACAACGTAAAGGCACCGACGACTATGTTGTCCGATGCGTTGACCGACGTCGGCTTGCCGGAGCCGAAGACCAGCGCCGAGCATATAATTTCCTCGATCAATCGCAACGCGACCTCGGCCGTTGTGCCCGGCGGCGCGATACTCAAAGCGCGATCGATCGCCGCGAACGCCCCGGCCGCCGCAGCCAATCCCGGCACCGTCATTGTCAAAGTGCCACCTGTCGTCCCGCCCGGTCCGTCCGTAGCCAACGCGCTGACGACTAACCTTCCGTCACAGGCGGTCGGTGGTGCAACAGGTGGAGCTGCCGGCGAGGCAACGCGGCAGGCTGGTGGCAGTCCTCTGCTACAGTTCGGCGCGTCGATTCTGGGTGGCGGGCTTGGCGCTACTGCGACGCAGGGCGGCCTGGTCCTGGGACGAGGCGTGGCAGCAGGTTTAGCGCCGTTCACGCAGCGCGGCCGGGAGGGCATCGTCGGCGACATCGTGCTGGGCGCTTCGGCGGAACCGAACTCGCTTCTGGGCCGGATCAGGCAGGGCGCGGATGCCGATCGGCTGCCAGGTTCCCCCGTCACCACGGCGCAGCAGGCGCGCGATCCCGGCCTGCTGGTCATGGAGCATGGCATGCGGCAGGACGTCCTGCCGGGGCATGGCCCATCGCCTGCATCGCGGTTCCGCGACATCGACGCGCGCCGCAATCAGGAGCGGACCAACGCCCTGGTGAGAGCGGGAGACAACAGCGACCCAGGCGCACGGGGCGCGGTGGTCAGGGAGGCGCTGGTTGAGGCCGAGGCGCCGATGCGCGCCAGGGTCAGCCAGATGTTCGATGCCGCCGAGCCGGAGGGTGGCGGCGCCTATCCGATCGGCCGCATCGGCGAGGTGGCGCGGGATGTTACGGCGAAGTTCACCCCCGAGAAGATGGGGGGCGGGGTGCCAGTAGAGTTGCAGGCGGTGATCGACGACATCAAGGCAGCGCCTGGCGGCACGATGACCTTCGAGCAGATCCAGAATGTTCGCAGCAGGCTCGGTGAGATCGTCGGCACCGCTAGCAAGGCTGGCAACCATCGGCTGGAAGGTGCGGCAAAGGCGATACAGCGAGCACTGGAGGATGAGGCTGATTCGCCGGCCTGGCAGGAGGCGATCAATGCCCGGCGCCAGATGGGCCAGGCACTCGAACGGGATGAGACCGGCGCTTCGGCCACCGGGCAGATCCTGAAGACCGACCGTTACGGCGCGCCGATCCTGCCCGACGAGCAGGTGGCCAACCGCGCCATCTCCAGCGTTGCCAACCTGCGCCAGACGCTGGCCGCAACCGCCAAGGCTGTCGAGGATGCGCGCCTGGCCGGATTACCGCCGGAGCAGATCGCCGCACTGGAGGCGCACGCGGCGGCTACCAGGACGGCGCTGCAGGGGCAGTTCATCGCCAATCTGACCAAGCGCACCACGACGACGGGACAACTCACGGACGCCTCCGGCAACGTGGCGAATGCGCTATCGCCTGCACAGTTCCGGCGGTTCATGGCGGACAACCCCGGCGTCGCGGAGCAGCTGTTCGACCCGCAGCAGCTCGCCAACCTGCAGACACTTGCTGCCGACTTTGCCGAGTCATCGATGGCAACGGCAACCGCAGCGGCCAGAGGCTCACCCACCGCGCAGAATCTGTCGGTCGGCTCGTTCATCAGCCGCGCCAGTAACGGCCTGATCGATCCAAACAACCCAATGGCGCAGACGGTCGCGGGCCTCGGTCCGGTCATGAAGTGGATTTACGCGGCGCCGGAGGCGGCAACGCGGGAGATGCTGACGGAGGCCATGGCCAATCCGAAATTCGCTGAAGCGCTGTTGGCCAAGGCGTCGCCAGAGTCCCTGCAGCGCGCGATGGGATATGTCGAGCAGACGATGCTCGGACGCCTGAAAGCCGGGGCCGCGGGCGCTGGGCAAAGGCAGGTCGTCAGATCAGCCACCGGCGAGGCGAACCGGAATGAGACGACCTATTACTCGGTGATCGGACCAGACGGGCGACCGACCGGCGCGATGGTGTCTGGCAAGCCCGGCGATCCTGCCGAGAAGTATCTGCAGCCTGGTGAGTCTCTGGGCCAACCGCGGCCGACGCTGACCCCAAGCATGCCGGAGCCACGGCGTAACAAGCTGCGGGACTAGAGGATAAACAGAAGCAGGCTCACGAGAATCCAGCCAACGAACCCAAGGTATAGCGCCGCGAACATGCTGCCAATAAAAGCAGCCGCGCGATCCCAAAATCGATCCCAAAAGGTGCGGGGTGGCGTGTAGTCTGGATCAAGCCGCAGCCGTTCGTTCTTGAGCCATCGATCAAGGTCGCTCATCACAGTCTCCAGGGCGCCCGCTGCCAGGCCGGCGCCCTTTTTTGTGTCACTGGCAGCCGTAGGGCGTGCAGCGCGGCGTGGCGAACCGTTGCTGCTGGAAGACAGGCGGCTGGTAGGGCGCCGGGCTTTCTTGCCAGTAGGTCGTGCTGGGGCCACCGTAAATGCTGCGATCGGTCTGGTAGTAGCCGTTGACCTGCGCCATGACGGGGGCGGCGGAGAGCGTAAGCAGCGTGGCGGCTGCGATCAGTCGAAGCATAGTCGTGGTCCTTTGTGTGAATGGCATTTTGCGTTGTAGCTCTGCGCTGGTTACAGAGTGCCTTCAGATCCAGTGCTGGGTGCGCGCGATCAGTCCCGCGAGGCCGATGGCTACCAGGATGATCGCGCCGAACAGCAGCCGGAAATCCCGCTCCTGGCGCTGGCGCATGTCGCGTATGTCAGTCTTGAGATCCGTCCGCATGTCGCGCATTTCGGTGCGTATTTCAGCGCGCATCTCCCGCATGTCGTTGCGGATTTCCGCCAGGGTTTGCCTGGTGCTGGCGGCGATCTCTTCGAGCACGGCAACGCGAGGCTGCAGATCGTTGGCAGGCGCGTCACTCATGGGGTAGTCTCGGGTGAACCATATGGTCTTCCTCCAGTAGGCCGTTGGTCAGGGCGTCGCGGGCTGTTTCAGCAGCTCCGGCGCCCGTTCTATTTTAGCCGGCTGCCATCTTCTCGGCACCGGCTATTTCGAGATCCGGCAGGTCGCCGGGGAAGTCGTCCTCCGGCTCCGCGGCCTCGGTGCCGTCGTCAGCCTCGCCAAATCTGGCATAGTTCTCGGCGAGGATGGCGCTGATTTCGCGTTTGACCCAGCCGGGGCCGCTGGCCAGCGCATCGCCCACGGTCGCCTTATTCCCGACCTCCACGACCTCATCACGGGTGCGCAGCACGGCGACGGCGGCACGCATCTTCTCGAGCCATACCCGCCACTGCTCGTCGGTGCGCTCCGGC
>Ga0207669_10000251_pt1 | contig 24482 bp, 25 predicted proteins | sample KBSM33metaG_FD_184329 | JGI IMG/M metagenome (GOLD analysis project Ga0207669, IMG submission 184329) | Miscanthus rhizosphere microbial communities from Kellogg Biological Station, Michigan, USA - KBS M3-3 metaG (SPAdes) (version 2) | ecosystem: Host-associated > Plants > Roots > Rhizosphere >...
CATGCCGCCCCAGCCGCAGCCGATATCGAGCACGCGCATGCCTGGCTTGAGCGCGAGCTTGGCGGCGATATGCGCCTTCTTGTCCAACTGCGCCTGTTCGAGGCTTTCGTCGCGGTCGACGAAGTACGCGCAGCTATACTGGCGGTCGGAATCGAGGAAGAGGTCGTAGAGCGCGTTGCCGATGTCGTAATGATGCTTGACGTTGGCCCGCGCCGCCCGCGCACGATTGAACTGGTCGAGCTTGCGCTTGACCCCGACCACGGCCTTGGCGGCGAGGCCGGGATCGAGCGCGCCGGTCGCATCTTCCCAGCGATTGTTCTTACTCGCCAGCGAGAGCAGCTGCAGGATGTCGCCGCGCTCGATCACCATGCGGCCGTGCATGAACGCCTCGGCCACGCCCAAGGCGGGATCGCGCAGGATCTGCCCCGGCACGCTCTTGGTGGTGAAGCGGATCGCGACATCGGGATAATCGGGGTCCGCCGTTCCGAACGACTTGGTCGTGCCGTCGGCATAAGTGACAGAAAGCGTGCCGCGCTTGAACGCGCGCTCGAAGAACAGATCGATCAGGGCCATAGAGGATCGCTGCTATCGGCTGAATGCGGCGACGGGAAGACCGGAAGCAACCCGACTCGCATCAAATACCGGCATACCAGTCGTAATTGACGTGATCTTCCCAATAGCCACCCTTGCCCAGGCCGATCCCGGCCAGGCTGGCGACGGCATCGATCCGCATGACGTATTTGGCGTTCTTGTAGCCGAGATGCCGCTCGACCCTGAGCCGGATCGGCGCGCCATGGCCGACCGAAACGCGCTTGTCGTTCATCGCCCAGGCCAGGATCGTCTGCGGGTGGAAGGCGTCGATCAGATCGATCGATTCATAATAAGGCGCGCCACTCCACAGATCGGCGCAGGTGAAGACGATGTAGCGTGCCGATGTGCGCACCCCCGCCGCCTTCAGCACATTGCCCAGCATCGGCCCCTGCCATTTGCCGATCGCGCTCCACCCTTCGACGCAATCGTGGCGGGTGATCTGCGCGCGTTGCGGAAAGGCGCCGATATCGGTCAGGCTGAGGCGTAGCGGCCGGTCCACCAGCCCGCCGATGTCGAGCCGCCAATTGGCGAAATTCTCCGCGACGTGGCGGTTGTAATCGGCGGTGTTCGGGTTGGAATTGCCGTTGGTGCGGAACACCGGCGACATCTGGTCGGGGGTGAATTCGGGAGCCAGCGCGTTGCGGTCCATCAGCGCGCGCTGCAAGCCCATATTGATCTTCTCGCCCGAGAACAGGATGCGGCGAAAGCTGGGTTGCTGGGCGAGCTTGTCGCAGCCCGACAGCAGCAGTCCGGCGCCAAGCGCGCCACCGGTGACGAGCGTGCGACGCGTGATGAGAGTCATTCGGCGGCCTCCGGTTCCGCGCGTGAGGTGGGGGCCGGTTCGGGCGGCGGTGCCGCGGGCAAGGTCCAGCGGCCGGTGATCATCGACCACACTTCCTCGATCGGCCCGGCCAGGACCACCAGGGTCAAGTGGACGATGACGAACAGCACGATTCCGCTCGCCGCGATGAAATGGATCGACCGCGCCGACTGCCGCCCGCCGAACAGCTCGATCAGCCACGGCCAGGCCGCGTCCATCCCCGGCGACATGGCCAGTCCGGTGAAGATCATCAGCGGGATGAGCACGAAGATCGCGGCGACATAGGCCAGTTTCTGCAGCGTGTTGTAGGCCGCCGGATCGTCGGGATTGTGGAAGTCGAAGCGGAGATGCGCGAGCAGGTCGGCCCAGAGATGACGCGGCCCGATCTCCCTGGCACGGACGCGCAGGTCGCGCTGGAAATGACGATTGATCAGGCTCGCGATCATGAAGACGAGCAGCCCGAAGCCGAGCACCAACGCGAACAGCAAATGCCAGCGCCGGGAAATGGCGAGATTGTATCCCGCCGGGATCGTCAGCCAGCCCGAGCGCAGTATCGCGCCATACGGCCGGAGATCGAGCCAGGCATGGTCGAAATTGGCGCCGTACTGGCCCCAATAGAGCCGCGGATGCGCGTTCAATATGCCGATGCCGCTGCCGATCATGATGAAGATCGTGATCGCGTTGATCCAGTGCCAGATCCGTGTCGCCAGGCGGTGGCGATAGACGACAATCGGCGCGATCGGCGGGGCGAGCGGGGTATCGGGCGGGGCGGTCGGTTCGTCCATCATGCTTCCTTCGAACGATACGCCCGACCGGTTACACGCGATCGTCGTTCCGTTTAGCCATAAGCGCGCGCGAAGAACACGATCGTCGTCACGCCCGTCACCAGCAACGTCCACACGCGCACCGCGGATGCAGGTAATTTCTTGCCGATATGCGCGCCCGCCCAGCCGCCCAGGATCGATCCCGCCAGCATCGGCAGGCATGCGATCCAGCGGACCATCCCGGCGGCGATGAAGACGATTGCCGCAGCGAAATTGGCCACCGCCAGCATCAACGTGCGCGGCGCGAACAATTCGCGCGGCGTGTGCCCGGCGAGCAGGCCATAGGTCGCGGTCGTCATCAGCCCGACCCCGCCACCGAAATAGCCGCCATAGATGCCGAGGAGCATCTGCACGACCATCAGGCTGCGGCGTCCGATCGTGACGCGCTCGTTCAGCCATGCCGCCGCGCGCTTGCCGAACGCCAGGACGATAAAGGCATAGAGGACCAGCCAGGGAATGATCACGTCGAAGGCATGGCTGGGGGTCAGCACCAGCAGCACGCTGCCGGCGAGCCCGCCGACGAAGGTGATCGCCGACAATGTCCGGACCCCCACGCCGCCCACCGGCGCGAGCTCGTCGCGAAACGCCCAGGCGCTCATCCCCGCCCCCGGCAACAGCGCGACGTTCGACGTCGCGTTGGCGGCGTTGGCCGGGATGCCCAGCGCGAGCAGCGAGGGCAAGGTGGCGAATGTGCCGCCGCCCGCCAGCGCATTCATCGCGCCGCCGACAGCGCCCGCACCGAACGCGAAGAGGAGGGAGAGGATCGGATTCATCGCCCGCTCCCTTGAAGCGTTGGCGGCAAAAGTCGAGATCGCAATCGCGTCAAGCCGAAGCTCGAACGCACCCCTGGCGGGGAAGGATCAGGTCATCGCACCTCGGATCACGCCGCGGGCTGGCCAATCTGCATCGACCGCACCGGCGGGGTCCATTCGGCCTGATAGCTGATCTCCAGCGCCCATATCGCCAGGACGATAATCACCAGCCAGGTGCCGAGCGCGCCGATCATGCGCAACACGCTGGGCGCCGGCCGGACGATGCCAAAGGCGTGCGCCAGCCGCACCACGATGAACACGGCGCCGACGATCCACAGCCACAGGCTCGGCCCACGCGCCAGTTCGATCAACGCCATCAGGATCAGCACGGTCGGCGCATATTCGGTCAGATTGCCATGCGCGCGAATCTTGGCGGTCATTGCCGCCTCGCCGCCATCGCCGAGATTGATCTTGCTGCTCACCCGGTTGCGCCCGACGCCGAACGCCAGCCAGACGTTGATCAACCCGGTCGCAGCCGCGATCACGAGCGTTACCGGTAATATCATCATGCCCCTCCAGGTTATGCCGATGCTATGCCAGCGAAGCGCACCGGCGCCTAGGTTGAGGACTCATATTCCTGTCGTCATCCCTGCGGAATCCTCCCGTCACCCCAGCGAAAGCTGGGGTCTCTGGCGGTGACGCGATGCCGCTTGAGATCCCAGCTTTTGCTGGGATGACGAGTCTTGGAAATGGATCGCTTTAAGAACAACGGCTTATTTGGGTTCTCAACCTAGGCCGTGAACTCATAGCGGGGGACGGCCGAAATGGTGGTTAGCTGCCGTCCCAAGTAGTGATGCCGCCTTCCACAAACGTGATCGCAACGTCCCAGCGATGATCCTGAGGTTCTGAGGCACGTCGCCGGTCGTGAAGTCGCAAGCGTATATCGGCGGAGGAGATGCCGTGTTCGACCAAGTACTGGAGCGCGAGCATGGAATGCCTGTAGCCGTCTATCCTCGAACCGCCCACGGTCGGGTATCCGTCAACCGTCATGAAGTTGCTGCAATAGGGCGACTGCGACAACACGTTGTCGAGTATGGCTGTGTTAGCTTTGCCCAGGCCGGCGGCGCCATCTGCGAAGGTCAGCACGAAAGGACCGGGTGTGCAGTATTGAGAAATGGCGGCGTCTCTCTCTCCTGCGGCATCCGCTGGACTAAGGCAGAGAACCATAGCTGCGCACAGCAGCCCGATCGTTCGCATAACCATCCCTCCCAGAGTGACATAGAGGCGATTGAACAGGCCCGCTACCGATTGCCTCCAGACTGGCAGCTATTATGAGACAACAGCCCAGTCGCTGATCCGGAACGCCCGGCGGGTTGCAACGGCGCGCCAAATCGCTATAGGCGCACGCTTCGCGATGCATCCCGAGCCTTTGTACCGCGTGGCCGACCCGTCGGTTGCGCCGATAAACGTCCGGGCCTAGTCGTCTTGATCAATTCGATAGTTGAAGGTTGTCGCCGCAATGGCCGTTCCCAAGAAGAAAACCTCGCCCTCCCGCCGTGGCATGCGCCGCGCGCACGACGCGCTTTCGGTCGAGTCGTTCCAGGAGTGCCCGAATTGCGGCGAGCTCAAGCGTCCGCACAATCTCTGCCCGTCGTGCGGCCATTATAATGGCCGTGAGGTCGTCTCGGTCGAAGGTTGATCGGGGCCCATTAAGGGGGGACTGAGCGTGACCACCAACTCCTGGATCGCCATCGACGCGATGGGCGGTGACGAGGGGTTGGCGGTGATGTTGGCAGGCGTCGCCGAAGCGCGGCGCCGATTCGACGGCACGCATTTCTTTCTGGTCGGCGACGAAGCGAAGATCGCCGAGGGGCTGAAGAATCACCCCAATCTGACGGCGAATTCCGAAATCGTCCACGCGCCCGAGGTCATCAAGGGCGACGAGAAACCGAGCGCCGCGCTGCGCCGTGCCAAGATCACCTCGATGGGCGTCGCGATCGACCTGGTCAAACAGGGTCGTGCCGCCGCCGCCGTGTCGTCGGGCAATACCGGCGCGCTGATGGCGATGGCGAAAGTCTCGCTGCGCACGATGAAGGGGATCGACCGTCCCGCGCTCGCCGGGCTGATGCCCAGCCTCGGCCCCAACGACACGGTCGTGCTCGATCTCGGTGCCAATACCGAATGCGACGCGCGCAATCTGATGCAGTTCGCGGTGATGGGCGCGGCCTATGCGCGCACCCAGCTCGATCTCGCCAGCCCTCGCGTCGCGTTGCTCAACATCGGCACCGAGGACCAGAAGGGCACCGAAGAGATTCGCGATGCCGCCCAGGCGTTGCGTGACGCGACTCATTTGCCGCTGACCTTTGCCGGCTTCATCGAGGGCGACAAATTGTCGCGCGGCGATGTCGACGTGATCGTGTGCGATGGCTTTTCGGGCAATATCGCGCTCAAGACCGCCGAGGGCACCGCGCGATTCGTCGCCGATCTGCTGCGCCGCGCGTTCAGCAGCTCGGTGCGCTCGAAGATCGGCTTCCTGATCTCGCGTCCGGCGACCGAATTGCTGCGCCACCATCTCGACCCCAACAATCATAATGGCGCGGTCTTTCTTGGTCTCAACGGCCTCGTCGTGAAGAGCCATGGCGGCGCCAACGAAACCGGAGTCGCCAATGCGATTGCGGTCGCGGCGAAGAGCGTGCGCGACGATCTGGCGCGCAAGATCGCCGAGGATCTCAAATATTTCGAGGCGCATGAACCCGAAGGAGCAGTTGCGTGAGGCGTGCGGTCATCACCGGAACCGGATCGGCGCTGCCGATGCGGCGCGTGTCGAACGCGGAACTCGCGCAGACCGTCGACACCAGCGACGAGTGGATCGTCGAGCGCACCGGCATCCGCTTCCGCTACATTGCCGGACCTGACGAGACCACCGGCACGCTGGCGGCCGACGCGTCGCGCGCGGCGTTGACCGCAGCGGGCAAGGCGGCGGACGATGTCGACCTGATCGTGCTCGCGACCGCGACGCCCGATCAGACCTTTCCCGCCACCGCGACCAAGGTCCAGGCGATGCTGGGGATCGACGATTGCGTCGCGTTCGACGTCGGCGCGGTGTGCTCGGGCTTCCTTTACGCGATCCAGGTCGCCGACAGCCTGATCAAGACCGGGTCCGCCAATTGCGCGCTGGTGATCGGCGCCGAGACGTTCAGCCGCATCCTCGATTGGGAAGATCGCACCACCTGCGTGCTGTTCGGCGACGGCGCCGGCGCGGTGGTGCTCGAGGCGCAGGACGTCGCCGAGGACGGCCCCGGTATCCTCGCCAGCCGGCTCCATGCCGACGGCCGCCACAATGAATTGCTCTATGTCGATGGCGGCCCGTCGACCACCGGCACGGTCGGCAAGGTCCGGATGAAGGGGCGCGAAGTATTCCGCCACGCGGTCAACAACCTTGCCAGCGTGATGGACGAATCGCTGGTCGCGGCGGGACTGGTCCCCGGCGATGTCGACTGGGTCGTGCCGCATCAGGCCAATGCCCGCATCCTCGACGCGACCGCGCGCAAGCTCGGGTTGGCGGCCGAAAAGGTGGTCGTCACGGTCGACCAGCATGCCAATACCTCGGCTGCTTCGGTTCCGCTCGCGCTCGACACCGCGGTGCGCGACGGGCGTATCAAGCCGGGACAGATCGTCGTGCTCGAAGCGATGGGCGGTGGCTTCACCTGGGGTGCCGCGGTCGTCCGAATCTGATCGTTTGGACCGGTCCGGCCATACCTGAAATTGGGTATTAAGCCCATTTCATGCGTTCCACCATTGTGTTACGGCAAGTTTCTGCCACGCAAGGGAGGGTGTTGATGGCAATTGTAGGTACGTTGACGCGGGCTGATCTGTCCGACGCGTTACAGCGTGAGGTGGGGTTATCCAGGGCCGATTCGGCCAAATTGGTCGAGGAGATCCTGGATCACATGTGCGACGCGCTGGCGCGTGGCGAAAACGTCAAGATTTCGGGCTTTGGCACGTTCGTCCTGCGCGACAAGGGTCAGCGCATCGGCCGCAATCCCAAGACCGGTGTGGAAGTGCCGATCGCGCCGCGGCGCGTGCTGACCTTCCGCGCTAGTCAGATGATGCGCGACCGCATCGTCGACGCGGGCTGACGGAGCAGCGCATGGCCGCGCTCGACAAGGCGGCTGGCGCATTCCGTACGATTGGCGAGGTGTCGCAAGACACCGGATTGCCCCAGCATATCCTGCGCTATTGGGAAACGCGCTTCGCCCAATTGCGTCCGCTGCAGCGGGCCGGCAAGCGTCGTTATTACCGGCCCGAGGACGTTGCGCTGATCCGACGGATCGATGACCTGCTCAACCAGCAGGGCTATACGATTCGCGGCGTGCAGAAACTGCTGGCGACCGAAGGGCGCGGGGGCGCAAGGCCTGCTGTCGAAGCACCGGCCGCGGCTCCTGCGGCGCCCGTCCCGGTACCGGGCTCGCCCATCGACCTGAGCGCGCTCCGAGCGATTCGCGACCTATTGGCGCGTGCGCTCGGGGGATAGACTCGTCACTTCCAATTACCGTCATCCCCGCGTTCGCGGGGATGACGGGTTAGTAAAGCGGCGCCGATGTAATACCTACCGCGCCCGCAACCCATCGCGCAGCATCTCCGCGATGACATCCGCCACCGCTTCCGGCGTGCGGTCCTCGTCCCACACGCCGTAGCGCAGGCCGAGAAACACGTTCATCCCCATCACTGCCCAGGCATGGACATCGGACACGTCGTCGCGGATCTCTCCACGGTCGGCGCCGGCCTTCAACCGCTGCTCGATACGCTCGGCGGTGGTGGCGTAATGGGCGCGGAAGCTGGCTGGGTCGACGAACTCCGCCTCGTCGATGATGCGATAGATCTCCTTGTGGCCGCGCACGAACTCGAGGAAGCTCAGCAGGCCGGCACGCTCGGCCGCGATCTGGTCGGGGGCGGCGCGAATCGCCGGGGCGACGGTGTCGCGGACCTGGTCGGACATGTCGCGGACGAGCGCGCGGAAGATCGCATCCTTCGAATCGAAATAGGTATAGAAACTGCCGAGCGCGACGCCGGCGCGGCGGGTTATCCCGCTGATCGACCCGTCGTGAAATCCCTTCTCGCCGAATTCGACCGCGGCGGCGTCGAGCAACGCGCGCAGTGTCCGCCGCCCGCGTTCGGTGCGCGGCGCTTTTCCTTCGCTGGCAATGGCATCGAGCCCACGGGCACCGGCAACGCCGGTCCCGACGACAGGCGTTGCAGTTGAGCCACGCTGGACCATTCTTTTTGCCTCCCCATCTCGCCGGAAGTTGAAACCCGGTTCAGGTTTCAGTATAGGGCGGATCAACAAGCGTTCAACCGGGTCGTTTCCCGAACGGACGATAGACCATTGGGAGGGTTTGAAGGGATGATTCGTCACCGTCACGCGCGTGCGCTCTATCTCGGCGTTGCCGCCGCCGCCTTGTTCGCCAGCCCTGCCTTCGCGCAGGACACGCCGGCGGCGCAGCCGGTCGTGGACGACGTCCAGGCGAACGCCGATGCGCCGGCCGACATCGTCGTCACCGCGCGGCGCCGGTCGGAAACGCTGCTCAACGTGCCGATCGCGGTGACCGCGTTCACCGCCGACAAGCTCGACAAGATGGGCGCCGTCGACCTGACCGACATCCAGAACACCACGCCGAACACGACGATCAAGGACGCGCGCGGCACCAATTCGACGCTGGCCGCCTTCATCCGCGGCGTCGGCCAGCAGGATCCGGTGCCGGGCTTCGAGGCTGGTGTCGGCATCTATCTCGACGACGTCTATCTCAACCGTCCTCAGGCCGCGGTGCTCGACATCTATGACGTCGACCGAATCGAGGTGCTGCGCGGGCCGCAGGGCACGCTCTATGGTCGCAACACGATTGGCGGCGCGATCAAATATGTCACGCGCCGGCTGCCCGACCATTTCGAGGTCGCCGCGCGCGGTGCCTATGGATCGTACAACCAGGCCGACGGCATCGTCAGCCTCTCGACGCCGATCGGGTCGATGTTGCGCGTCGGCGTGTCGGGTGCGCGGCTGACTCGCGACGGGTTCGGCCGCAATCTCAATCTCGGCATCGACAATTACAACAAGAACATCTGGGCGGGCCGCGGCACGATCGAGTTCGAAACGCCCGACAGCCGCCTGCTCGTCCGCATCACCGGCGATTATACGCACGACAAATCGGCGCCGCGCAACGGCCATCGCCTGTTCGCCGGCAAGCTCACCGGGTCGCCGGTGCTCGACAATGTCTATGACACCAATGCCGGGCTCAATTTCCCCAAACAGGATATCCAGGCGGGCGGCCTGTCGATGACCGCGACCGCGAAACTGACCGACAATCTGACCTTCAAGTCGATCAGCGCGTGGCGCAAGGACCGCAGCTTCACCCCGATCGATTTCGATTCGACGCCGTCGGTCGATGTCGACGTGCCCGCGGTCTATCGCAACGAACAGACCAGCCAGGAATTCCAGTTCCAATGGTCGAGCAGCAAGGTCAACGGCCTGATCGGCTTCTACTATCTCGGCGCCAAGGCCTCGACCGGGTTCGACGTCCTGCTCAACACGACGCTCGCCAATCTCGACGCTTATACCGCCGGCGACGTGCGCACCGAGACGTCATCGATCTATGGCGACTTCACCTTCGACTTCACCCCACAACTGAGCCTGTCGCTCGGCGGCCGTTATACCTGGGATCAGCGTAACGCATTCGTCTACAAGGCGAACTTCCTCGGCGGGCCGCTCTATGGCGCGACCAGCGAGTTCGGCGGCAATCCGACGCTCAACCTCGGCGCGTCGACCAATTTCCGCGGTACCGCCAATTTCAAGCGCTTCACGCCGCGCGCCAGCCTCTCGTTCAAGCCCAGCGCCGATCACATGTTCTACGTGTCCTATTCGGAAGGCTTCAAGGGCGGCGGGTTCGACCCGCGCGGCTCGGGCACCTCGGCGCCGATCAGCAATCCGGCGGCTGGCCGGACCTATCAGGACATCTACAACTACCTTTCGTTCGATCCGGAATCGGTCAAGAGCTATGAAATCGGCTGGAAGGGCTCGGCTTTCGACAAGCGGCTGACTTGGGCGCTCGATGGCTTCTATTCGGACTATACCAACGTCCAGATCCCGGGTTCGGTCGCGTGCACGATCGGCGGCGTGGCCAGTTTCTGCGGCATTACGACCAATGCGGCAAAGGCCAAGATCAAGGGCGTCGAACTCGAAACCAACGCCATATTGGCGCGCGGCTTTGCCGGTCCGGGGTCGAACGTCAGCTTCACCGGTACGCTTGGTTATATCGACCCGCAGTACAAACATTATATCGGTCCGACCGGGGCCGAGGTGTCGCAATACCGCCAGTTCCAGAACACGCCCAAATGGACGGTGTCGGGCACGCTCAGCGGAACCGTGCCGGTGGCCAGCGGCGACCTCAACGCCTCGACCACTGTCTCGTACCGCAGCCTGACGCATCAGTTCGAAGTCGCCAGCCCGTTCCTCGACCAGCCGGCCTATACGTTGTGGGACGCCAATTTGACCTACAGCTTCGGGTCGAAGCGGCAATATTCGTTCGGCGTGCACGCCAAGAACATCACCGATGTCCGCTACAAGACCAGCGGCTATCAGTATCTGGCGGCGAATGCGGCGACGGGGCAGATTCTTTACACCCCAACCGGCGGCGTCACCCCGACGCTGGGCAAGGAAGGCATCGCCACCGCCTTCTACGGCAATCCGCGCCAGGTGTTCGGAACCTTCTCGCTCAAATTCTGATGGCAGGTTAAAAGGGGGATGAGCCGGGTGCGCCAGCCGCGTGCCCGGCTCGTTTCATAAGGGGAGGGGCGCGATGACGAACAGGGCCGAGCGGCCGGGCTATCCGGCATTGGTGCTGACGATGTTGCTGGTCGTCTATACGTTCAACTTCCTCGATCGTCAGATTCTCGGCATCCTGGCCAAGCCGATCCAGGCCAGCCTCCATTTGAGCGACGCCCAATTCGGCGCGATCGGCGGGACCGCCTTCGCGATCCTTTATTCCGTTCTGGGCGTGCCGCTCGCGCTCCTCGCCGATCGCGTCGGCAAGACCCGCGTAATTGCCGGTTCGCTGGTGGTGTGGAGCGGGTTCACTGCCTTGTGCGGCACCGCGACCGGCTTCTGGTCGCTGTTCCTCTCGCGCCTCGGCGTCGGTGTCGGCGAAGCGGGCGGGGTCGCGCCGTCCTATGCGCTGATCGCCGATTATTTCCCGGTCGAGCGCCGCGCCCGCGCGCTCGCCATCTATTCGATGGGCATCCCGATCGGGCTCGGCTCGGGGGTATTGCTCGGCGCCTATATCGCCGCGTTGGTCGATTGGCAGACCGCGTTCATCACCGTCGGCATCGCCGGCATCCTGGTCGCGCCGATCTTCCTGTGGCTGGTGCGCGATCGCCCGCGCCCGGCCGCCGTCGCCGATGCGGACGCGGTGCCGGTATTGGCGGTCATCCCGATCCTCGCCCGCAAGCCGGCTTACTGGCTGTTGTCGATCGGTGCCGGATGCAGCTCGATGGCCGGCTACGGTCTGGCCTTGTGGGTGCCCAAGATCATCGCGGTCCATTACGGCTGGACCGCCAATCACGATCTGATCAAGGTCGGCCAGTTCATGGGCTCGCTGCTGCTGATCGGCGGGACCACCGGCATCTTCCTCGGCGGCGTGTTCGCCGATCGGCTCGGCACGGTCGATCGCGCCTGGTATGCGCGGCTTCCCGCCATCGCCTGGCTGATCACCGCACCGACCTTCATGCTCGGGCTGTTCACGCCGCTGCCGGTCCTGGCCTGGTTCCTGCTGTTGATTCCCAATGCGCTCAACACGCTGTGGCTCGGCCCGATCGTCACCGCCGCCCAGCATCTGGCGCCGTCGCGGATGCGCGCGAGCGCGTCGGGCAGCTTCCTGCTGGTCAACAATCTGCTCGGCCTCGGCCTCGGGCCGCTGTTGATGGGCACGCTGTCGGACGCGCTCAAGGCGAGCTACGGCGCCGATTCGCTGCGCTATGCCGCGATCATCGGGGTGAGCCTGTACCTTGTCGCCGCCGTGCTCGCGCTCCTCGCGATCAAACCGCTCAAGCGCGGCTGGGTCGAGGCGACGGACTGATCCTCAGCCCAAAGTCGCCGGGATCAACCCGCGCAAGGCGTTGCCGACGAAGAAGCCGTGATTGAGGTCAGCGCGGGTCAGCGGCGCTTCGACGGCGCGGCCGCTCTCGATCAGCTCGGCGCGCAAGATGCCGGGAAGCAAGCCGGCGCTGAGCGGCGGGGTCAGCAGCACGCCGCCGCGCTCGACGAACAAATTGGTGAAGCTGCCTTCGGTCAGCTGGCCGTCACTTTCGAACACCGTCTCGAATCCCTGACGCGCGCTGTCGTAAAAGGCGCGGTCGCTGGTCTTGTGGCGCAGGCGGAAATCGTCGGGCGCGACCGGCAGCGGCGCGATCGTCACTGGGACCGGTGTCTCGGGCGTCACCGGCATCGCGGCGACCTCGATTGCGACCGCGCCCGAGGACGCCAGCACCAGGCGGATGCGTTTCGCCTCGCGCAGCCGGAAGGTCGCGGCCTGGAGTTCGTTGCGCGCGGCATGGCGATCGAAAGCGAAACCGAACGCGACCGCGCTCGATTTCATCCGCGCGAGGTGGCGTTCGAGCAGGGCAATCCCCTCGATCGGATCGAATGCCATCGTCTCGATCAGGTCGAAGCGGCGCGCGCCGGCGCCGACGAACGCGGTCTTGGCCTGCGTCTCGTACCATTCCTCGCTCATCCGCGAATCGGCGACGATGCCGCCGCCCGCGCCCAGCAGCGCGTGGTCCGCACCGTTCTCGATCACCAAGGTCCGTATCGCCACATTGAACATCGCCCCGCCGGTCGCGTCGAACCGACCGATCGCGCCCGTATAGGGCCCTCGTGGCGCGCTGCCCATCTCGATCCCGGCCAGCGCCTCGATCGCGCGGATCTTGGGCGCGCCGGTGATCGATCCGCACGGGAACAGCGCCGCCAGCACATCGATCGCATCCTGGTCGGGCGCCAGGGTCGCGGTGACGGTCGAAGTCATCGTGTGGATGGTCGGATAGGTTTCGACCGCGAACAATTCGGGTACCGCGACGCTGGCCGGTTCGGCGACGCGCGACAGATCGTTCCTCAGCAAGTCGACGATCATCAAATTCTCGGCGCGTTGCTTGGCGTCGCCGCGCAGTTCGGCGGCGAGCGCGCGGTCCTCCTCGGGCGTCGCGCCGCGCCGCGCGGTGCCCTTCATCGGCCGCGTCGTCAGCCGGCCGCCCTCCAACGCGAAAAACAATTCGGGCGACAGCGACAACAGCCAATCGTGGCCGGTCCACACCACCGCTCCATAACCGGCGCGTGCACTGCCCCTCAGCCGCGCATAAGCGGCGAGCGGATCGCCGGCGATCGGCACGCGCGCGCGAAAGCTCAGATTGGCCTGATAGAGATCGCCCGCCTCGATCAGCGCATGCACCTCGGCGAAGCGCGCGGCATAGGTATCGCGATCGATATCGGGCACGGGCGCGCCGAGCCAGGCGGCAGCGGGATCAGGCAGCCAGGATGCGACATCGCCTGGGGCGATCTCGTCGAACCGCTCGAACAGGCCGAACCACAATAAGGACGTTCCGGCCTGCGGCAGCTCGCCCAATACCGGTTCGAACGCGCTGGCCGCTTCGTAGGCCAGGAACCCGGCGGCATGGAGCCCGCGATGCCGCGCCGCGCGCAGCCGCTCGAGCGCGGGTTTGACCGCGGCGATGTCGCGCGCCTCGATGATCTCGACCGGCGATCGATAGAGCCGGGCGGGAACCGCACCGGTAGTACGGGCGTCATCAAGCAGAACGAAAGGGCGGTCGCGGCGGATCACTGCCCCGCTCATGCAACCACGCCGCACGCTTCGGCAACCCCAAGCTTCGCCGCCACGGCGTCACGCGCTGTCGCGATCCGCTTGCTACAGGGCATTGCCGGTCGCGACGACAGACCTTAGGTCTCCGCCATGGCCAGCACCGCGCAGCCGCTTCGCGCGGCGATCATCCCCGTCACCCCGCTCCAGCAGAATTGCACCTTATTGTGGTGCACGAAAACGATGCGCGGCGCGTTCGTCGACCCCGGCGGTGACTTGCCGCTGCTCAAGTCGCAGATGGAAAAGCATGACGTCACGATCGAGAAGATCCTGGTGACGCATGGCCATTTCGACCATTGCGGCGGCGCGGCACAGCTGGCCGACGATCTTGGCGTAGCGATCGAGGGGCCGCATCCCGAGGACATGTTCCTGCTCGAAAAGCTCGATGAGGACGGATTGCGCTACGGCGTGCCGGGCCGCTCGTTCGTGCCGTCGCGCTGGCTCGATCAGGGCGACACGGTCACGGTTGGCGAAGTGGAGTTCGCGGTACACCACACGCCGGGGCACACGCCCGGTCATGTCGTGTTCCATAATGCCGAGTCGAAATTGGCGATCGTCGGCGACGTGCTGTTCCGCGGATCGATCGGCCGCACCGATTTTCCGCGCGGCAATCACCAGGAATTGATCAACTCGATCGTCACGCGGCTCTGGCCGATGGGCGACGATACCTTTTTCCTGCCCGGCCATGGCGACCCGAGCACCTTCGGCCAGGAACGCCAGTCGAACCCGTTCGTCGCCGATTCGGTCGTCGCCTGATTTCCCCGGCGCGCCGGCCGCGAATTAGGACGGATCGGCATTCGACATTCCCATTCGTCATGCCGGGCCTGTCCCGGCATCCACCGTGCCGCAAGCGCGGAGCAAGAAGTTCAAGCACCGGGATCAGCCGTCCGGTGGATGCCGGGACGAGCCCGGCATGACGTTTATAAATTAGGCGCCTCAGGTAGGAAGTGGTCGATTACCTCTGGTTCTCTTTTTCCGCGGGAAAAAGAAGCCATCGGTACCGCGCGGGCGAACATCGAATGTCGACGGCCCTAGCCGAGCGCCGCAAGCTTTTCCTCGGCGAGGCGATCGAGTTCGGCGCGGCTCTTCTTCTCCGCCGCGGTCTTGAGCTGGCCGCACGCCGCATCGATGTCGCGGCCACGCGGGGTGCGGACCGGCGCCGAGATGCCGGCTTCGAAGATGATGTCGCTGAACCGCCGCACGCGCTCGGGCGTCGACGTGTCGTAGGGCGCGCCGGGCCAGGGATTGAACGGGATCAGATTGACCTTGGCGGGCAGCTTGTACTTGCGGATCAGCCGGACGAGCTCATGCGCATGCTCGTCGAGGTCGTTCTTGTCCTTCAGCATCACATATTCGAACGTGATGCGCCGGGCATTGTTGGCGCCGGGATAATCGGCGCACGCCTGGAGCAGTTCCTCGATCCCGTATTTGCGGTTGATCGGGACGATCTCGTCGCGGATTTCCTTGGTCACCGCGTGGAGCGAGACCGCGAGGTTGACGCCGATCTCCTGGCCCGCGCGCGCCATCATCGGCACCACACCCGAGGTCGACAGGGTGATCCGGCGCTTGCTCAGCGCCAGCCCGTCGCCGTCCATCACCACGTGCAACGCGTCGCGGACATTGTCGAAATTGTAGAGCGGCTCGCCCATCCCCATCATCACGATGTTGGTGAGCATCCGCCCTTCGGGCTGCGACGGCCATTCGCCGAGCGCGTCGCGCGCCAGCATGACCTGGCCGACGATTTCCTGGGCCGTCAGGTTGCGCACCAGCCGCATCGTGCCGGTGTGGCAGAAACGGCAATTGAGCGTGCAGCCGACCTGGCTCGACACGCAGAGCGTCCCGCGATCGGCGTCGGGGATGAACACCATCTCGTAATCCTGGCCGTCGGGCCCGCGCAGCAGCCATTTGCGGGTGCCGTCGGTCGAGACCTGCGCCTCGATCACCTCGGGCCGGCCGACGACGAAGCGGTCGACCAGCCAGGGATGCTGCGCCTTGGCGATGTCGGTCATCGCGGTGAACTCGGTCGCGCCGCGATTGTAGATCCAGTGCCAGATCTGCTTGGCGCGCAATTTCGCCTGCTTGGCATCCATGCCGGCGGCGAGCAGTGCCTCGCGCAATTCGGCTTTGGACAGGCCGACCAGGTCGACACGCCCATCTTCGCGCGCCACCGTCTGGCGGGGCACGGGCACGGGCACGGGCACGGGATCGATGTGCCCCGGAATGGGCATGAGGGCGGCCGACTCTGTCTGCATGGCGCCGCACATAGGGGAAAAGCTGTCGATTTGCTAGGTGGGCTCAATCGCAGCCGAGCGCCTTCAGGCTGGTCGCCATCGCGACATCGAGCGGCGTGTGCGGCTCCGGGCCGATCGCGGCGATCAGATCGGCATTGTCGAGCCGCACCGGATGCTCCCAGAACGGGCGCATCTCGACCATTTCCTTCATCGTCGGGTTGAACAACCCGATGATCGGCAGCAGCGCCCAGGGCATCCGCCACGTCTTGACCGGCCGCCCCACCGCTTGCGCGATCGCCCCGGTGATGCGTGTGCCGTCATCGTCCCATATGCCGGCGAAATGGTAGCGGGCGAAGCGGGGAAGCTCGTCACCTTTGTCGAGCAGGCGCGCGAACGTCTCGCCGACATCGGGCAGATAGGCCCAGCCATGGCCGACGCCCGCCCGCCCCGGCACCATCACCCGGCCGACCGGCTTGCCGGGCGTGACCAGGCCCTGGCTCAGCCAGCTATTGCCCGGCCGCGGCCCGAAATAGTCGCCAGCGCGCAGGATCACCGCTTTCACGCCCGATTGCTCGATCGCGCGTTCCGTCGCGACGCGGATCGCGCCTTTCCTTGTGTTCGGAAGTTGCGGGCTGTCGGGCGCGATCACCGGTGAGGTGCGCGGATCGTAATTATAGATCGTGCCGGGGAGCGCGAGCCGGGCATCGTTCGTCCGCGCCGCCGCGATGCTATTCTCGAGCATCGGCAGGACCAGCTTCTCCCAGTCGAGATAGCCCGGCGGGTTGACGGCATGGACGATCGCATCGACGCCATCCGCCGCCGCCAGCACCGCCGCGCGGTCCATCGCATCGCCGATCCGCCAGTCGATGCCGTTGCCATCATGGGGCGAGCGGGTCAGCCCGCGCACCGTCCAGCCATGCGCGATCAGCGCCCGCGCCGTCTCGCCACCAACCCCGCCGGTCGCACCCAGCACTAGAGCTGTCTTCGTCATCGTTCGTCTCCTCGATTTGATGACGGCGATATCGGGCAGGCGGAGCCTGAATAAAATTGTCGCGATCTGACGATCAGCCTATACAAATTTGATGAGCGAAGATTGGGAACGTCACCGCGCTTTCCTGGCGGTGCTGCGCGAAGGCAGCCTGTCGGGCGCGGCACGATGGCTGGCGCTGGCGCAGCCGACGGTGCGGCGGCGGATCGCCGATCTCGAGCGCGGTCTCGGCGTCGCCCTGTTCACGCGCGCGCCCGACGGACTGGTGCCGACCGACGCCGCGCTTGGCCTGCGCCAGCATGCCGAGGCGATGGAAATCGCCGCCGCCGCCTTTGCCCGTGGCGCGACACAGGGAACCGAGATCGCCGGGCTGGTCCGCGTGTCGGCCAGCGAAGTGATCTCGATCGAAATATTGCCGTCGATCCTCGCCGATCTGCGCCGGCGGTATCCGCGGCTGGTGGTCGCGCTCAGCCCCAACAATCGCAACGAGGATCTGTTACGGCGCGAGGCCGATATCGCGGTCAGGATGGTGCGGCCCGCGCAAGACGCCCTGGTCGCGCGCCGGATCGGCGATATCCATGTCGGGCTGCACGTCCGCGCCGACCTCATTGCCAGGCGGCCTGTGCCCGCGACGTTCGAGGAGGTCATCGCCTTCGGCCTGATCGGAGTCGAGAACGACAATGCCGTGACCCGCGCGATGCGCGCCGGCGGCATTCCAATCCGGGTCGAGGATTTCGCGTTCCGCTCGGACAGCGACCTCGCACAGTTGGCGGCGATGCGTGCCGGGGTGGGGATAGGCGTGTGCCAGGTACCGTTAGCGGCGCGCGACCCGGCTTTGGTCCGCATCCTGCCCGACGCGTTCACCCATCCGCTCGACACCTGGGTGGTGATGCACGAGGATTTGCGTACCTCCGCGCCGGTGCGCGCGGTGTTCGACGCGCTGGTGGCGGGGTTGAAGGATTATCTCGGCTCTGGACATCCAAGTAGCTGACAAGGTGGTACTATTCCACGTCACCCCGGGCTTGTCCCGGGGTCCACTGGGCAGCACACCCGGTATTAGAGGCTCTTGCTTCTCGCTAACCTGCGCGGTGGATGCCGGGACAAGCCCGGCATGACGGTTGGAGTATTCGGCGGCCGTTCCTTACCCGCGACACGCCAACGCCGCCGCGTCGATCGCGGTCGCCGCCCCCGATAGCGCATAGACGTCCGCAAAGGCGCTCCCATCGCGCCCCAGCCCCTCGACGCTCATCGAACGCCCACCACGCATCGCGGCGACGATCGCGCTGTCGGTGCGGGCGTCGGGCGCCCAGGCGTCGTCGGTACCGGCGACCAGCTCGAACCGGCGCTCGCCGATCGACAGCGTGACGCGCGCATTGCCGGCGCGACCGCGGCTGAGGCGGATGTGGAGTTGGCTGCGGATATTCTGGCCCGGCCAATTGGCGATGCTGGCGAAGCCGGCGCGATGATCGGGATCGACCGGCTGCGCGATCGCGAAACAACGCCGCGGACTGGGGTCGCTGAAGGCGGCCCAGCGGTTCCACACGCCGATCGTGTCGCGCGCCATTGCCGGGGCTGCCGCGACCGCCGTTGCGATCAGCGCCCCAAGGAGCATGGCAGCGATCGCCGGCTGCCTCACACCGTCTCCCCGCCGCCGCCGAGATGGACGATCGTCTCGACGCCGTTTTCGATCATCACCAGCGACCCTTGCGGCAAATGGCCGGCCGCGGGCGCGCCGAAGTGGTCGACCGGCGGTTGTCCGGTCATCACGCCGCGCATCACTCGGCTCGATATGCCGTGCATGATGACCAGCCGGTCGCCGGGATCGTCGTCGGTCTCCGCCAGCCAAGCCGACACGCGCTCGGCGATCTGCGGATAGAGTTCGCCGTCGGGCGCCGAAATCAGCAGGCCGCTCGGACGGTCGATCACGTCGCCGACCTCGGCAATGACGTCGCGATAATAGCGCCCGCCCCAGCTGCCCATGCCGATCTCGGTCAGGCGCGGGTCGGTCCGCGCCTGATGCCAGTCGAGCCCGACATGCTCGGCGATTACCGCCAGGGTCTGCAGCGCGCGCCCCGTCGGCGACGCCCACAGCGTCAGCGCGGGTTTGTCGCCCAAGGCGTGGCGGAGCGCCTCGCCCATTTCATCTGCCTGGCGGAATCCGACGCGGGTCAGCGGCGTGTGCGGATGGTCGCCCTGCAGCCGCGCGGCCGCGTTGAACACCGTTTCGCCGTGCCGCGCGATGAAGTCGCGCCCCTTCCGCCCGCTGGTTGTCATTGCCTGCGTTTTCAACCCCCTGTGGCGCGAAAGCAACGGAATTCCTTGTTTATCTGAGGTTCATGCAACCTCTTGGCTCCCCACCTATTTGCCCCTTCCCGCGCCACCGACCCCCCGGTGCTCCGCGGGAATTGAGTGAATGGAGTTATTTATGCGTAAGTTGATCCTTGCCACCGCCAGCCTCGCGGCGCTTGCCGTCGCCGCCCCCGCCTTCGCGCAGGACGGTCCTCCGAGCCCGGATAACGACACCGCGTTCAGCGGCCCGCGCGCCGGCATCATCCTGGGCTATGACCGGATGCAGCCGGGCCAGGTGCCCAATTCGTCGATCGACGACAGCAATTCGGCGGACGGTCTGACCTATGGCGGCGACGTCGGGTATGACGCGCGCAGCGGCAATTGGGTGTTCGGCGCCGAGGGCGAAGTGACCGGGTCGACCAGCAAGGTGACCAACAATCCGTCCGCAGCGGGGGCGCTGGGCTATGGACGGGTCAAGGCCGGCCGCGATCTCTATGCCGGCGCGCGCGTCGGCTATGTCGTCGCGCCGCGTACGATGATCTATGCCAAGGGCGGCTATACCAACCAGCGGCTCGATCTCGTCGCGTCGGATGGCACGACCGAAACCGGCCAGCATTTCAACCTGGACGGCTGGCGCGCCGGCGCCGGTGTCGAGCAGTCGCTCGGCGGCAAGGCGTACGCCAAGGTCGAATATCGCTATTCCAACTATGGCAATGCCCGGCTGGAATATCCGAACGGCGGCAACACCAACAATTTCTCGGTCGATACCGACCGACATCAGGTCGTCGCCGGGGTGGGTGTTCGCTTCTAAAGCGATTCATCCACAATAACAGGGGAAACAGGGTGTGAAAGGAGGGTCGGGGCGCTTGCTCCGGCCCTTTTTCACGTTAAGGAAGACGGTAGGCGAATTGCCCCCGGATTCTCTCATGTCTGGCGGGTCGGAAAATCAGGGCACCGGCCCGGGGGTTAGGACATGAAGGCGACGATCGAACGCGCAACGCTCCTCAAGGGGCTGAGCCATGTGCAGTCGGTGGTCGAGCGCCGCAACACCATCCCGATTCTGTCGAACGTGCTGATCGAGGCGACGGCCGAGGGATCGCTCAAGCTGATGGCGACCGATCTCGACCTGCAGATCAACGAAAGCGTGCCCGCTGCGGTCGATACGCCGGGCGCGACCACGGTGTCGGCGCACACCTTGTTCGACATTGCGCGCAAATTGCCCGAAGGCAGCCAGGTCCAGCTCGCCGCGGCCGATGGCAAGATGACGATCGTCGCGGGGCGCGCGCGGTTCCAGCTCGGCACTCTGCCGCGCGACGATTTCCCGGTGATCGCCGAAGGCGAACTGCCGGTCCAGTTCGAGCTGCCGGCAGAGACGCTCAAGCAGATCATCGACAAGACGCGCTTCGCCATCTCGACCGAAGAGACGCGTTACTATCTCAACGGCATTTTCTGGCACGTCGCCGATGACGGCCAGCCGGTGCTCAAGGCGGCGGCGACCGACGGCCACCGCCTCGCCCGCGTCACCCTGCCGCGCCCCGATGGCGCCGAGGGCATGCCGGACATCATCATCCCGCGCAAATGCGTGGCCGAACTGCGCAAGCTGCTCGACGAGATCGACGGGTCGGTCGGCGTGTCGCTGTCGTCGTCCAAGATCCGCTTCGATATGGGCCAGGCATTGCTGACCTCGAAGCTGATCGACGGGACTTTCCCCGATTATTCGCGCGTCATCCCGACCGGCAACGACAAGATCCTGCGGATCGATCCCAGGAGCTTCGAGGAAGGCGTCGATCGCGTCTCGACCATCGCCACCGAAAAAACGCGCGCGGTCAAAATGACGCTCGACCGCGACAAGATCACCTTGTCGGTGACCAGTCCGGAAAACGGCACCGCCGCCGAGGAAGTCCCCGGCGATTATGCCGCGCAGGGCTTCGATATCGGCTTCAACAGCCGCTATCTGCTCGACATCCTCGGCCAGATCGAGGGCGATATGGTGGAGGTGCATCTGGCCGACGCCAGCGCACCGACCCTGATCCGCGAGAACGACAAGTCGCCGGCGCTGTACGTGCTCATGCCGATGCGGGTGTGAACGGGACGCGGTCCGGAGCGATCTTCGTCGCCGCAATCGCGGCTATCGTTAGTTTCTTCGGATCGGTTGGAAGTGCGGCATCCGTCGCAACCAAGACGATCAGCGCAATCGACCTCACCAAGCCATTCGGCGCGAGATCGGCGTGGCGCTTTACAGCGACCCAAGGCCCTGATCAGCCCAATCGGGACGAAGGCTCGATTCCGGGAATCATCACACTCTGCCTGAAACGCGCGGCCTACCGGGCCTGCTCGCCGGCGCTGGCGCAGATGGCCCCGCCACCCGATTCCAGTTATGCTTCCATGTGGGAGCCACGCCAACTCTTCGTGGCCCGCATCGTCTACCCGCGCGGGCGATCGGCACCGCCCCTGTTGTTGATACGGACTGGCGGCTCGATTGGCGGTGACGGCAGCCAGCCGATCTTCACGCAACTACTCGCCTATCGGCGCGATGGAGATCGATTCGAATCGGTCTTCAGCCGGATGGTCGGACGCAACACCAATCCTGAAGTCCGATTTGTCGAGGCGGGGCCATTGCGCGGCGACGTTGTCGTTGCCGAGCCGACGGAAAACGCGCCGTTCGGCTATTGGATCACGGTCGACCGGCTCACACCATCATATCGGTATCGGCAAATACTGCGCTACCGTAGCGCGACTAGGTACGGCGACGACAACCCGCTGGCGGTGATCGATTCGGAGATGCCTAATATCCAGCAGCGCCTCGGCTTGTGGCGTCCTGGCCAGCCCCTGCCGTTGCCCGCGAAAGGTTGTCCGAAGCCCCGCCTGGCCAAGATGGAATTGTGGTGTTCTTAACGTGAGCACCAGCATGAGAGTCCCCACGCGATCGCGACAGGGTTGACGACCCCGTCCATTTCACTTACTTACATGAGTGTCAGTAAGGAATCACCCGATGCCCGCAAAGCTCCCCCCCTTTCCCGGCACCACTGGTAAGCGTGACTGGAAGACCGCGTTCAGCTCGATCAGGAAGCTGCTCGCCAATGGCGACGACACGACGCAGGTGTTCAAGATCATGCGCGCCTTGAACGTCGGCAATGCGCCGATGAATTATGCGCGCTTCATCGCCACCGAAGAGGGTGGGCGGATGGCTTATGAGCGGATCGAACTCGCGCAGCTGCTGTCGCAGCCTGGCTATGCCAAGCAATTCGCGCCGGGCACGGTGGGAGCGGCCTATAACCATTTCCTCGAATCGACCGGCTATTCGGCCGACGGCCTGGCCGAGGTCAGCAAGGTCAATCGCGAGGAAGACATGCCGCATCCTTATGCCTGGTTCGGGCGGCGGGTGCGCGACACGCACGATATCTGGCACGTCCTCACCGGCTACAAGGCCGATGAGAGCCTCGGCGAAGCGGCTTTGGTCGCGTTCAGTTATGCTCAGGTCGGCGGCCTCGGCTGGGCGTTCATAGGCGGCGCGGCGGCGCTCAAGAGCCTGAAGGTTACCGGCAATTCGCTGTTCGCGAAGGCGGTGTGGGAAGGCTATAAGCGCGGCAAGAAGGCGAAGTGGATTTCCGGCGAGGATTATCTGCAGCTGCTGCACGAACCGCTCGACGCGGCGCGCAAGCGGCTCGGCCTCGACGAGCCGGTCGCCTATCTCAAGGCGCAGCGCGAACTGGGCGCCGAAATGGCGTCGTATCTGAGCGCGAAGAACCAGCAGCCCGCCGAACCGGCGAAGATGGCCGCGTAAGGCTGACGCGAGGCGATAAACTCCGCCGCCCCCTGCGGACGCATCGCTTCTAGCGGAAAACCGGTACCCACTTTTCCGCGCGATGCTTTAGGGACCGGCGCGATGCTGTCGCGCCTGATCCTCACCGATTTCAGGAATCATGCCGAAGCCGTGCTCCATCCGGGGCGCGGCTTCGTCGTGCTGACCGGCGAGAATGGCGCGGGCAAGACCAATGTGCTGGAGGCGGTGTCGCTGCTCGCGCCGGGGCGCGGGCTGCGGCGGGCTGCGTTGAGCGATATGGCGCGGCAGGGGGGAAGAGGCGGATTTGGGGTGGCGACGACATTAAAGCCCCTCCCCTTCAGGGGAGGGGTTGGGGTGGGGGACGCGGGCGTCGACCTCTGCGAGGCATCCCCCACCCCCAACCCCTCCCCTGAAGGGGAGGGGCTAATAGAGATCGGCACCGGCACCCTGCCTTCGGCCCCCGAACGCCGCATCGTGCGCATCAACGGTGCGACCGCCGCTGCCACGGCGCTGGCGGAATGGCTGACTGTGTTGTGGCTGACCCCGGCGATGGACCGATTGTTTGTCGAGCCTGCCGGCGAACGCCGCCGCTTCCTCGATCGGCTGACCCTGGCGATGCGGCCCGATCACGCCCAGCACGCCAATCGCTACGAAGCGGCGATGCGCGCGCGCAATCGCGTGCTGGCCGACGACAATCCCGATCCGCATTGGCTGACCGCCTTGGAAGCGCAGATGGCCGAACATGGCGTGGCGATCGATGCCGGGCGGCGCGAGACGGTGACGGCGCTGGCCGAACGGCTGGCCGGCCAGCCCGAAGGACCTTTCGCGCGTGCCGGGCTGACGCTCGAAGGATGGAGCGGCGCCGACACGCTCGCCGCAGACCTGGCACAGGGACGCCGACGCGATGCCGCGGCGGGCCGCACGCTCGTCGGGCCGCACCGCAGCGACCTGATGGTGACGCATCTCGACAAGGATCAGCCCGCCGCTTTGTGCTCCACCGGCGAGCAGAAGGCATTGCTGCTCGGGCTGGTGCTCGCGCATGCCGAACTCGTCGCCGACCGCGTCGGCCGCGCACCGATCCTGTTGCTCGATGAGGTCGCCGCGCATCTCGACCCGGTCCGCCGCGCCGCCCTGTTCGACCGGCTGGCCGCGACCGGCAGCCAGGTCTGGATCACCGGCACCGAACGCGCGCCGTTCGACGATATCGGCGCGGCATCCTGGTTCACCGTTGCCGATGGAACGGTTTCAGCCGCCTGAACGTCCCCTGTCCGTGCGCCTAAGGCCGGG
>Ga0207669_10000252_pt1 | contig 24461 bp, 21 predicted proteins | sample KBSM33metaG_FD_184329 | JGI IMG/M metagenome (GOLD analysis project Ga0207669, IMG submission 184329) | Miscanthus rhizosphere microbial communities from Kellogg Biological Station, Michigan, USA - KBS M3-3 metaG (SPAdes) (version 2) | ecosystem: Host-associated > Plants > Roots > Rhizosphere >...
CCCATGAACAACCGGGCGCACCCGACAAACCGTTTACGCCTGCCCGATTTCGCATGAACGCATGCTTAGCGACCCAAATTCTTGAACGCCAGCGTCAACAGGAAGCTGTTACCCGCCTTGGCGTCACCAGTATTTTGATAGTCGCGACGCCAGGTGAGGCCGAGGCGGAGGCAATCGTCCTCATATTGCACCCCCAGGCGATGGCGGATCGGATCGAACCCGTCGGCGTTCAAGAGCTGCGGATCCTCGTTCTTGTCGGTCAGGTCGATCGTTGCCGACCCGAAGATCGACCAGAAGCGCGCAAACCCGACGCGCCCGCCGACGCGAAGCTCCTCGCTGTCGCGCAAATCCTCGAGCGTCGGACTGATGTTGCGATTGAGGCGGAGGTATCCGACCAGCAAATAGGTGCGCTTGTTGCCCACCGTGGCGTCGATCTCGTTCCGGCGGATCGCGAAATTGTCCTTGTCGAGCCGGTAGCGGTGAACGACCGAGACGAAGTCGCGGATACGCACTTCGGTGCGTCCGACGATGTCCGACCAGCGATCTGTCAGGCCGGTGCCGTCGGGAAAGATGGTCGGCTGGCTCGACAGGCGATAGCTCTGGCCGATCGTCGCGCTGATCGCGATCCCCGGCAGGTCGAGCGCATAGTCGACGCCATAGGTGAAGCGCGTCGAATCTTCCCAGCGATCGTAGCCGGGGAAACGATTGAGCGCGAAGAGATTGGAATCCTCGAGATCTACCGCGCGGGCATCTTCGTTGGGAACGAGCAGGTTGGCGGTGGGCGGCGAGGCGACGATCTGGAAGCGCGGCGTCACGCGCTGCGTGCCGCCCATGAATTCGCCGATCAGCGGCCACTTCACGTCGAGCGCCAGCGCCGCGATCCCGCGCGTATGGAAGCCGCTGGCACCACGATAGCTGATGACTGAGGTCGCGACCGTATCGCTGGCGTTGTAAGCGTCGCCGCGCAGATAGGCGGTCAGCGTCACTTCCTGTCCCCACGGCGTGATCCGGCGCAAATCCCATTGCGCGCTGACAAAGGCGCGTTGGGTATCCTGGCCGGCCGTCCGCGCGATGCTGAGCGTGTTGACCTGCAGGTTGATGCGTCCGCCCAGCACGTCGTCGATCCGGCGGCGATAGTCGAATTCGGGCAGGGCAATCGGCTGCAGCCCCTGCCGGTCGGTCACGATATTCTGCCCACTCTGCGTGGTCGACAGCCGCAGAGTCTGCACTGCCCAGCCGTTGATCGCGAAATAGCTATTGGCGTCGATTCGTTCGACGCTGAAGGTCGAGCGCAGCCGGTCGTCGTTGGAGATTTCGTAGCGGCGCAGGAAAGTACGGTCGGTGGTCAGACGCAAGGAGCCCGATACCGACCAATTGGGATCGAGCTGATATCGTGCAACGCCGTCCAGATACCCGCGGAACGCGCTCTGGGTCGTTATCGGGGCCGACGACGATGTCGCGAGCAGATCGCTCTGCGGTGACACCGTGGCGTAACCGGTGATCTTGAACGCGCCCTTGGTCGACAATTGCTCATATTCGGCCTGGATCATCGGCGCGACGCTGGTGAACAGCCGTGGCGTAATCGTCAGGCCCTTATTGTCGGCCAGCCGGAAATAATAAGGGACGCCGACCTCGAACCCGTTGGTGCGGCTGTAGCGGATATCCGGGCTGAGAATCCCGCTTTGCGCGCCGTTGCCGACCGGAGTCGACAATTTGGGCAGCGGAACGGTGGCGAAGCCGAACAGGTTGAAGCGCGCGCCGGTGAAATAGATGCGTTCGCGATCGGGGCGATAGACGACCTTGACCGCGGTGACTTTCCACGATGGTTCCTTGGGACATCCGCCGGAATCGGTCACCGAGCAGGGCGTATAGGCGGCCTGGCGCAAAGTGACGACGCCACTCTCGCTACGCTCGCCCTTGACCGCGGCCAGTCGTCCGCCCTGTTCGAGCACGACGAGCATATTATCGACGACGCCGTCCTTGAGCGTATCGGTCAAGTCGATCTGGTCGCCATAGGCCGTGTCGCCTTGGGGATTGGTGACCGCGATGTTGCCGATCGCCGTCACTTTCCCCGTCTTGCGGTTCCAGATCACCTTGTCGGCGCGCAATTTGTCGCCCGTGCGGTACATGCGGACGTCGCCGGTCGCCGTCACGATCTCCGTGTCGGTATCGTATTGCAGCGTGGTGGCCGAGAATTGCACCTGATCGGGGTCGGTCGATGCCGGCGCTTCGGACGGCGGTGGCAGCTCGACCGGGCGGTCCTGAAGATCCTGCGCGCTAGCCGGTGCAGCGGCCGTGAGCGCGAGAAGAATCGCCGAGCCGGCCAGAAATGCGGAACGCGTGACGATCACCAAACACCCTTTTTCCGGCGACGGTCCCTGACATGCCGGGCCGCCCGTATCGCATCCATGCCGCCGATCCGCAATCGCCGGGGCCGGCCTTTGCAGCCAGCGCAATAGCGGCCTAGAGAGGCGCGTCCAGCACGCATTTCGTGTTTTTGATTGAGGTTGCAGTCCATGAAGATCGAGTTCGCCGCCACACCTCCTGTCGCCGATGCGCTGGTTATCCCGGTGCAAAAGAACGGGCTCGACACGGCGATTGGCGGTCGTACCGGTCAGGAAGTGCTCGCCGCGGCGGCTGCGGCCGCGCGGTTCGAAGGCGAAGCGGGCTCGATTGCCGAAGCGTTTGTCGGTGCCGATGGCGCGGTGAAGCGCATCCTGTTGCTCGGAGTCGGCGACGGCAACGAGACGGATTGGGAGCGTGCGGGCGGCGCGGTCACTGCGCGGTTGCTGACCAATGCGATCAGCGCGGCGATCGATCTCGGTGCGGCCCAGCCCAGCGCTGCAGCGGTCGGACGGTTTGCAGGCGCGCTCGCCCAACGCGCGTGGCGGATCGATACCTATCGCACCAAATTGCCCGAAAAGCAGAAGCCGACCTTCGTCGAGGCGACGATCGTCGGCGCTCCCGATGGCACCGAGACTGCATGGCAGCACAATCTGGCAGTCACCGGCGGGCTGGACCTTACCCGTACGCTGGTCGCGGAACCGCCTAACGTCGTCTATCCGGAAACCTTCGTCGAACGCGTGCTGGCGAGCGTCGAGGGATTGGGTCTCGAAGTCACCGTGCTCGGCCCCGACCAAATGGCTGAGTTGGGCATGGGCGCGCTCCTGGGAGTCGCGCAAGGATCGGCCCGGGAAGGGCGCCTGCTGGCACTCAAATGGAGCGGCAAGGGCGCCGGCGATCCAGATCTCGCTTTGGTCGGCAAGGGCGTGACCTTCGACACCGGCGGCATTTCGCTGAAGCCCGGACCCGGCATGGAAGACATGAAATGGGACATGGGCGGCGCCGGCGCGGTGGTTGGCGCGATGAAGGCGCTGGCCTCGCGAAAGGCCAAGGCGAACGTCATCGGCGTGTGCGGCCTGGTCGAGAATATGCCCGACGGCAACGCGATCCGGCCCGGCGACATCCTGACCTCGATGTCCGGGCAAACGATCGAGGTACTCAATACCGACGCCGAAGGGCGCCTGGTGCTGTGCGATTGTGTCACTTGGGTGCAGCGGAAGCATCATCCCAAGGCTATCGTCGATCTCGCCACGTTGACCGGGGCGATGATCATCAGCCTGGGCAACGAACATGGCGGCGTCTTCGCCAATGACGATGCGCTGGCGGACCAGCTGCTCGCCGCCGGCCGCGCCTCGGGCGACCTGTTGTGGCGCTTCCCGATGAGCGACGCGTACAACAAGCTGATCGATTCGCCGATCGCCGACATGAAGAACGTCGGCCCGCGCGGTGCCGGATCGATCACCGCCGCGCAATTCATCGGGCGGTTCGTCGAGAATGGCGTCAAATGGGCGCATCTCGACATTGCCGGCATGGTCTGGGCCGACAAAGCGGGCAACACTTATGACAAGGGTGCGACCGGGTATGGCGTGCGCCTGCTCGACCGCTTCGTCGCCGACAATTACGAGGGTTGACCCGGATTCCCCTCCCGCTTGCGGGAGAGGCTAGGGGAGGGGATGTCGGGAAGGGTAACGGGCCCTCCCCCAACCCCTCCCGTAAACGGGAGGGGAGCTGTTCTTTGCAAGTCGATTTCTACCACCTCACCGTCACCCCGCTCGATCGCGCCTTGCCCAGCATCGCGCAACGCGTAGTAGCTAGCGGGGGACGGTTGCTCGTGGTCAGCGATGATGCGACCCAGCGGGCGGCGATCGACCGCCTGCTCTGGACGTTCGCGGCCGACAGCTTTCTGCCCCACGGCCAGGCCGGGAGCGAGGACGACGCTGCCCAACCGGTGCTGATCGGCGAGGCGCCCGTTCCCGTCAATGCGGCTCGCAACATCGCGCTGATCGACGGGCAGTGGCGCGATGAAGCGCTCGATTTCGACCGCGCGTTCCACTTTTTCGACGGCGAACGCATCGTCGAGGCCCGCGAGGCATGGAAATCGCTTGCGACGCGCGACGGCGTCGAGCGCAATTACTGGAAGCAGGACGATAACGGGCGCTGGTCGAAAGCGGCCTGAGCTCGACTCCAATCCGAACCGGCGGGTTGCATCCGGGCCGCTCCCCGCCTAGGGAGCCGCCAGTTTTCCACAGCCCCAAAATAGAGGAGCGAGCGACCGCCATGGCCGCCAACCGCACGTTTTCGATCATCAAGCCCGATGCCACCCGCCGCAACATCACCGGTGCGGTCACCAAGATGCTGGAGGAAGCGGGTCTCCGCGTCGTCGCGTAGAAGCGCATCCATATGAGCCGCGAGCAGGCCGAGGGCTTCTACGCGGTGCACAAGGAACGCCCGTTCTTCGGCGACCTGGTCGACTTCATGATCTCGGGCCCGGTCGTGGTTCAGGTGCTCGAAGGCGAGAACGCCGTGCAGCGCAACCGTGACATCATGGGCGCGACCAACCCCGAGAATGCGGCGCCGGGCACGATCCGCAAGGAACTGGCCGAATCGATCGAGGCGAACACCGTCCACGGATCGGATTCGGACGAGAATGCCGCGATCGAGATCGCGTTCTTCTTCAAGCCCGAAGAAATTGTCGGCTGACACTGGCTGGCGATTGAAGCGAGCGACCGCGGCGGATGCCGCGGCGCTGTCGCTCGTCGCCTCGGCCTGCTTCCTGGAAACGTTTGCCGGGCTTCTCATGGGGCCCGACATCGTCGCGCATTGCGCCAAGGCCAATCACCAGGACGCATTTCGCGATTGGGCGGAAGCGGCGGGTGGCCGCGTCGTCGTCGCAGAGATTGCGAACGGCGGAGCACCGATCGGCTATACGGTGCTGACCACGCCCGATCTGCCCGCAGTCGATGTTCAGGCCGACGATCTAGAGCTTCGCCGGATCTATACGCTGTCGCGCGCCCACGGCACCGGTTTGGGGCCAGCGCTGATGACGCAAGCACTGCTCGACGCGCGGGATATGGGGCGTAAGCGCGTCTTGCTCGGCGTCTATGTGGGCAACGAACGGGCCCGCGCTTTTTACGAGAAACAGGGCTTCATTAAGGTCGGCGAACGGCAATATCAGGTCGGCGCTACCTTGTGCGACGACGTGATCTACGCGCTGCAGGTATGATCGGGTGACGCCGGGCCGGCGGTCAGTGTTCCGCCGGCTTTTCCTTCGCCCATAGGGTATCGAGCCGCGCTGGACTCCCACCGCGTTCCGCCAGGCTGGCGCCCTCGAGTTCGAGCTTGCGGCCGCCGAGCAGACGCCCGGCTGTTTTCCATCGGACCTGATAGATTGCCCGGTCGGTCTTCTTCGTGTCGCCATCCCACCAGGTGGCGGTGATCAGCACGGGCAGGCGGCCGTGACGATTGTCCGAGCCCTTGTCGGTGACCTTGAGCAAGGCACGTTCGAACCAACTCGCGTCGATCTCGGGGCTGGACAGCCCGGTTTGCGCGTCGACTCCCAACGCCGGCGGGAACGCGACGTCGATCTCCTGAATCCGGTGATCGGGATCGTTGAGCGACAACACGGTGTCCCCGTTGCGGGACGCGGTGAAGGCGACGAGCGATTTCTCGTTGCTCTCGGTCGCGCGCTCGGCCTGATCGGCCTTGCGGTCGGACCAGCTCATCCACAAACCGCCGGCCGATACCAGCAAAGCGGCGATGCCGACCCATTCGGCCAGCGAAATCCAGCGCCGCCGGATCGCCGCCTTTTCGGCGCGCTCGGCTGGAGTTTCGACCGCGGCAGGAGTCGGTATGGGCGACTCTGGGTCGCTCATCGCCCACCGGCCTCCAGCAAGCGGCGCGGCGCCACCATTTCCCAGCTCATCGCGATCCTGTCCTCGACGCGTTGCCAATCGGTCGCGTCACCGTTCAATTCCATTCCGATCCAGCCCGACGGGCCGAGATAGGGCGGGATATGATAGAAATCGGGGTCCATCTCGACCAGCATCGCCTGTTCCTCGCGCCCGCTGGTCTTGACCATGACGGCGGTGTGTCCGTCGCCGTGATGGTTGTGCCAGAAATAAGCATAGACCTTGCCCTTCTCGATGAAAAAGGCGGGCGATCCATGCGACAGCTTTTCGGCTGCCTCGGGGAAGGTCATGCAGATCGCGCGGATCCGCTCCAGGTCGGCGTCGGGATCGGGACTCATCGCGCGGCGAAATCTGCCAGAACCTGGGGGTAAAGGCGATGCTCTTCCGCCAGGACCCGCGCGGCCAGTGTGTCGGCGTCGTCATCGGGCAGGACCGGCACGCGCGCTTGTCCGAGCACTTCGCCGCCGTCGAGCTCCTCTGTCACGATATGCACCGAGCACCCGGCTTCTTCGTCACCCGCCGCGATGGCGCGCGCATGCGTGTCGAGCCCCTTATATTTGGGCAGCAGCGACGGATGGATGTTGATGATGCGCCCACGCCATTCGGCGACGAACTCGTCCGAGAGCAGCCGCATATAACCGGCGAGCGCGACGATCTCGGCGCCGGCCTCGCGGAGCGCAGCGGAAATCGCCGCTTCATAGGCGAGCTTGCCGATGCCTTTGGGCGACAGCGCGAAGGTAGGGATACCATGCTCGCGCGCCCAGATGAGGCCCGGCGCCTCGGGCTTGTCCGACGCGACCACCACGACTTCGTATGCGTCGCCCGCTTGCTCGACGAGCGCCATCATGTTCGACCCGCGACCAGAGATCAGGATGCCGACTTTTTTCATGCATTCCCCTCCCGCCAGCGGGAAGGGAGAAGTGCCTTATGCATTATGCGTCGCCGTCCAGTCGGCACGCGCGCTCCAGGTGCCGGCTGAGCCGGTCACCGTGCAACCGCGCTGCCCGGCCTCGATCGTTCCGATCGTCAGCACGGTCTCACCGGCAGCTGCTAGACCTGCCGTCACCGCTTCGGCATCGCCCGCGGCAACCACCACCGCCATCCCGACGCCGCAATTGAAGGTGCGCGCCATTTCCTCGGGCTCGATCGCGCCTTGCGCCTGCAGGAACGCCATCAGCCGTGGTTGCTCCCAGCCATCGGCGCGGATCCTGGCATGCGCGCCATCCGGCAACACGCGCGGGATATTCTCTAGCAGGCCGCCGCCGGTGATATGCGCCAATCCCTTGATCCGGCCCTCCGCGATCAGCGGCAACAGGCTTTTCACGTAGATTCGCGTCGGCGCCATCAGCGCGTCGATCAACAGTGTATCGGCGTCGAACAGAGCGGGGCGATCGAGCTTCCAGCCTCTGTCCGTCGCCAATCGCCTGACCAGCGAATAGCCGTTGGAGTGAACGCCCGACGAAGCCAGCCCAAGGATCACGTCGCCGGCCGCGATGTCCTTGCCGGTGAGCACGCGGTCGCGCTCGACCGCGCCGACGCAGAAGCCGGCAAGGTCGTAATCGCCATCGGCATACATGCCCGGCATTTCGGCAGTTTCGCCACCGATCAGCGCGCAACCGGCGATACGGCAGCCCTCGGCGATGCCCGCCACCACGCGCTCGGCAACCGCATTGTCGAGCTTTCCGGTCGCGTAATAATCGAGAAAGAACAAAGGCTCGGCGCCCTGCACGATCAGGTCGTTGGCGCACATCGCGACGAGGTCGATGCCGACCCCGTCATGCCGTCCGCTGTCGATCGCGAGCTTCAGCTTGGTGCCGACCCCATCATTCGCCGCAACAAGCAGCGGGTCCTTGAACCCGGCGGCCTTGAGGTCGAAGAATCCGCCGAATCCACCAAGATCGGCATCGGCACCCGGCCGGCGCGTCGCCTTGGCCAAGGGTCCGATCGCACGGACCAGCGCGTTGCCGGCGGCAATCGAGACGCCGGCATCGGCATAGGTATAGGGGCTGTTGCGGCGCTGATCTTCGCTCATCTGGACGCGACTAGCGACAACGCGCTTGGATTTCCACGTCTGCTTCGCCAAAAGGGCGCCGACATGCGCTGCAGCCGTTTCTTCCACGCCTCCGCTTTAGCCGCGGCCCTTGCTCTTGCCGGGGCCGCCGGGATGGTCGCCGCACAAGACGATGGCGGCGACAAGATCGACATGAACCAGCCGATCGACGCGTCGGGCAGCTATCAGGTCGACAATGTCGATGTGGACGTCAGCGGCCCGGACGCCGAGTCCGCGCGGATCGCCGGTTGGAAACTTGCCCAGCGCAAGGCCTATCAGATGCTGTCGCAGAAATACGGTGGCGGCGGCGCTGCGCCCGCCGACAGCGTGCTTGATTCGATGGTGACCGGCATCGTCATCCAGAACGAGCAGATCGGCCCCAATCGCTATATTGCCAAGCTGGGCGTGCTGTTCAGCCGGGCGCGGCTGGGCGGGTTGATGGGCGCGGTCGGCGACATTTCGCGATCCGCACCGATGTTGCTGATCCCGATCCAATGGTCCGGCGGCAGCGCGGTCGCGTTCGAGCAGAAGACGCCCTGGGCGGATGCCTGGCAGCGGTTCCGGGCCGGAGATAGCTCGGTCGATTATGTCCGCCCGACCGGCGTCGGCGCCGATTCGCTCTTGGTCAACGAGGGCCAGGCGGGCCGGCGCGATCGCGGCTGGTGGCGCAGTGTGCTCGACCAATATGCCGCCGCCGACGTCCTGGTGCCCTCGGTCACGCTCTATCGCCAATGGCCGGGTGGGCCAGTCGTTGGCGTGTTCGAGGCGCGGCACGGCCCCGACAACGACTTGCTGGCGCGATTCGCCTTGCGCGTCGACAGTGAAGCCGGCGTGCCGGCGCTGCTCGATGCGGGCGTGAAGCGGATCGACACGATCTATCAGGACGAACTGCGCAACGGTGCGCTCGGCGTCGATCCCAGCCTCGCGTATATTCCGCCGCCCCAGGCGACGCCGACGGCAACCCCGACACCGACCGATACGCCGACCGGCGAGGCGACGACCGCCGACGCCACGACGGCGATCGCCGGAGGCGCTGCCGTTACCGTCCAGTTCGATACGCCGAGTGCGGCATCGGTCTCGGCGATCGAGGGCACGGTCCGCGGTGTACCGGGCGTCAGCGGCGCCAACACCACCAGCATGGCGATCGGCGGCGTGTCGGTGATGCGGCTCAATTATAGCGGCGATCCGGCGGCGCTGGCGTCGGCGCTCGAAGCGCGCGGTTTCCAGGTCGGCCGAAGCGGCGCGACGCTCAGGATCCGGCGGCCGTCATTGCCGCCGCCGTCGGTCCCGTCGGAAGACCGACCGACCGGATGAGCCAGCAATTCGGCCTGCCGCTGGCTTGGCCGCCCGGACCGGGCGATGACGAGTTCCTCGTCACGCCGTCAAACGCGCACGCTTTCCATCAGCTCGAACATTGGGGAACCTGGCCGGTGATGACCGCCTTGCTGGTCGGTCCGCGCAAATCCGGGCGCAGCCTGTTGGCGCGTGTCTTCGCCAGCCGGAGCGGCGGCAGGATCGTCGATGACGCCGATCTTCGGCCCGAAAGGGAATTGTTCCACGCCTGGAACGACGCCCAGGCCGCGCGTCGTCCGCAATTGTTCGTCGCTAACGCCGCGCCGCCGGCGTGGAAAGTCGGCATCGCCGATCTTCGCTCGCGCCTCGCCGCCAGCCCGATCGCGGAGATCGGCGCGCCCGACGACGCGCTGATGCAAGCGCTGCTCGAACGCCAGTTCCTGCGTCGTGGGCTCGATGCGCGGCCGGACCTGATCCAGTGGTTGATCGCGCGGCTCGAACGCAGCTTCATTGCGGTGGAACGTGTCGTCGACGTGCTCGATCAGGAAGTGCTCGAACGCCGCAAGCGCTTGTCGATCCCACTGGCAAGGGCCACACTGGCCGAGGCGGGAATCATCGCCCAGCCGTCCGCAGCCGACAACGCCGAACAAGGTGAACAATGACTCGCCCCGCTCATATCGCGCGCCTCGCCAATGACGACGATCCGTTCGAAAGCGGGGAGAGCGGCGAACGCTATTTCAACCGTGAACTGTCGTGGCTCGCGTTCAACCGTCGCGTGCTCGAAGAGGCCTGCAATACCGCGCATCCACTGCTCGAACGCGTGCGCTTCCTGTCGATATCGGGCTCGAACCTCGACGAATTCTTCATGGTCCGCGTCGCCGGGCTGATGGGCCAGCAGAAGCAGGAGGTCGAGCGCCGCTCGCCCGATGGCCTGACCACGCGCGAGCAACTCGCCGCGATCGTCGCCGGCGCCGATGCGCTTGTCGAGGACCAGCGCAACGTCTGGCGAGACCTGCGCCACCAACTGGCCGACGCTGGTGTCCATGTGCTGGGCTCGCGGCAGATCGACGAAGCAGTCACCGCGGACGAGGCTGTCTGGCTCGAAAAACACTTCCGTGAACAGATTTTCCCGATCCTGACGCCACAGGCGCTCGATCCCGCCCATCCGTTTCCGTTCATGCCCAATAAGGGGCTGGCGGTGATCTTCGACCTGACGCGCGCCTCGGACGGCGAGATGATCCGCGAACTGGTTATGCTGCCCGCGGCGATGGCGCGGTTCGTCCGATTGCCCGGCGAGCCGGCACGCTATGTCGCGGTCGAATCGCTGGTGAAGCGTTTCTCGACCTTGATCTTCCCCGGTTACGCGGTGAACGGCGCGGCTGAATTCCGTGTCCTGCGCGACAGCGATATCGAGATCGAGGAGGAGGCGGAGGATCTGGTCCGTTACTTCGCCAATGCGATCAAGCGGCGGCGGCGCGGCCGGGTGATCCGGCTCGAACTCGAATCGGGCATGCCCGAGGCACTGGGCGTGGTGCTGCGCGAAGAACTGGCGGGGGGCGACGCCTTCGTCACCGAAAGCGGCGCGTTCCTGGGTGTCCACGACCTCGAAGCGATCATCGACGAGAACCGGCCCGATCTGAAGTTCGTGCCATTCAGTCCGCGCTTCCCCGAGCGTATCCGCGAATTCGGCGGCGATTGTTTCGCGGCGATCAAGGCCAAGGATATCGTCGTCCATCACCCCTATGAGACGTTCGAGGTGGTGATCGAATTCCTCAAGCAAGCGGCGGCCGATCCCGACGTCGTCGCGATCAAGCAGACTCTCTATCGCGCAGGCAAGCAGTCGGCGGTGATCAACGCGCTGATCGCGGCGGCCGAATCGGGCAAGTCGGTGACTGCCGTGGTCGAGTTGAAGGCGCGGTTCGACGAAGAGCAGAATCTGCTCTGGGCCTCCGCGCTCGAACGCGCGGGCGTTCAGGTGGTCTATGGCTTTTTCGACTGGAAGACCCACGCCAAGGTCTCGATGGTGGTGCGGCGCGAGGGCGGCGAGTACCGCACCTACTGCCATTTCGGGACGGGCAATTATCATCCCGTCACCGCGCGCATCTATACCGACCTGAGCTTCTTTACCGCCGATCGCGAGCTCGGCCGCGACGCCGCGCAGATCTTCAATTACGTCACCGGCTATGTCGAACCGGTGCTGAGCCTGGTCGGAATCTCGCCACGCGACATGCGGACGCGGCTGACCGCGCTGATCGATGCCGAGATCGCCAATGCCAATGAAGGCCGGCCGGGCGCGATCTGGGCCAAGATGAACTCGGTGGTCGACCCGGCGATCATCGAGAAATTATACGAAGCGTCGAACGCCGGCGTCGAAATCGACCTGATCATCCGCGGCATTTGCTGCCTCAGGCCCGGCGTGCCGGGCATGTCGGAGAATATCCGGGTGAAGTCGGTGATCGGGCGCTTTCTGGAGCACAGCCGAATCTGGTGCTTCGGTAACGGCAAGGCGCTGCCCAATGACGGCGCCAAGATCTTCATCTCCTCGGCCGACTGGATGCCGCGCAATTTTGACCGCCGGGTCGAATATATGCTGCCGATCCTCAATCCGACCGTGCATGACCAGATCCTCGACCAAGTGATGGTGGCAAATTTGATCGATACCGAGCAGAGTTGGGTGCTCCACGCCGACGGCAGTTACGACCGAATCGAGCCGGGACCGCGGCCGTTCAACCTCCATCGTTACTTCATGACTAACCCGTCGCTGTCGGGCCGCGGCGCCGCGCTCGAGGGCGGGGCCGTGCCGAAACTATCGCTGACGCGGCGGCGTTAGAGGGGCGATGGCAACCCTCCTGTTTCGTAAGCCCAGGGCCGAGCCGGTTGTGGGGCAGCCCCGCACCGGCATCATCGACATCGGTTCGAATTCGATCCGCCTGGTTGTCTATCAAGGGCCGCCGCGGCTGCCCGCACCATTGTTCAACGAGAAAGTCATGGCGGGGCTGGGGCGGGGGCTCGGTGAAACCGGGCAATTGGCCCCGCAGGGGTTGGAACTCGCGATCGAAGCGCTTGAACGCTTTTCTGCGCTGGCCCGTGAGATGGAAGTCGAAAGCCTGAGGACGGTCGCCACCGCCGCCGTACGCGACGCTTCCAACGGACACATTCTGCTCGATGCCGCGGCGCGGATCGGCCTTCCGGTCGAATTGCTGTCGGGGGAACAGGAAGCCACCGCGGCCGGGATGGGCGTGCTTTCCGCCATTCCCGATGCAGACGGGATCGTCGGCGATCTCGGCGGCGGCAGCCTGGAACTGGTGCGGATCAAGAAGGGTGAGATCCGAGATCGCGTGTCGTTCCCGCTCGGTGTGCTGCGCATCGCGGCGCTCCGTGCCAAAGGCAAGGGAATGATCGATCGTCGCGTCGCCAAGCTGGTCGATCAGGCCGGTTGGTCGGGCAAGGGCAAGGGCCTGCCACTCTATCTGGTCGGCGGATCGTGGCGTAGTCTCGCGCGGCTCGATATGAACCTGCGGCGCTATCCGCTGCCCGTCATCCAGCATTATGCCATGTCGCCGGCCACAATCGGCAGTCTGGTGCGCAGCGTCAGCCACAGCGGCAAGGGAACGCTCAAAGCAGTACCGGGAATCTCGTCGCAACGCGCGCCGATGCTCAACGACGCGGCGGCGCTGCTCGCCGCATTGCTTCGTCACCTCAAGAGCGATCGCACGATCGTCTCTAGCTTCGGGCTGCGCGAAGGATTGCTCTACGAAGCGCTCGACGCCGAAACTCGGCTGCAGGATCCGCTGATCGTCGCCACGCGCGAGGAGGGGAGACGGCTCGGCCGTTTCCCCGAACATGGCGACTTGCTCGATCGCTGGATCTCGCCGTTGTTTCAGGACACGCCGGCGATGGAGCGGTTGCGCCGCGCCGCTTGCCTGCTCGCCGATGTCGGCTGGCACGCCAATCCCGAATTCCGCGCCGAACGCGGTGTCGAGATCGCGCTTCACGGCAATTGGGTCGCGATCGATGGGCGCGGCCGCGCGCTGATCGCGCAGGCACTATGGACCTCGCTCGGCGGCGGCGCCGGCACGCCCGAACCGCTCAACGTGCTGGCGCCCCCTCAAGACCTCAGGCGCGCCGCGCAATGGGGATTGGCGATGCGCCTGGGACAACGCCTGTCGGGCGGTGTCGCTGGGCCGCTGGAGCGTTCGAAACTTGGCGAGGACGGCTCGGCGCTGATCTTGCATCTGGCACCCGACGATATCGCGCTTTACGGCGAGGCGGTGCAGAAGCGCCATGCGGCGCTTGCCGCCATCTGCGACCGGACGCCGCTTCTCACGAGCTAGGCCAGAGCGGGCATTAGTTGCGCCTTGTCGCCTCGCCAATCGCGCTGCGCTGCCGCTCGATCGGCCGCCGCCGCCTCCTTCATGCCCAGCGCCTCTTCGGCGTCTGCGCGAATCGACAGCGCGACCGGATCGTTCGATCGCCGCGCCAGGACGCGCGATGCTTGCTTGATCGCCGCGCGCGGCTTGCCCTGTGCAAGCAATGCGGCGGCGTAGCTGCGACGCACCGGGTACCACCAGGCCGGCGGATCGCTCAGCGTCTTCATCAATCGCGCTTCGTCGAGCTTGGCGGCGGCGAGATAGGCGCGTGCCGCCAGATCGGGCCGCTTGTCGATCATAGCCGCGCGTCCATCGAGCACGAGTTGCGCGATCCGCACGAGTTGCCTGGATTGATAGGCCAGATCGTCCGGCTTGGCCGGCAGCGGCGGCAGGCTGATCTTGGCGCGTTCGGCGCGAACGCCCGCGGCATTGCCCAACCGGGCCTGCGCTTCGCCGCGCGCATAAAGCCAATATTGCCGGACATAGGCTTGCTTCTCGCCGGGATCGGGCAGGGCCAGCACCTTGGCCGGGTCGGCGAAGCGGCCTTCGGCGAAATAGGCGGTGCCGACGCCCATCTGGAGGAACAGATTGTCGGGATCGGGCAGGCTGGCGGTCGCCGCGATCAGCGGATCGCTCAGTGCCAACGCCGCCTTGCCGTCGCCCGAGATCAACGCCCCGCCGACCCCGTACTGCACGTTATGGCCGTGATAGGGGAGCATCCAGACCTGGCCGGGCTTGATCAGTCCTGCGATCCGCGCGTCGCTTTGGCCGAGGTCGACCGCGGTGACATTCACGTCGGCGGCATCCTGATAGCGGCCGACCCAATAGAAAGTATGCGATGGCATGTGGATCAGATGACTCGACGCCGGCGCCAGCCTGCCAAGCTTGTCGGCATAGGGCTCCGCACGCTTGGGGAAACCGCTCATCTCGGTGGCATGGATGTAGAAGTGGATCGCAGGCGTGTAGTCAGGGTTGCGCTTGAGCACGCCCTCGAGCAGCGCCACCGCACGCGGCAGGTTGGCGGTGCCGCTGGTCAGTGCTGTCGGGATCATCCAGGCATCGGCCGCGATCGTCGCGATCTCGTCGTCCTGCGGATAGCGTAAAGTAAGCGCATCCATCGCTTTCGCAAAGGCGAGATCTCCTGCGCTTTTGCCGCCGCCATCCACATACCTAAGCTTGAGCGCGCCGATTAGATCGCGCTCGCGCTGCGGCGATTGCGGCGTCAGCAGCTTCTCGGCTGTAAGCACCTTGGCGAGCGCTGCTTTCTGTTGCTCGGCGCCGATCGGGAAATTGATCGTCGGCCCGTCGCTCCAAGCAGCCCCCCATTCGCACATCGCGCACTTTGGATCGAGCTTGGCCGCCTCCGCAAAGGCGGCGCTGGCGGCGCCATGCGCGAAGGCATGGGCAAGCTGCATGCCGTTGTCGAAGAATGCCTGTGCGCGCGGATTGGCGGTAGAGATCGGGAAACCGCCCTTGCCGTACCCAGGATAGAGTTGTGGGGTCGCGCCGACCGGCAAATCGTCGCCGCAGATCGATATGCCGGCGAGCAGGTCGGCGGTGCTTGGCCGCATCGTCGCTTCGCCGACGGATGCCGGGATCAGCGCGAGCAGCGGTAAGGCCAGGAGCGAGAGGCGCATCGTCCATTTCCCCAATCGGAACGCCTGCGCATCATATCCCCAATCGTATCCACGCACCATCGGCTTGAGTAGCGCTCGACGCTCGCCTAAGTCGCGGCCATGACCTCGACCAACGACATCCGCCGCAGCTTTCTCGATTACTTCGCCGCCAACGGCCACACTGCCGTGCAATCGGCGCCATTGGTGCCGCAGAACGATCCGACGCTAATGTTCGTCAATGCGGGCATGGTGCCGTTCAAGAACGTGTTCACCGGCCTGGAATCCCGGTCTTATTCGACCGCGACGTCGAGCCAGAAATGCGTCCGCGCCGGCGGCAAGCACAACGATCTCGACAATGTCGGCTATACCGCGCGCCACCACACATTCTTCGAGATGCTCGGCAATTTCTCGTTCGGCGATTATTTCAAGGAACGCGCGATCACGCTCGCCTGGGGGCTGCTGACCAAGGAATGGGGAATCGATCCCGACCGGCTGACCGTCACCGTCTATCATACCGACGATGAGGCGTTCGATCTGTGGAAGAAGATCGCCGGCCTGCCCGAAGAGCGGATCATCCGGATCGCGACCAAGGACAATTTCTGGGCGATGGGCGACAATGGCCCGTGCGGCCCGTGCTCGGAAATCTTCTTCGACCATGGCGACCATATTCCGGGCGGTCCACCGGGATCGCCGGACGAGGATGGCGACCGCTTCGTCGAGATCTGGAATTTGGTGTTCATGCAGTTCGAGCAGGAAGCCAATGAGATCGTCGGCAACCTGCCCAAGCCGTCGATCGACACCGGCATGGGGCTCGAGCGCGTCGCCGCGGTGCTACAGGGCGTGCACGACAATTACGACACCGACACGTTCAAGGCGCTGATCGCCGCGTCCGAGGCACTGACCCACACCAAGGCGGTCGGTGAGCAGATGGCGAGCCATCGCGTGATCGCCGATCATCTGCGCTCGTCGGGCTTCCTGGTCGCCGACGGCGTGCTGCCGGCGAACGAGGGCCGCGGTTATGTGCTGCGCCGGATCATGCGGCGCGCGATGCGGCACGCGCATCTGCTCGGCGCCAAGGATCCGCTGATGCATCGGCTGGTGCCGGCGCTCGTCGCCGAGATGGGCGCCGCCTATCCCGAACTGATCCGTGCGCAGCCGCTGATCGAAGCGACCTTGCAGCAGGAAGAGAAGCAGTTTCGCCGCACGCTCGACAAGGGCCTCAAGCTGCTCGACGAGGCGACTGCGGGCATGGCGCAGGGCTCTACCTTGGCTGGCGAGACTGCGTTCAAGCTCTACGACACATTCGGCTTTCCTTATGACCTGACCGAGGATGCGTTGCGCGCCCAGGGCCTGCAGGTCGACCGCGAAGGCTTCGACGCGGCGATGGCCGAACAGAAGCGCGCCGCGCGTGCGGCCTGGAAGGGATCGGGCGAAAAGGCGTCGGACGAGCTCTGGTACGATCTCGTCGAGGAAAAGGGCGGCACCGAATTCATCGGCTACACGTCGGAGGAAGGCGAGGGCGAGGTCGTCGCCTTGATCAAGGACGGTACGCGCGTCGACAAGGCGGTTGCGGGCGATGAAGTCGATATCGTGCTCAACCAGACGCCGTTCTATGCCGAAAGCGGCGGCCAGGTCGGCGACGCCGGGATCGCAACCAACGACAAGGGGCTGAAGGGCCGCGTGTTCGACACGCAGAAGCATCTCGGCCGGCTCTGGGCGCATCGCACCAAGATCGAGGCGGGCGAGCTCGCGATCGGCGATGCCATCCACCTGGTGGTCGATGGCGAGCGCCGCAACGCGATCCGCGCCAATCATTCGGCGACCCATTTGCTTCACGCGGCGTTGCGCGAGCGCCTCGGCACGCATGTCGCGCAAAAGGGCTCGCTGGTCGCGCCCGAACGCCTGCGTTTCGATTTCTCGCAACCGACCGCGATCGATCCGGCGCGGCTGGCCGAAGTCGAGGCCGATGTGAATGCCTATATCCGCCAGAACGACGCCGTTTCGACCCGGCTGATGACTCCCGAAGAGGCGATCGAGGAAGGCGCGATGGCGCTGTTCGGGGAGAAATATGGCGACGAGGTCCGCGTCGTGTCGATGGGCCGCGACGGGCAGAAGATCTACAGCCTCGAATTGTGCGGCGGCACGCATGTCAATGCGACCGGCGATATCGGGCTGTTCAAGCTTGTGAGCGAAGGCGCGGTGTCGTCTGGCGTGCGCCGCGTCGAGGCGCTGACCGGCGAGGCCGCGCGCGCCTATCTCGCCAGCCGCGACGAAAAATTGCGTGAAACGGCCGCCGTGCTCAAGGCCACACCCGATGAAGTGCCGGCACGTGTCGCGGCGCTGGTCGAGGATCGTCGTCGGCTGGAGCGCGAATTGGCCGATGCGAAGAAGGCGCTGGCGCTGGGTGGCGGGGGCGGCGCAGCCCCGGCTGGGCCCGAACAGGTGAACGGCATCAGCTTTGTTGGCCAGGTGGTCGAGGGGTTGGAGGCCAAGGGGCTACGCGGCGCGGTCGACGAGACCAAGGCGCGGATCGGATCTGGCGTGGCCGTGCTGGTCGCGGTCAATGACGGCCGCGCGTCGATTGCGGTCGGGGTGACCGACGATTTGACCAGTCGCTTCAACGCGGTCGATTTGCTGCGCAAGGCGGTCGAGGTGCTGGGCGGGCAGGGTGGCGGCGGCCGTCCCGACATGGCGCAGGGCGGCGGCCCAGACGGCAGCAAGGGCGACGAAGCGGTGGCGGCGGTGAAGGCCGCGCTCGCCTGAGGTTGTCCTAGGGCGTTTCCACTTTCCTCGCCCGACGCAGCCGCGGTTCGCGGTCGATCCCGGCTTCTTCCTTGATCGATTTGCGCAACTCGTCGCGCTTTTCGTGGATCGAAGCGATCACCGGGCCCATCGCTACGCCGAGTTCGACCAGCACCGCTTCGGATAGCTGGAGCGAGCTCTCGAGCGTCTCGGGCACAGCGTCAGTGACGCCCGCGCGGTAGAGTTCAGCGGCATGCGACGCATCGCGCGCGCGGGCGACGATCGTTAGGCCCGGCACCCAGCCGCGCACGCGCTTCGTCAGGTGCGCCGTGAGCACCGGGTCGTCCATCGTCAGCACCAGCGCCTTGGCGCGGCCGAGATTGAGTCGGTCAACCAATTCGCTGCGCGACACGTCGCCGAACAGCACTGAATAGCCATCGCGCCGCGCCGCGCTGACCGCGTCGATATCGGCCTCGACCGCGATATAAGGCTGGTTATGCTCGCGTAGCATGTCGGCGACCATCCGCCCGACGCGCCCGAAGCCGATCACCACCGTCCCCGGGCCCTCTTCGGCAAGCTGGAGGTCCGGCGTCAGCCGTTCGCGTGCCTCCAGCCGGCGAGCGACCAGCCGGCCGATCTCGGCCAGCGCCGGGGTGATCGTCAGGCCGAGCGCGGTGACCGTCTGCCAAAACGCGGCGTCCTGCTGCGCAATCAGCCCCGCGGCTGCCGCCGTGCCGAGCACGATCAGCGTGGTTTCCGACGGGCTCGACATCACCAGACTGGTTTCCGCGGCGACGCCATTGCGTGCCTTGGACAGCTTGAGCAGTGCGAACGTGACGATCGACTTGGCCGCGACCACGCCGAGCAAGGCCAGCACGAAATCGCCCCAATGATCGATCAAGGTATCGAGGCTGAGGCTCATGCCGACGGTGATCAGGAACACGCCGAGCGCGAGCCCCTTGAACGGCGCGGTGATGACCTCGACTTCGCTGTGATATTCGGTCTCGGCGATCAGCACACCGGCGAGCAGCGCCCCGACGATCGGCGACAAGCCGGCGGCGGTGGTGGCGAGGCTGGCGACAATGACCACTAGCAGCGAGATGGCTAGGAACAGCTCGGGACTCTTGGTCCGCGCGGCCTGGGCGAACAGCCGCGGCAGGACGAAACGGCCGACCAGGAAAATCGCGGCGATCGCGACCGCACCCCACATAAGGACGCTGACGATATTTCCGCCGCGCCCGCCCATCGCGCTGAGGCCGAAGATGATCGGCACCAGTGCGAGATCCTCGAACAACAGCATCGCGAAGGCGATCCGGCCGACCGGGCTCGTCGTCCCCGCGATCGGCAGCACCAACGCGGTGGACGACAGCGCCAGCGCCAGGCCGAGTCCGAGGCCGGCTCCCCAGGGATTTCCGGCGACCAGCAGCGCCACGCCGATCACTGCGGCGCAACCCAGCAATTCGGCGGCACCGATCCCGAACACCGCGCCGCGCATCGACCAGAGCCGCTTCAGCGACAATTCGAGACCGATCGAGAACAGCAATAAGGTGATGCCGAACTCGGCGAAGGGTTCGATCGCGTGCGGGTCGGAGATCGTGATGTGGTAGAGCCAGGGATGCTGGCCGACCAACGTTCCCAGGCCGGCGGGCCCGACCAGCATGCCGACCAGGATGAAGCCGATCACTGGACTGACCTTGAACCGTGCGAAAGCGGGGATCACGATGCCCGCAGCACCGAGAATCACCAGCGCGTCGCTGAACCCCTTGTTGTCGAGACCAATTGCCATGGCGGCATCAAAGCAGGCCGAAGGGAGTTTGTCAGGTCATGACTGAAGCGGATATCTGCATTATCGGCGGCGGGCCGGCGGGAATGGTGGCCGGGTTGCTGTTCGCGCGCGCCGGACTGAAGACGATCGTGCTGGAAAAGCACAAGGACTTCCTGCGCGATTTTCGTGGCGACACGGTTCATCCATCGACCTTGCGCATCTTCAGCGAACTCGGCCTGATCGACGAGTTGCTCCAGCGCCCGCATCAGAAGATCGAGCGGCTGAGCGCACGGATCGCCGGTCGCGACATGCAGATCGTCGACCTGACGCATCTCCACGTCCCGACACCCTATGTCGCGCTGATGCCGCAATGGGATTTCCTCGATTTCGTCGCCGATGTCGCGCGGCGCTATCCGACCTTTAAATTGCGCCAGAGTTGCGAAGGCGCCGAATTGATCGAGCAGGATGGACAGGTTCGCGGCGTCAGGACGCACGATGGCGAGGAAATCCGCGCGCGTCTCACCATTGCCGCCGACGGCCGCGATTCGCGGCATCGCGACGGATTGCCAACAACAGTGATCGGCGCGCCGATGGACGTATTCTGGTTTCGCATCCCCAAGGTGGCCCAGCCCGAGAACGCGACGATGGGCGTGTTCGACACCGGCACGTTGTTCGTGCTGATCGACCGCGGCGATTATTATCAATGCGCCTTCGTGTTCGCTAAGGGCGGCGCGGAAAAAATCCGGGGCGAGGGGCTGGATGCCTTTCGCGCCCGCGTCCGCGCGGTCGGCCCCGAAACGGCGACGATTGATGAGGGCGTGTCGAGTTGGGACGACGTCAAGCTGCTCACCGTCACCGTCGACCGCCTGGAGAAATGGGATCGTCCGGGCTTGCTGGTGATCGGCGATGCTGCCCACGCAATGTCACCGATCGGTGGCGTCGGCATCAACCTGGCGGTGCAGGACGCGGTCGCCACCGCGAACATCCTGGCCGGGCCGATGTCGACAGGCGACGATCCCAACCCGCTGCTCCACAAGGTGCACGACCGTCGCATCCGCGCGGTCAAACTGACCCAGGGCATGCAGCGAATGGTGCAAGACACGATCATCGCGCCATTGCTCGCCAGCACCGAACCACTCGAGGGGCCGCCGCTGGCGGCGAAGCTGCTCGATCGCATCCCGCTGTTGCGGCGTATTCCCGCGCAGATCATCGGCATGGGCTTCCGCCCCGAGCACGTTCGGTCGCCTGAGGTGAAGGGGTGAACGTCACCGCAGCGGATGACCGTATTTTGATGCTCGATCGCGATGGCGCCGAGCTTTGGCCGGGCGCCGCATCGGGGCATCTGGAGGCGATCGTTCGAGCGCTCGCAAGCCAGCCTGGCGATCAGGCTGGTGTCCGTTTGACCGGCATCTCGGTGCTGAGCGATTTGCTGGGCGCGCAAGGGCAAATCGGTGTTCGCGTGGCCGGGACATTAGGGTCGGCGACTCGGCCGGTAAGGATGATCCTCTTCGACAAGTCCGCCGCGACCAATTGGGCGCTTGGCTGGCACCAGGACCGCACGATCGTCATAAGAAAGCGCGTGGAGGTGCCAGGGTTCGGCCCATGGACGATGAAATCGGGGCTGCCGCATGTCGCCCCGCCGATCGAGTTGCTCGAACGGATGATGACCATTCGCATCCACCTTGATGCGGTGCCGATAACCAACGCGCCGCTATTGATCGCTCCCGGTTCGCATCAATTGGGAAGGGTGCCGGAAGCGGAGATTGAAAACGCGGTCGCGCGGCACGGCGCGGTCGCGTGCCTTGCCGAGGTCGGCGATGTCTGGGCGTATTCGACGCCGATCCTGCACGCCTCGGACGCCGCAGCTGAACCGCGACGCCGAAGGGTCGTGCAGGTCGATTATGCCGCCGAGGATTTGCCCGGCGGATTGGAATGGCTCGGGATCTAAATCCCTCTTCCGCTTAGAAAGGAAGGGTCCCGCCTGGGAGGGGCGAGCCGAAGGCTGGCGCGGCGCTGAAGCGCCGCTCCCCTCATCCAAGCTGCGCTAGGCAGCACGCTGCCAAGCTTCGCTATCCTTCTCCCTCAAGGGGAGAAGGATTGGGCGTCACCTCACGCCCAGGTCGCCATCCGCGTTTCGAGGTTCTCGCGGACCGCTTCGAAGAACTGTTCGGTGGTCATCCACGCCTGATCGGGGCCGATCAGCAGCGCCAGGTCCTTGGTCATCTTGCCGCTCTCTACGGTCTCGATGCAGACCTTTTCCAGTTCCTCGGCGAAGCGCGTTACGTCCGGCGTGCCGTCGAACTTGCCACGATATTTCAGACCGCCGGTCCAGGCGAAGATCGACGCGATCGGGTTGGTCGAGGTCGCCTTACCCTGCTGGTGCTGGCGATAGTGGCGCGTGACGGTGCCGTGCGCCGCTTCGGCCTCCACCGTCTTGCCGTCGGGCGAGAGCAGGACCGAGGTCATCAGGCCGAGCGAGCCGAAGCCCTGCGCGACCTGGTCCGATTGGACGTCGCCGTCGTAATTCTTGCAGGCCCAGACGAACTCGCCCGACCATTTGAGCGCGCTGGCGACCATGTCGTCGATCAGGCGGTGCTCGTAGGTGATGTTCGCTTCCTTGAACTTGTCGGCGAACTCGGCCTCGAACACTTCCTGGAACAGGTCCTTGAAACGGCCGTCATAGGCCTTGAGGATGGTGTTCTTGGTCGACAGATAGACCGGCCACTTCAGGTTAAGGCCGTAATGCATTGAGGCGCGGGCGAAATCGCGGATCGAATCGTCGAGATTGTACATGCCCATCGCGACGCCCGACGAGGGGAATTGGAATACTTCCTCCTCGATCTTGTCGCCATTGTCGCCGACCCAGGTCATGGTCAGCTTGCCGGGCCCCGGAACGCGGAAGTCGGTGGCGCGATACTGGTCGCCAAAGGCGTGGCGGCCGACCACGATCGGCTTGGTCCAGCCGGGGATCAGGCGCGGGACGTTCGAGATCACGATCGGTTCGCGGAACACGACCCCGCCCAGGATGTTGCGGATCGTGCCGTTGGGCGATTTCCACATCTTTTTGAGGCTGAATTCCTCGACGCGCTGCTCGTCCGGGGTGATCGTCGCGCACTTCACGCCGACGCCATACTTCTGGATTGCCTTGGCGCTGTCGACGGTGACCTTGTCGTCGGTCGCATCACGATGCTCGATGCCGAGATCGTAATAATCCAGGTCGATGTCGAGATACGGCTTGATCAGGCGTTCGCGGATCCATTCCCAGATGATCCGCGTCATTTCGTCGCCGTCGATCTCCACGACGGGCGTCTTCACCTTGATCTTCGCCATATCCGCTTTCCTGATGGGGTTTGGTCGGGCCTCTAGGGTGAAGCGGGGAGGGGGGTCAAGCGTCGTGCCCGCGCGGCGCCCAGAGAGCCAGATCCGCGTCCCGCGCATTGTACCGCACAAGCAACACGGTTAGACGACGCCCATGCCTTCACTCGATCCGCCGGAAATCGGCACGACCACCGTCAAGTGGCGCTTTCCGGCAATGCACCCGGAAGGGCGGCGCTACGTCATCATCGCCGCGGTTGCGACATTGCTGTCGCTCCTCATCTGGAAAGTCCTGTTCTGGCCGCTCGCATTCCTGACGCTGGGCGTGGCCGCCTTCTTTCGCGACCCGATCCGCGTCACGCCGCGCGATGACAATCTGGTGATCGCGCCTGCCGACGGGTTGGTGACGATGATCCAGCCTGTGGTGCCGCCCGCCGAGCTCGATATCCTGGGTACCGCGCCGCTGATTCGCGTCTCGATCTTCATGAGCGTGTTCGACGTCCATGTGAACCGCACGCCGATCCAGGGGATCATCCGCCGCGTCGTCTATATCTCGGGCAAGTTCCTCAACGCCGATCTCGACAAGGCGAGCGAAGAGAATGAGCGCCAGCATCTCGTCGTCGAGGGCAAGGACGGCCGGCTGATCGGCTTTACCCAGATCGCCGGGCTCGTCGCGCGCCGGATCGTCGCCTTCGTCAAGGAAGGCGACATGGTCGCTCCGGGCCAGCGCATCGGGCTGATCCGTTTCGGCAGCCGGGTCGACGTGTTCCTGCCCGCCGACACCGCCTGCCAGGTGATCCTGGGTCAGCGCACCATCGCGGGCGAGACGATCATCGGCCGGATCGGCGGCGAGACCATGAGCGGCGTCACCCAGTGAGACCGCTGCGCCCGCGACGGTTGCGACGGCCCGCTACGGGTTTGCCGCTGCGGGCGATCGCCCCCAATGCGCTGACAGCTCTGGCGCTGTGTTCGGGGCTGACCGGCGTCCGCTTCGCCATCGCGCAGGACTGGCGCATGGCAGTCGTGATGATCCTGATCGCAAGCGCTCTCGACGGTATG
>Ga0207669_10000255_pt1 | contig 24387 bp, 19 predicted proteins | sample KBSM33metaG_FD_184329 | JGI IMG/M metagenome (GOLD analysis project Ga0207669, IMG submission 184329) | Miscanthus rhizosphere microbial communities from Kellogg Biological Station, Michigan, USA - KBS M3-3 metaG (SPAdes) (version 2) | ecosystem: Host-associated > Plants > Roots > Rhizosphere >...
CGGCTTCGGTCAGGTCTACCTGGCGCGACGACTCGGGAAATCCTCGACCGTGCCCGAGGTCCTCTGCATCAAGGCCAGCCAGCGCATCGATGGCTGGTTGCGCGAAGCCTACTTCGGCCAGCTCCTCGACGATCACCCGCGGGCGATACGAGTCTTCGACGCATTTCCGGTCACATCCTCCGCGCGATCGATCCTGTACTGCCTGGCGATCGAATACGCGCAGTATGGGGACCTCAGCACGTTCCTGAAGCGCAACGCTCGCCCGTGGGCAGAGTCGATCGCTCGTCGCGAAATCGCCGGCGTCCTCGACGTGCTCGGGAAACTGCATCGCGGGCAGATGCTCCACCGCGATCTGACACCGATGAACGTGTTCGTGTGCGACAGCCGTCGCCTCAAGCTCGGTGACTTCGGAATCGTGCGCCAGCAAAGCGATCGACGCGGGATCACCGCCAGGACGATGAACACCTTGACGGCGCCGAGCGAGTTTCTCGCCGCCGCGGCCCCGAAGTGGCAGGCGCGCGATGACGTCTACCAGGTCGGGCAACTGCTCGCCATGCTCATCAAGGGCAATGCGACGATGCGCATCCGAACGTCGGACGTGCGCGCGCTCACGTGCAGCGATCACCTGAAAGAGATCGTCTACCGGTGTATCGGCGAACGGCGAAAGCGGTACGAGAGCGCGAACGAACTGATCGAGGCACTGCGCACGCCACCCGCCTCACTGAAGGTCGGCGTCCTTCGATCGTTGAAGGGCGTGCACATCACCTTCACGGGCATCCTGACCAGGCGGCGCAGCGAAGCCGCGCTTGCGGCGCGGAAGGCGGGAGCGATCGTTCACAGCGGACCGTCCGCCCGGACGACCGTGGTCGTTCGTGGGCGGCCGAATGCCTTGCAGGCTGCCGGGCGTGATGGCGGCCTCAAGCTGATGGACATCAAGCGTCTGCGCGAGAAGGGTCACAGGATCACACTGCTCAACGAGACCCAGTTCTGGCGTCTCGTCGCAGCAAAGAAATAGCGCCGCATTTTCAGGCTGGAAGATGCGCGGGAAGGCCGAATAGAGGAAACAGCCTTTCGGTGTCGAGGAATGAGTTCCACGCCGCGATGCCGTCGCGATCGAATTCAAGGACGATGAGCGCCCAGGGTGCGTGGCCGCCACCCGGTGCGGGGCGATACTGCCCGAATGATGGAGCGCCGGACGCGCGCGTCGGCACGAGCCGCGAGCCGCGGCAACCCAGGCCGGGCCCAAGCAGCCACGACTTGATGGTCTCGTGGCCCTGCAGCCAGAGCGTGTACGGGGGCATGGAGAGCGTCGCGTCTTCGCGAAGCAGGGCAACCAGCCCATCGACGTCGTAGTTGTGAAACGCCTCGACGTACTTCTCCAGCAGTGCGGCCTTCTCGTCGGACAGTGGTTCGGTCGTGGTATTGCCCTGGCGCGCGACGACCGTCGCGCGCGCCCGTTGTAACGCGCTGTTGACTGCGGCAACGGACATGTCAAGGCACTCGGCGACTTCGGCCGCGGACCATCCAAGCACTTCGCTGAGCAGAAGGGCAGCGCGCTGGCGCGGTGGAAGGTGCTGAAGCGCCGAGACGAACGCCAGGCGAATGCTCTGACGAAGGGCCGCCAATTCGAACGGACTCGCATCGGCCGGCAACACCCGGGCGTCGGGAACCGGTTCGAGCCAATGCCGCCGCTCACGAGTCTCGAGGTGGTCCTCAACTGAGCCGTTCGGCCCTTCCTCCATCGGCCTGGCCCGCCGCGACCGGTCCGAGAGCGCATCGAAGCAGACGTTGGTGGCGATTCGGTATAACCAAGTACCTAAGGATGCGCGCCCCTCGAAGCGATTCAGCGCCTGCCATGCCCTCACCATGGTTTCCTGGACCGCGTCTTCGGCATCGAACGCCGAGCCGAGCATACGGTAACAGTGACCCGTCAATGGGACGCGATGAGCTTCGAGTTGGGTGGCGTCGAGCTGCATGTCGATCCTCATACCATCCCGTTCGACAGAGGGTCAATCAGGCAGAGTCTCTACTTGCGCGTCGGGGCGCGATCTCGGGTACTCTATGCTGCCTTCTACAACAAGGACCGCGGCTCAGAGACCGCGGCTGGAGGAACGATGAAGCGATTCGGAGTGTTACTCCTCGGCTTGAGCCTGCTGGGAGCCGCCGGCTGTGGTGATGATACGGCGCCTTCCAACCTACCGATCGTCATGACGGCCACCCTGCTGCCGTCCAACGAAGTGCCGGCAATCGCCAGCCCCGAGAATACTGGCCATGGCGCTGTCCAGATCACCTTCAACGTGACACGCGATGGAACCGGCGCCATTACTGGCGGAACAGCCGACTTCCATTTCCAGCTGGCGGGCTACCCGTCGAGCACGACTATCGTCGCCGCGCACATCCATCCCGGCGCTGCCGGGGTCAACGGCGGTGTCATCATCAACACCGGCATCGTCGCCGCGTCTCCGGTAACCCCGACCGACGGTGTGATGTCATTCAGTGTGGCTAACGTCGCGGTTTCGGCAGCGTTGCTGCAGAACATCGTGAACAATCCGGCCGCCTTCTATTTCAACGTGCACTCGCCGCTGAACCCCGGTGGCGTGTCGCGCGGCCAGCTCAATCGCACGCAGTAACCAGCTGCTTCGGAGTAGCGGCGGGTTTTGCCTGGCCTGAGCCTGGCCGAAGGCAGACCCGCCGTCTCAACCAAGGCGCGTCCGAAGACGCGCCTCTACACAGAGACACCCACCTGAAACGTCGCGGCGTATCCACCGCTCACGCTCCCGGTCGGCGTGACGATCTCGGATGAGAGGCTGTCCGAAAAGATCCCGTCAGCGAGGTTCGACATCGGGTTCGAACCGCGCGAGGCATACACACCGCTCGCGTGCACGGAGTTGTTGATCGATTCCGGAAATGCCATCTGTGTCACCTTCACCGACCGCCCGGCGATCGTCACTTCGACGTGGATGTGAGTGGCACGCCCCTGGTACCACCCGGGATAGATCGTCGTGAACGTCACGTCGCCGTTGCCGTTCGTCGTCTGGATGCCGCGAAGAAACGTCTGAGTCGTCTGCGAGCCGTACTGCGAGTAGTCCCCCGCCGCGTCCACGTGCCAGATCTCGACGTTGGCGTTCGAGACTGCGGCACACCCGTTGTTGATGTTGACGACGTGGATGGTGAGGGTCAGGAGCGCTCCGCTCTTCCCCTCCCTGATGTCGCTGCGAAACAGGTCAGTGAGTGACGGGAACGGACCGGCGGTTTCCGTCGGGGTCACCGCGCATGTGGCATTGGTCGACGTCGTGCTTGTCGTGGTCGTCGTCGCCGATGGACTCGTGGGTGAGTCGCCACAACCGAACGCCAGCGCCGCCGCTCCTGCCGCGCCCACTGCGCCGATAGCCTCCCGGCGCGTGAGCAATCGTGACTCTTTCATTCTTGCCGCCTCCACGATCCAGTCTGACCGTTCAAATGTCACAGAACTGTGGCAGAGGCGTGCAGAGATCGTGACTCCCCTACCAGCCGGGCATCAAATTGAATCCGAAGATCCAGCCGTGTCCCGGCCTCTGGAATGCGTGGGCGATATCGAATTCACCGACGGCAAACCCCATCAGGCTCACGCGAAATGCCACACCCGCCGAGGAGACGGCACTTCGCGATCCACCGTTGAACGACGGGTGCTCACCTTGATTCCAGGCGCTGCCGCCATCGGCAAAGAGCGCGACTTCCACCGGGAGCGGACCGTACATGTTCCCCGAGACTCCGAACGGACGAAGCAACGGGAAGCGGAGCTCCACGTTCCCCACCAGCATGCGGCTGCCAAGGAGTCGATCGATCAGCTCACAGCTTCCTGCCGGCGTCGGCACACAGTCGCCGGAGTCGATGCTGTTGACGTCATAGCCGCGCACGAGCCAGGGATATCCGACGTAGAGCGGTGAAATGCGCGCGTCCTGGGACCCGCTGCCGTAGCGGCCGTAGTGCATCCCGCGAACGGCGATCGTGTAGAACGGCGCAGGCATGAAGTAGCGACGGTAATCGGCCAGCAGCCCGGTGAAGTTGATCGTGCCGAACGTCGGTGACGCTTCGAATCGATACCGCTGACCCTGGACAGGACTGGTGGCACCGAAGACCGATGAATCGAACACGTAGGCGGCGGAACTGGTACCGAGGTTCAACGTCTCTGCGAGCGGCGTGGTCTCGGTCGTGTCTTCGTAGACGGCTCCGCTGTTGAGCGAATAAGTCGTGGTGGTCACGACCTGGTCGAACGAGATGTTGCTCATCCCGCCTTGGAACTCCAGCCGTCGGGCGCGATCGAGTGGATACGAGACGACACCGGAGACATTGCGCTCCGTCTGGCGATAGACGAAGAGCTGGTCGGACTGCACGAGATCGCCGTTCGGCAATCGACCGACCGTGCTCTGGAAACCGCTGCTGAGATATGGAATCTGTCCGCCGACGAGACCCCAGTTCCAGCGCTTCGACATGTTCAGATAGGCGACCTGCGCACCGATGTCCTTCACGCTGGTGCTTCCACCGATGCCGGTGTTGACCTGCACGGCCGTGGCGAGCAGGTGATTGCCAAGCTGATCGCCGAACGTGAAGGCGATACCACCGCCGAACGACGTGCCAAACCTGCTGACGCCGACACCAACCACTGGTTGCGACACACCGGTGAGCGAGAGCTTCGTCGTGTACGGTTCGACGGCATAGGTCGTCGGCTCAGGCAGACCGATCTCAGGGGCCGCGAGAAGCGCTGCCACATCGCTGGCCTTTCTCTCGAGCGGGACGAGTGTCGCGGCTGTCACGGATACCGGAGGAAGCGGCGTGCCCCGAACGTCCGCCGCCGTCGTGCGGATGTCGTATTTGCTGTCCTGATACACGCTGAAGGCCACGGTCCCTGCCTTCGACGCCACACTCATCGCCGGGCTCAGGCTTGTGATTCCGCTGATGCCAGTGGTCACGTGGGTCACCTGCGTCGTCTCGGACGGATCTGTGAGCGCCGTCCTGTAGATGTTCGGGATGCCATCGCGATCCGATATGAAGTAGAGCGACTGGCCGTCGGGCGCCCACTGCGGATTGATGTGTTTTCCATCGGCCGTCGTCGAGATCTGCTGGACGTTGCCGCTCTCAGGATCGATCGTGGCCAGGGCGTATGGACCAAACGCCAACGTTTTCAGGTCGCTGGAGAATCGATCGGTTGAGAACGCGATGCGCCGGCCGTCCGGTGACCACGCCGGCTGCAGATCGGCGAAAGCATCCTTCGTGAGCTGACGCAAACGATTCGCTTGCAGGTCGTAGATGAAGAGATCGGTGATGCCCTGATGCATCCCGGTGAAGCAGATGGCGTGGCCATCCGGTGCCCACGTCGGATGCATGATCTCGTCGACATCCGGGATCTTGATCTCGCGGGTCGTGCCGCCGTTCTGTGCATCGAAGATGGCAAGAGCCGCGCGACCAGAAGTCACCGTTGCCACGGCGATGTGCTGGCTGGCGTTATCCCACGCTCCGGTCGACTGGATGAACTGCACGCTCGAGAAGTGCGGATTCGTCGCCTGACTCGTGAGTCGCCGGACGATCTTCCCCGTCGCGGCCTCGGCCACATACACGTCAACGGAGAAGAAGCTGCGTGTCGAGAGAAACGCGATCCACCGGCCGTCGGGACTGATCGCCGGACCGACATTCAGATCGGCACCCAGCTCCTTTCCCTCGATCACCAGCTTTCCGATCTCGCCTGAACCTGCCTTGAGAATCGGCTCATACGCGTTTCGAATGGCCTGCTGCCAATCCATCGAGACCTGCTTCGTCGAGACGCCGAGCACGTCCTGAAATGCCTCCTCGATGCCGTGACGCGATGCCACGGTCAGCATGTCGCCGATCACTTCGTCACCCCATCGGCCGCCGATATACGCCCACAACGCCTGACCCCATCGATACGGGAAGTACTTCGGGTTATCGAGGTCCTTGATAGAGGGGAGCTTTTCCCCGCGTGCGGCATCGCGAAGCCACATCGCAGTGTTCGGATCGACCGGTCCGATCGAGAGGTATTCGGCCATCCCTTCGATGAACCAAAGCGGAAGCCGCTCGGCGCCGTTCTCACCCGGAGCGCTGTCGGGCTGCTTCGTCATGTCGTACTGAAACGCGTGAACCAGCTCGTGACCGATGACGTGATCGGTGTCAGCCAGCGGCCCCGCGAGCGGGAGCACGATGCGCCGCTTCAATCCTTCAGTGACGCCGCCCGTGCCTTCGCCGATCTCGCCACCGATCACGTTGGTCTGTTCGAACTCGACGTGCGAGCCATAGAGGATGAGCGGCTGGCGGCCGCTCAGTTCGTGATGCAACAGGCGCTCGAGTCGTACTCGCCACCGTTCGGCCAGGCGCGCGGCGATGTCAACGCCCGCTTGCTCGCCCGGGTAGAAGTAGATGTCGAAGTGCTCTGTTTTCAGGATCTGAAAATCGAAGTTTCGATACTGAACCTTGTTGCCGCCGAAATACTGCGCCGAGGCGGTCGCACCCAGCCCGCAGATCGCACAAAACGCTAGAGCTGCACTGGCCCTGCGGAGTGTGTGTGTTCGAACCATCCCAACACCCCCATGGGGCGGTCAGCAAGAGACGCACCACGAGAGGAGCGCAGGGCGTCTTTCGATTTCGGACCGAAATCGCCGGGAGCGAAGTGGCTTTCAGGTGACGTGCGATCGAAAGAGGACGGACGTGCAAAGGCGCGCACGCGCGCCGGTCGCGCGCAACGATTCCTGGCAGCCCGTCACGGATTCGACTCAAGAAGTCTTTCAGATTGAGACACGGCTCTGATCCGAACTGGCACACGCTCGATCGTGCACACCCGGCCAATCGAAAGATTTGTTCGGATTTCTTGTGGCAGTGGACTTGCTCAGCTAACAGCCATCAGGTGACGTGTGTCTCTGCTGCGGGTAACTAATCTCTCCGTCAATTTTCCGGGCCGACCACCAGTCGTCGACGGCGTCAGCCTGTCGATCGATGCGGGTGAGATCGTCGGCTTGTCCGGCCCTTCGGGGTGCGGCAAGACGACGCTCGCGTTGTCGTTGATGGGACTGCTGCCGACTGACACGGAGATATCGGGATCGATTTCACTCGACGGCCGGGAACTACGTGGCTTGCGCGAAGCGGATCTCGAGTCCATTCGCGGCGCACGGATCGGGTTGGTCTTTCAAGAATCGGCGCTCGCGCTGAATCCGGTGCTGACCGCCGGCGCGCAGATCGTCGAAGTCGTCAAGGCCCACGTGCGCTGCACGCACGACGATGCCGCTCAACGCGCACGTCAAGCGCTCGCGGACGTGGGCTTCGGCAAGGAACGCGATCGCATCTTCAACGCCTATCCGCACGAACTCAGTGGCGGTCAGCGGCAGCGGATCCTGATCGCGCAGGCGATCGTCTGCCGTCCGGCACTCGTCATCGCCGACGAACCCGTTGCCTCACTCGACTACGACAGCCGCGCCGACGTGCTCGCGTTGCTCCGCTCGCTGAACAAGCTATCCCGAACGTCGTTCCTGCTGATCACCCACAGCCCAGAAGTGCTCGCCAGCACCGCCGACCGCGTCGTCGAGATGCGGGCCGGAACCGTGACTGAGGCGACACGGCGATCGACAGTCTCGTTTCCTCTCGCCTCACGCGGAGCGAACGGCGACCGCACGCATGTATCGCGCGAAGCACTCGTCGAAATCACCGGCCTTTCGAAGACCTATCAGCGGCGCCGGCTGCTGGGAAAGCCCGGGCCTGCGGTCGAAGCGCTCAAAGACGCCGATCTCTCGATCGCCCGCGGTTCAATCCTTGGCGTGGCGGGCCGCTCGGGTTGCGGAAAATCCACGCTCGCCCGCTGCATCGCCAGCCTGGAGCCGGCCGACGCGGGCCAGATTCGCATCGAAGGGACAGATATCGCACGGCTGCGCGGTCGCGCGCTCCTGCCGTATCGGAACGACGTGCAGGTGGTCTTTCAGGACTCGGCCGCGGCGCTCAATCCCCGTTTCACGGCGCTCGACGTGGTCAGTGAAGCGATGGTCATCCAGGGCATCGGCACGGATGGCGACCGGCGCGACGTATCCGCGGCCCTGATGGAACTCGTCGGTCTTTCAGCGGACCGGCTGGAGTCGAGGCCGATCGAGTTCAGCGGCGGTGAGCGGCAGCGACTGGCGATCGCGCGAGCGCTCGTGTCGAGCCCTCGACTGCTGATTCTCGACGAAACGTTCTCCGGCCTCGACTTCGCGACGCGCGACCGAATCATGCGTCTCCTCATCGAGCTCAAGACGTCGCAGGGGCTGACCTATGTGTGCATCTCGCACGACATGGAGCTGCTGACGTCGTTCGCGACCGAGATTGCCGTGATGCACGCCGGCCGGATCGAGAAGCCGCATCCGGTGCTGATGCCGCGGGGAGCAGTCGCATGACGGTCATCGTGCGACGCATCGCCTCGAGTCTCGTGATGCTCTTCGCGGTGTCGGCGCTTTCGTTTGCCGTGCTGGAGCTTGCACCTGGTGACTTCTTCGCAGAGATGCAGGCGGACGCGCGGGTCGGCTCGCAAACTGTGCAGGGCTTGCGCGCGCAGTACGGGCTGACGCAATCGCCGGTCGTGCGCTACTGGCAGTGGCTGCGCTCCTTCGTGCAGGGCGACCTCGGCTTCTCTCTCGCGCAGCGTGCCCCCGTGTCCTCTGTGATCTGGGCGAGGGCCGGCAACACGCTGCTCCTGACGATTCCCGCAATGCTCGTGACCTGGTGCCTGGCGGTACCGCTCGGCGTGTGGATCGCGCGCTATCGCAATCGATGGATCGACCGCGTGAGCAGCGGCCTCACCTCGACGCTCGTCGCGATGCCCGATCTGCTCGTCGCACTGCTGTTGCTCCTGCTCGCGCTGCGTACCGGCCTCTTCCCGACCGGCGGCATGCACTCTCCCGGCGCAGACGAACTAGGCCTCTGGGCACGCTTGCTGGATCTGGGCACGCATGCGTTCCTCCCTCTGCTCGCGCTCATCGCCACGACGCTTCCATCAGTTGTCAGACATGTGCGTGCGAGCGTGATCGAGGCCGCGGAAGCGCCGGCCGTGCAGGCCGCTCGTGGCTACGGCATCGCGCGCTCGCGGATCACCTCGCGTTACGTGCTGCCGCTGGCGGCCAATCCGCTCGTGTCGCTCGCCGGTCTTTCGATTGCGACGCTGCTCAGCGCGTCGCTCCTGATCGAAGTTGTCATGAGCTGGCCCGGCCTCGGGCCGCTGCTCGTCGAGGCGCTCCTCGCCAAGGACGTACACGTCGTCCTCAGCGCGTCGATGCTGGCAAGCGGGCTGCTGGTGATTGGCAACCTGGCAGCTGACCTGACGCTCTACGCCATCGACCCCAGGATTCGCGTATGAGGCGTGAGGGTCTGATCGCCGGGGGGCTGGCCGGCTTACACCTGCTGGTATTGCTGGCGGGATTCGCCGCGCCATACGACCCGGTGGAGCAGACGCGAACGCTGCCATTCGCACCACCATCGCGACTGCACCTCATCGACGCAGACGGTGCGTTCCATCTCCGCCCATTCGTCTATGCGTTGGCGCCCGATCCGGACAACTTCGACAGCTACATCGAGGACACGGCGCAGCGCTTCCCAGTGCAGATGATGGTTGCCGGTTCGACCTACAGCCTGCTGCCGGGCGTCGAGAGCCGGCTTCACCTGTTTGGTGTCGATGCGCCCGCGCGGATCTCGTTGCTCGGGACCGACGGGTTCGGCCGTGACGTGCTGTCGCGACTGCTGCACGGCGGGCGCATTTCGATCGGCGCCGGCCTTCTCGCCACGCTGTTCGCACTGCTCGTCGGCATCGGATTCGGAACAATCGCTGGCTTCTTCGGAGGCCGTGTCGATACGGCGGTCATGAGGCTCGCAGACCTCTTCATGGCAGTGCCGTGGCTCTATCTGCTCTTTGCAGTCAGGGCCGCACTGCCGCTGCACCTCGATACGCGCGCGACGTTCCTGCTGCTCGTTGCCGTGCTCGGCATCGTGGGATGGGCACGGCCAGCGCGCCTGATTCGAGGAATCGTGCTGAGCACGCGTGAGCGCACGTATGTCACGGCAGCACGCGGCCTGGGTGCGCAGGCGCCTTATCTGCTGCGACGTCACATCCTGCCGCAGACGCTTGGCGTCGTGCTCACGCAGGCAGGGCTGCTCGTCCCCCAGTACATCCTCGCTGAGGTGACGCTCTCCTTTCTTGGCCTTGGCGTCGGCGAGCCGACACCGAGTTGGGGGGCGATGCTCGGCAGCCTCCAGCAGTATTCGGTGCTGACGTCGTACTGGTGGATGTTCACGCCGGCCATCGCGCTCGTCGTGGTGGCGCTCTCGTACTCCGCGCTCACATCGATGGTGCACGAGCGTATGCGTCTCGCAGCGAGCTGAGGAGATACGAACATGCGACTCACTGGATCCATTCTCCTCGTTGCCCTGCTGTCCGGGCTGTCTGCCAACGCCGCGGTGCCGACGGCGGTTGCGCCCGGCGAGGACGTGCTCGTCGAACGCGCGACGTCAGGGACGCACGGCGGACGACTGGTGGTGGCACTGCGCGCGGAGCCGAAGACCCTGAATCCCGCTGCCGCCGCCGATGCCCCGTCGCGTGAGGTCATCGGCCGCATGACCGGGGATCTGATTCACATCGATCGCGCGACCCAGTCGACAGAGGTCGCGCTCGCCAGTCAGTGGAAGCGATCCGCGGACGGACGCGAGTACACGCTTGCTCTGCGCAAGGGCATCCGCTTCTCCGACGGACATCCCTTTGATGCCGACGATGTGGTGTTCACGTTCCGGGTACTGCTGGACGAACGGACCGGTGCGCCACAGCGGGAACTGCTCATCGTCGGCGGCCAGCCGATTCGCGTCAGCAAGGTGGACGAGTACACCGTCAAGGTGACGCTGTCGCAGCCATATGCCGCAGCTGAGCGGATCTTCGACAGCATTGCGATCCTGCCGCAGCATCTGCTGAACGAGGCGTACCAGAAGGGCGCGATGGGCCAGATCTGGTCCGTCGCGACGCCCGCGAAGTCGATCGCCGGGCTCGGACCCTATCGGCTCAAGGAGTACGTCGCAGGTCAGCGTCTCGTGCTCGAGCGGAATCCCTATTACTGGAAGACCGATTCAGCGAAGCGCCGGCTTCCCTACATCGACGAGCTCGTGTTCCTGTTCACAGGCAACGAGGATGCGCAGGTGATCCGCTTCCAGAGCGGCGACAGCGACGTGCTCAGCCGCGCGAGCGCCGACAACTTCGCCGTGCTCGCTCGCGATCAGGCCGCGAAGCGCTACCAGCTCAAGGATCTGGGACCGAGCCTCGAGTACAACTTCCTGTTCTTCAACCAGAACGATCTGAGCGGCAAGAACCTGCCACAGGTTTCGGCAAAGCAGCAGTGGTTCAACGACCTCGGCTTCCGCCGCGCCGTGTCGCGCGCGATCGATCGCGAAGGCATCGCACGGCTGGTATACCGCGGACGTGCGGTTCCGCTGTGGGGAAACGTCAGCCCCGGCAACCGGCTGTGGATCAATACCTCGCTGCCACGCACACCCCGATCGGTGAACGACGCGCGGACCATCCTCAAGACTTCGGGTTTCTCGTGGCGGCCCGACGGCCAGCTGCTCGATCGCCAGGGGAAACCGGTCACGTTCACCATCGTGACGAGCTCGACGAGCGCGCAGCGAACCGAGATGGCCACGCTGATCCAGGCCGACCTCAAAGAGCTCGGCATGGACGTGCAGGTGGTGCCGCTCGAGTTCCGTGCCCTCGTCGACCGCGTCTTTCAGAGCTTCGACTACGACGCGTCCATCCTCGGCCTGGGTGGCGGCGATGCCGACCCGAACGGCGAGATGAACGTGTGGCTGTCGTCGGGGAGCAATCACCTTTGGCGCCTCGGGCAACAGAAGCCCGCGACTCCATGGGAAGCGGAAGTCGATCGGCTCATGAAGCAACAGCTCGTCACACTCGACTACCGTGAGCGCAAGCAGCTCTTCGACCGCGTCCAGACGATCGTCGCCGAGCAGCTCCCGTTCATCTTTCTCGCAGCGCCGCACATCCTGGTTGGCGCGCGCGCCGACCTCGCCAACTTCCAGCCGGCGGTGCTCGATCACTACACGCTCTGGAACGTCGAGCGCATGTTCCTCCGCCCCGAGCTGAGGAGCGCACGTAAATGAGAGCGTTGGCGCACGCGCTGGACATCGTTCCGGGACCGCGCACGGACACAGAGTTGGTGTCGGCGTGTCTCTCGGGCGATGAACAGGCCTGGAGCGAGCTGATCGATCGCTACAGCCGATTGATCTTCTCGATTCCTCTGCGGCAAGGGCTCACCCGCGAGGAGGCCGGTGACGTGTATCAGGCCGTCTGCCTCGACCTCGTGGCCGAACTGCCGAAGCTGCGCGATCCGCAGGCGCTTCCGGCATGGCTCATTCGCACGACCTCCCGCAAGGTCGGCAAATGGAGGCGGCGCAACGAGCGCTACGTGCCCGACGAGGGAGATATCGCGGAGTCCGCCCCGGATCAGAACGACCTCCCCGACTCGCTGATCGAGCACTACCAGCGGACACAGGCCCTCCGCGACGGAATCGAGGCCCTGCCCGATCGCTGCCGCGCGATGGTGCGCATGCTGTTCTTCGAAGCGCCCGCACGTCCGTACAAGGACGTGGCGCAGGCGCTTGGCGTCGCCACCGGATCGATCGGGTTCCTGCGCATGAAGTGCCTCGACAAACTGCGTTCCGTAGTCGAGAGGTTCGGCCTGTGAGCGTTGCGGTGGCCACACGCGTGCAGTCCGACGCGGCACGTGCGCAGTCGCTGCTCGAGCAATCGCGCGAGCACCTGCGCGTCGACTTCAACCGCTCGCTCGCGTTCGCGCAGAGCGCGCGTGAGGCCGCGGAGCGCGTCGGTGACGAGCGACTTCGTGCGCTCGCCCTGCGCGCGGCCGCCAATGCACTCTCGGTCGGCGGCAACAACCAGAGCTCGATCGACCACCACACGCAGGCCATGGCCTCGTTCGAGCGTGCCGGCGACCAGCCCGAGCTGGCGCGAACGCTCAGCGCATGCATGCAGCCGCTGCTCCTGCTCGGTCGCTACGACGAAGCGCTCGAGGCCGCCGATCGGGCTCGTGTGCTCTTCGCCGAGCAGGGCGACGAGCTGCGGCTCGCCCGCCTCGACAACACGGTTGGCAACCTATTCCATCGCCAGGATCGATTTGGCGAAGCGATGGCCTGCTACGACCGTGCGCACCAGGCGCTCGAGCAGCTTGGCGATGCGGACGGCGTGCTGCACGTCATTCACAACAAGGCAGTCACCCTCACCTCGCTCAACGACTTCCGCGAGGCACTCGCCGCGTACGAGACGGCTCGCACACTGGCTGCCGCTCGTGGCCTCGATCAGGCCGTCGCTCAGGCCGACTACAACATCGCCTGGCTCTACTACCTGAGAGGCGAATACAGCCGCGCGATCGAGACTCTCCAAGCGGCCGCCGAAGGAGCAAAGCGCACTGGAGACGCGTACCACGCGGCGCTGTCACTGCTCGACCTCTCGGAGATCTATCTCGAGCTGAACCTGAGCGTAGACGCGCGCGAGATGGCCGAACAGGCGCATACGCGCTTCAACGAGCTCGGCATGGGCTACGAGGCCGCGAAGGCGCTGGCCAACGCGGCCACGTCTCATGGCCAGGAGGGCAAGGCCTTCAAGGCCCTCGAGATCTTCGCGTCTGCTCGCACGCGAATGGTCGGCGAGCAGAACCACGTGTGGCCGTCGCTGATCGATCTCTACCAGGCGATTCTGCTCGTCGACGAAGGCCGCCTGTTCGAAGCCCGTCGTCTCTGCATGGCCGCCCTCGCGATCTTCGAGAAATCGGAGCTCGCGTCGCGCGCCGCCATGTGCCACCTGCTCCTCGCGCGCATCGCCTTGCGCCTCGACGATGCCGCAGACGGCCGGAGACGGTGCGACCAGGCTTTGGCGCAGCTGGCGAAGGCCGAGAGCCCGATCCTCACGTATCACGCGCGCCTGCTTCAGGGCCATGCGCTGACACGCGCGGGCGATCGCACCGGCGCCTATGCGTCGTATCAGGCCGCACGCGAGGCGCTCGAGACGCTGCGCAGCCGGCTCAATGGCGAGGATCTGAAGATCGCGTTCGTCAAGAACAAGGGTGAGGTCTACGAACGCCTCGTCGATCTCTGCCTCAGTGGAGAGGCCACAACGGGCGGGGTCGAAGAAGCCTTCTCGCATATCGAGCAGGCGAAGTCGCGAACGCTGTTCGATCTCATGTTCCAGCCGGTCCATGCGCTGGCGCGGGAAGAGGGCTCCGAAAGCCAGCTCGCGCACTCGATTCGCGAGCTGCGTGAAGAGTTGAACTGGTACTACCACCTGGTCGAGCTCGAGCAGCTTCGTCCCGGCGATCAGACGAACCAGCGGCTTGCGACGTTTCACCGAGAAATCGGCGCGCGCGAACAGGACATGGCGCGAGCGCTTCGCGAGCTGAAGCGGACCGACTCGTCGCAGGCCGATCTGCACGCACCGTCGGTCTGCTCGCTCGACGCGATACGCGCTGCACTGCCGGCCGGCGCCACGCTCATCGAGTATTTCCAGGTCGACGACCGCATCGTCGTGAGCCTGCTCGATGCCGATCGCCTCGAGATCGCGCCGATCTCGGTGATGCCGCGCGTGGCTGAGCACGTCCGGATGCTGCAGTTCCAGTTCTCGAAGTTCAGACTCGGGACCGACTACGTTCGCACCTTCCACGACGCGCTGCTCACGTCCACGCAGGCGCATCTGCACGAGCTGTTCAACGAACTGCTCGCGCCAGTCTGGTCCTGCCTGAAGGGTCGCCGTCTCGTCATCGTCCCGCACGGCATCCTGCACTACGTCCCGTTCCACGCGCTCTACACGGGCACGGAGTACGTGACCGATTCGTGCGTCGTGTCGTACGCGCCGAGCGCCAGCATCTACGCGACGTGTCAACAGCAGCCGGACGGTGGCGGACAGGGCTCACTCGTCCTCGGCGTCGCCGACGAGCGGGCGCCACTGATCGAAACCGAAGCGCGAGCGGTTGCCAGAGCGTTGCCCGGCGCGCATCTCTTCGTTGGTGCGAACGCCACCGAACAGGTGCTCCGTACACACGGACGCGATTGCCGCATCCTGCACATCGCATCCCACGGCTATTTCCGCCCGGAGAATCCGATGTTCTCCGGCCTTCGCCTCGGCGACACCTACCTGAACGTCTACGACCTCTATCGCCTCCGCATGCGCGCCGATCTGGTCACGCTGAGCGGCTGCGCGACGGGCGCCAACGTCGCGGCCGCTGGCGACGAGTTGCTCGGGATTACGCGCGGTCTGTTTTGCGCCGGCGCCAAGACGCTGCTCCTCAGCCTGTGGAACGTCCACGACGAGAGCACCAGGCGCTTCATGACGCTTCTCTATGAGCGCCTCGCCGTTGGTGACGTGCCGGTTCGCGCACTGCGCGACACGATGCTCGACCTGCGCGCCGAGTATCCACACCCGTATCACTGGGCACCGTTTGTCGTCACGGGCAAATCCGGGCATGCATAGTTTTTTTATGAGCCCCTCTATTTTTCGAACCGGTCGCGGCCCCTATCTGTATGAGCGCCCCTCCCCGCACGCGGTGCGGGCGGTGCGCAAAGGATGTTTCAGGTGAGGGAGCACTTCACATCGCCGCAGTGGGTTGATCTCGTGAGAGGCCAACTGGCTGAGGAGGTCGCGACGGAGATGGACAGACATCTGCGGGCAGGTTGCACCACGTGCGTGGCTGCGTTCGATGCGTGGCAGGGGTTAGCGGTCTTTGCGCGCGAAGAGCGCGAGATCGCGCCGCCCGACGACGTGGTCCGCGTGGTCAAGTCGTACCTCGCGCAGCGCAGGTTTTCCGATCCAGTGCCTGGCGCCCGCCCGATCGTGGCGTGGGCATCGGCCACGCTCGCGACGCTCGTCTTCGACAGCAGGCTGACCGCGCCGGCAGGCGTGCGCGCGAGTGCCACGGCGTTCTCGCGCCATCTCGTCTTCGGCGCCCGGTCGCTTGTCGTCGATCTGCACATCGACACCTCGTCGCGCGCAGGCTGGTTCCTGCTCGCCGGACAGATCGCCGATCGTACCGCTCCGGACAAGCCGCTCGAGAACGTGTGGCTGTCGCTCGTCGACGACCGGCACGAAATCACCACGTTCCGCACCAACGCGCTTGGTGAGTTCAGCTGCACGTTCGATGGGCATCGCGCGCTGAAGCTCATGGTGTATGCCGGCCGCGATGTGATCGCGATTCCGATGGACACCCTGTTCGACCCGTCAACTGACTCCAACCCTGCTCACTGAACTGAAGGACTGACATGATCCGCCGCCGATACATACGAACGTTCGCCTCGCTCCTCGTCCTCGCCGTGCTCGCACTCGCGCCCGCACAGGCTGCCGCCGGGGAACGCCTGATCGTCCGCACATCGGGACTCCTCGATCTGCCAGTCGTGAAGTCTCTCTGCCGCCTGGTTGGCTGCAACGTGCTCTACGGCCTCGACGGCACCCTGGGCAAGCTCCTGCTCGTCCAGATTCCGGACGGCCTCAACGTGCCGCTGGTGATCAACCTGCTCGAGACGGTGCCCGGTGTCTCGGTGGAACTCGATCAGATCGTCCACACGCAGCAGAACAACGCGACTGCCACTCACGCACCGCTCGCGCTCTACGACAAGGAGCCGGTCAACTACTACGGCACGACCGTTCGCGGTGGCTACGTTCGCCAGCCTGCGATGGACATCCTGGACGTTCTCGACGCGCACCGCAGCTACGGAGTGACGGGACAAAACGTCACGGTCGCGATCATCGACACCGGGGTAGACCCACATCCGGCGTTCAAGTCGGTGCTGCTCCCTGGCTACGACTTCACGCGCAATCGCGACGGCGGCTCGGAGAAAAGCGACGTCAATCAGTCCACGATGGCGATCCTCGACGGCAACCCGGGATTCGTGAACCAGTCGACAATGGCGATCCTCGATCAGTCGACGATGGCGATTCTGGATGGGCCCGATTACGCCGCGTTCGGCCACGGCACGATGGTGGCTGGCGTCGTGCACCTGACCGCTCCGCGCGCGCGCATCCTCCCGCTGAAAGCGTTCAAAGCCGACGGGTCGGGTTACGCATCCGACGTGCTGCGCGCCATCTATACGGCCGTGAACCAGGACGCCGATGTGCTGAATATGAGCTTCAGCTTCGCGACCCGGTCGCGTGAGCTGGAGAACGCACTCAACTACGCGACCGGGCGCGGCATTGTTGCGGTCGCGTCGACCGGCAACAACGGACAGCGGATCAATGTCTACCCGGCTTCGCTCTCGAACGTCATCGGCGTCGCGTCGAGCACCGACTGGGACACGCTGTCGAACTTCTCCAACTACGGACCGAGCGTCGCGTGGATTGCCGCACCTGGCGAGGCGATCGTCAGCACTTATCCCTTCGGCAGCTACGCCGCGGCGTGGGGCACGTCGTTCAGCACACCGTTTGGGTCGGGCACCGCTGCCCTGCTCATCGAATTGAACGGACGAATCACGCCGTCGCAGGCCGCTGACGCCGAAGGACAGGGCGTCCGCTTCACCGACGAAGTACGCAAGGGACGCCTGCACGTCCCGAGCGCGCTGCGCGCCGGGCGTCCAACGCTGCTGCCGCTGAAGCTGTGGTAAGCGCACTCTCACCTTCGTGGGTTCCGGAGAACCTGCGCGTCAAGGAGCTCCAGGGCGAGCTCCTTGCCGTGCGTACGTCGGTGATCTGCGCGCTCAATCAGCTCCTCGATCTGAAGGACCTGAACACCGGCGTTCACTCGACTCGCCTGGCTGAGTGGTCGGTGCGCATCGGGCGCGATCTCGGCTTCGACGATGCGACGCTCCGCGACCTGGAGGTTGCGGCGATCCTGCACGACATCGGGAAGATTGGAACGCCGGATCACATCCTGAAGAAACCAGGCAAGCTGACGGAAGAGGAATTCGCCGTCATCAAGAAGCATCCGGAGTACGGCTGGGCGGTCCTCCGCGTGGTGCCCGGCTTCGAACGCGTCAGCCTCTTCGTGCTTCACCACCACGAGGCCTTCAATGGCGCGGGCTATCCTGCCGGCCTGCGCGGCGACGAGATCCCCATCGGCTCGCGTATCGTCTCGGTCATGGATGCGTTCGACGCGATGATTTCGTCGCGGCCGTACCGCAAGGGGCTGCCGATGGAGGAAGCGATTCGCAGACTCGAGGCCGGCATCGGGACGCAGTTCGATCCGATCGTCACGCCGCGCTTCATCGCGATGGCGAGCAGCGGCGCCTCGACGGTGTTCGACGCGACCGGCGCCAGTCTCGCCTCAGCGCTCTGATCGCGTCAGTGTCACCGCTCGGCGAACGCGCTCGGCCGGCTCCAGGCAAAGACGCCGATCGCGATGCCCGCGACCATCGCCGCCAACAGATCGCCTGTCAGGAAGAAGCCGATTGCGCCAATCACGGTGGCGCACTCGAGCACGAACAACACCAGGAGCACCGGTTGTGTAGTCGAAGCTGAAGACCAGTACTCCTCCACGGACTGTGCAGCGGAACGAGCCGGCACGCGAGGCTTGATGACGAACAAGGCTACGACCATCTGCAGGGCGCTGATCCCGGACAACGCATAGGCCATCAAGCTCGCGCTGTTACTGCCCTGCAATGGCGAGATGCCCCGAAAGTAGGCAAACAGGAAAACACCCGCCAGCGTGACCTGGCCGATGAGCAGAACTCGATGAAGACGATCGGGATTCACGCGCTGAGAAGTCTACTCGTTCCCCGGCGCCAACCCTTTGAGAATGTGTCCGCACGGAACGAAGCCGGCTCGCTGCAGCGTTCGTTGCGATGCGAGGTTGGCGGGATTACAGCGCGCGGCAGGCACGTGCCCGCCCTCGTAACAGAGACGCTTCAACTCCTGCACCAGGAACGAACCGAGCCCACGCCGGCGAAACGGCTCCTGGACGTCCATGTAGATGTCGCCGTAGGGCCGGTTGTAGTGGAAGAGCACTCCGCCACTCGCCGCGGCCTGGCCATCGACATCGACGACACGGCGCCATCGCCTCTCATCGGCTGACGCATCTGCTGCTTCTGAGGCCGTGGGCTCGCGCACCGTTGCTCCCGGCACAACCAGCGCAGTCGTGATCTTGTCGTGAAACAGAATGGCTTCGCTGGTCACGTGCGACGCGACCGTGTGCAGCATCGTCGTCGCGAGGTCATCGTTGCTCTGCACCTCGATGCTGACGGGGCGGCTTGCGGCGAGTAACGCCCGGAACAACTCGAACAGACGAAGGCGTTCGGTCGGGACAACGTAGAACTCGTAGAGGGCGGCCTGGTTCGTCCACGGACCGCCGACCGCAATAGAGCTGTAGCCGACCGGCGTGTCACCGGCGCTCAGCAGATACTCCTCGGTCCAGCCGGAAGTGGATCGAGTCGTGAATGATCTGGCAACCCATCTCCAGCTGGTACTGGTCGCGCCAGACACGAATGCGCTCGAGGCTGTTTGGCGTGGCAGTGATGGTCGGGGCGCCCACTATTCAGTTTGCCTTCGAACGACAACCATCAGCCCTGACGCCCAGGCAAGCCGGACTGAGATGAATTCGGGGCGGCGCTCGAGATTGTCGATCAGCGCCGGCACTTTCGGCGCGTGTCCCTCGGGCCAGTTGGGCTGCGGCAGTAAATCGTCGATCACATACATGCCGCCAGGCCGAAGCAGCGCCAGCGCCTCGTCCAGGTGGCTGAACTTGCCAGGCCATGCGTCCGCGTAGATGAGATCGTATTGGCTGGGCAGCGCACTCTGAATGAATTCGGCGCCCTCGACGACGTGAAACGCGACGCGCGAGTCCTCGGCGAGATGACGTCGGGCGATCGCAACCATGCTGGCATCGGTGTCGACCGTATCAAGGCGTGATGTCGGATCCATCCCGGACAAGAGCCACGCCGTCCCGTGCCCGGTGCCGGTCCCCAGTTCAAGAAGCCGCCCGCCTGGTTTCGCGGCGGCGAGGACCGAAAGAAAAGCACCGACCTTCGGCTCCGACACCATCGTGAAGCCGGAGTCTTCGGTGTCGCGCACGATGGCATCGAAGGCCAGCGGCGTCCGTGTGAGCTCCAGATCGTCCATCACTCCAACCGTATCAGAGTCGGACGAGCGCAACACCTGTGGCCACGCCGAGCACCAGGCCAACAAGAAGCTCGAATGGACGATGACGCCCGAGCGTCACCCGCGACCAGAACATCACGGGCACGAGCGCGATCAGCGCGTAGCCAACCCGGGATCCAATCAGGCACAAGGCAGTCGCCGTCAACGCAACGAAGGCGACGTGCAGGGACAGCTTGACCCATCGTGTGAGGATCGCCGACAGCAGCAGGAATACGGTCACGACCAAGACTCCCCGCACGAGGAACGACTGGGGGTCATTGAGAAGCAGCCACGCGAGTACCGCCACGAGACCAGTAACAGCGACCGCAAACAACAGTGGCCGCTCGGACGGCTTCGACGCATCGACATTCGACCATCGTCCTCGACGGACTTGCCCGAACATGACGACGGCGATCGGCACCAGGACGATGAGGGTGACGACGAGTACCGATTGTGCTGCCGTGCGTGACGACTCACGCAGCGCAGGCACGGCAATCAACACAGCGATCATGACGAACGGGTGCGCCAGTATCGAGACCCATCGCGCGACCGTCGTCACTGGCTGTCCTTCAACTCCAGCGTCACAGCCGACCCTGCTGGCTCAGCGTCGAACGTGGGTTGTGTGGCGGTCGCATTCGACCGCGCGTTTGCCCATCTCATGACGATCCAGATCGCACCAAGTGCGGCGACCATCGTTGCATAGCGGGCCTGGTCCTGAAGCGCGTCTCGCTCGAGCGTCGCGGCTTTCATGACAAGAGGCAGGAGCACCAGTGCTGCGGCACATACCACCAGATTCACTTGCGACTTGCCGGGTAGATGCGAGCTCGTACACGGAATCTTCAACGCGCCAATGAGGGCGACCTCTACCAGGGTCAAGCCGAGGAAGCCGAGCGCCACGAGGTGCGCCAGTGCCGGACGCCATGGCCAGAGCCAGAACAACCCGACTGCCCACAGCGTGCACACCGGCAGGACCGAGACACACGCGAGCGCCCAGCGGCGGGCGCGGACAAACTGCGCGGCGCCGCCAGTGGCGGTGATGCGAAAGATCCAGTTCGCGCTCAGGTCGCGCGGCATTGCGAATGCGAGCCTCGCCGCCAGCACCGCGAACGCCATCATGACGATGCTCGATACGAGGAGTGGCACGCTCGTCTCGAGCCATGTGTCGGTGCCGGGCAGTTCCGCGACTTGCTGGCCACGCGGGCTCTTCACAAAGACGATCGCGACGGCGAACGCGATGCCCCAGTAGAACGCAAGAATCATTCGATGCTGTGCGCTGCGAAACACCGTTCTGACACCAAACTGTGCGATTGCGGTCTGCAGTGACATTCCGAGCGCCGGCAAAGAGATGAGCGGAGCCGCCGTAACCGTCAGGTCAGGTTGCTCGGCAACCTGCCGCAGCATCCGAACGTACGAAATCAGCCAGACGAGTGCGGTGCCGAGGGCAACGAGTCCGAGTCCCATCCACGCGCTGCGCGCCAGAGGGGCAAGCGCGGGTGAGCCACTGAGCTCCTGCAGGAGGCCGAGGAACCACAGTGAGGGCGATGCGCCCAACGCCCCTCCTGCCTGCGCCGCTCGCAGGACATCCGGCCTGATCACCATCGGTTGAATAAAGTAAGTCCCGACGACGAGACAGAACATGGCCAACTGCAGCCACGAGGACATGCGCAGGAAGTGGCGTCGCGGTAGCGCCGCCGCCGCGACACCTTGCACCGTCATGGCGAGTCCGAAGACGAACGCCGCCGCCCCGACCATCGTGAGCCAGTAAGCGATCAGCAGCCTGACCCCTGTGCCCACGGCACCCGTCGGCGGGATGACGACCGCAGCAAGCGATACCGCTGGCTGGCCATCGAGGCGGGCCCGTATGTGTTCGCCGATCGTCTCCGCAGACACGGCGGTCCCAGGTCCAATGTTCGAGAGCACGACAACGGCGACGTCGTCGTTCGAATTGAAGAACGTGTCGGCGGTGAATCCGAGCAGTGATCCGCCGTGCTCCAGGACACCTGAATCCGAGTGGACCCACCAGGCGAGAGCGATGTCGCGGTCCGCATTCATGCGCGAGTGAACCTGGTGCGAGGAGATGAGCGCCCTCGACAGCGTTCCTGCATCGACTCTCTCGGGATGGAGATTGGCCTCCAGCCACTTCAGCATGTCGAGCGCGGTTGAGTGCAGTCCGCCGGCCCCGGCGAGAACGTCGAAGTCCCAAGCCGGGATCGGTCGGCGATAGTCGTCGTGGCCCCGCATCAGGCGGCGCTGCTGGCCCGGCGACAAATCGATCGCCGTATCGTTCATCCCGAGTGGTTCGGCGATCACCTGACGAAGAAGCGCCGCGTAGTCTACGCCGGCCCGCTGACTGAGCGCGTGACCGAGCAGCCCGAACCCGAGGTTGCTGTAAACGAACGGCGCATCGACCCTCCGGTCGAGACCGCGACCGCGCAGGAAGTCGTATAGCTTGGCGACGTCGAAGTCGGCGGCAGGATTGGCAGGATCTGCGGGCCGGAAGCTCGCGGGCATCGGCGGAAGACCGGACCGATGCGTGACCAGATCGAGCAACCGGATCTCATTCCCGGCAGGACGAGGCACACGTGCCGAAGGAATCAGCTCTCGAACGGGCTCATCGAGTCGAATGACTCCCCTCTCCACCATCTCGGCGAGCAGCAGGCCTGTGAACGGTTTCGTTGCCGAGCCGATCTGAAAAATCGAGTCCGGCAACGCGGCACCGTAGGAGAACACTCGCCGCAGACCGCGCTGGTAGATGCCGATCGAGACGCCTCCTCCCGCGCCCGGCGCTAAAGGACCGTTGCTCATAGCGTCACCGAGATCGCGCTCCATCACCTCCCGAAGATCCGCAGCAGAGACCGGCAACGTCGCCGCGTCGTACGTCTGAACGGGCGCCTGGACTAAGAGTCCAGGAGAAGCCCCGTTCAATGCCAGCGGCCAGATCACACCGGCCGCCACATGCAACGTGAGAACCGTGAGGCCTAGTGCGGTACCGACCGCCGCGACCTTTGCGAGAACGATCGTGTGCGCGCGAATCGGCAGTGGCCCGAGGACGAGGACGTCGCGTTGGCCGGGAAACATCGCGCCCCAGCTCAACACAGCGAACAGACCGACGACGAGCATCGTCGTCGCGATCAGGAAATGCTCGACGCTCCACGCAAAAGACAACCGCCCGAACGCGGTGGCATTGGCGATACCAAGGCTGAACACGGGGAGGCAGAAGCACACGCTGAGGCAGGCCAGCAGCGCAACGATCTGCAGCAGGAACTGGCTGGCGTCGCCCTTCGCGTGCGTGGACAACAGCTCACGGTCGACAATCGAGAACACCGCGTCGCGATAGAGTACGCGAAGCTGACGCTTCGTCATGTCAGGCGTGGATCAGGTCGGCGATCTGGCGCGCGACAGTCGCGGTGTCGTGTTCGGACGCGAGCTGCGAGAAGATGTCCTCCAGCGTCGCTGCCGCCATCAGCGATCGAAGGTGTTCGATCGAGTCGTCCGCGACGACTTTTCCGCGATGAAGAATGACGACGTGCGATGAGATGCGCTCGACAGTCTCGAGCTCGTGCGAGCTGAAGAGCACCACTTTGCCACGAGCTGCGAGCTCCTGAATCAGGTCGCGAAGCACGAGCGCAGATTCGACGTCGAGCCCCGAGAACGGTTCGTCGAGCAACAGGAGATCGGGATTGTGCAGAAGCGCAGCCGCGAGGAGCACCTTCTGACGCATGCCTTTCGAGTACGCGGAGATCGAGGCGTAACGATCGTCGTAGAGCGTGAGGAGTCGAAGAAGCCCGTCGATGCGATCGCTGGTCTGCCGCGGCGGCAGGTCGCGCAATTGGCCGACCATGACCAGGTATTCGAGCCCGGAGAGGTGTGCGTAGAGGTGCGGCTCCTCGGGCACGTAGCCGACGCGCTGCTTCCAGACGACGATGTCCTCGTCGACCGGGCGACCATCGAACTCAATCGCGCCAGACGTAGCCGCGATCAGCCCGACGATCATCTTCATCGTCGTCGACTTGCCAGAGCCGTTGGGCCCCAGGTAGCCGGTAACCTCGCCGGCGCGGGCGCGGAAGCTGACGTTGTCAACAGCGAGGCTGCCGCCAAATCGTTTGGAGACGTTGTGCAGTTCCAGCATGGCTGGAGTCTTGGACACCGGCGAGGCGAGTCAGTTCCGGGGCCGCGGCGATTTCTTCCTTGGCTTCTGGTTCGCGAAGCGCCACGCCATCCCAAGCAGATCGCGCAACGCGTCACGATGGACGCGAGAGAGCCGCACG
>Ga0207669_10000256_pt1 | contig 24352 bp, 22 predicted proteins | sample KBSM33metaG_FD_184329 | JGI IMG/M metagenome (GOLD analysis project Ga0207669, IMG submission 184329) | Miscanthus rhizosphere microbial communities from Kellogg Biological Station, Michigan, USA - KBS M3-3 metaG (SPAdes) (version 2) | ecosystem: Host-associated > Plants > Roots > Rhizosphere >...
ACCGACCTCGCCGGGAAGGCAGTCAAGTTCAACGGGACCCAACTGACGGCCGGCAATGCCGTGCTGACGGCGGCCGGCTCGGCCCAGGGTTGGCTGGGCTGGTCCCCGTGAACGGGGTCGGTCGAATTCGAGAAGTTTTTGACCGGCGACGCGCATGGAAGGTCATGCCCATGCGCAAAGCCATCAGCGTCGTTCCGGTCCTCGTGTTCCTTCTTGCCGTCGGCACCGGATGCGTTCCTACCGAGACCGGAGGGAACAGCACCCCCGGCACATCGGGCACGACCGGTAAAGCGGGCACGACCGGTACAGCGGGCACGACCGGTACGTCGGGCACGACGGGTACAGCGGGCACGACGGGTACAGCGGGCACGACGGGGATGGCGGGCACGACCGGTACATCGGGCACCACCGGTACGTCGGGCACCACCGGTACGTCGGGCACCACCGGCGCGTCGGGCACCACCGGCGCGGCCGGACGCGGCGGCAGCACGGGCGCCAGCGGCGCCGGCGGCGGCACCGCGGGCGCGGGCGGGCGCGGCGGCACCGCCGGTACGGGCACCGCGGGTGCGAGCGGCACGACCGGTGCTGCCGGCCGCGGCGGCGCCGCCGGCACGGGGACCGCCGGCGCTGCCGGCACGGGGACCGCCGGCACCGCCGGCACCGGCTCGACGGGCAACGATCTCTTCGTCGGTCCGAACGGCAACGACTCCAACGCCGGGACGCAGGCCGCTCCGTTCAAGACGCTGACCGCGGCGCATGGTCGCGCCAGCGCGGGCACGACGATCTGGCTCCTGCCCGGGACGAACGCGCTCACGCCGACCCAGCAGCTGACCAAGAGCGGCACCGCCGCGGCGCCCATCCGCATCGAAGGGATGGCGGGCGGCGCGCGGCCGGTGCTGGACTTTTCGGCCCAGGACTTCGGCCCGCGAGGCATCGAGGTGCGCGGCAACTACTGGGTGCTGAAGGGCTTCGAGATCAAGAACGCGGGCGACAACTGCATCGCCGTCGACGGCTCGTACAACGTCTTCGATCAGCTGGTCATCCACGGCTGCCAGGACACCGGCCTGCAGATCACCGCGTCGTCGTCGGACGCGACCAACGACGCCAAGGCCGCATACAACCAGGTCATCAACTGCGACTCGTACGAGAACCTCGATCAGCCGACGGGCGGCGAGAACGCCGACGGCTTCGCGGCCAAGCTGCGCATCGGCCCGGGCAACCTGTTCCGCGGCTGCCGCGCGTGGAACAACGCCGACGACGGCTGGGACTTCTTCGCCTCCGACGACGTGGTCACGATCGAGGACTCGTGGGCGTTCCTCAACGGCAAGGTCGTGAGCGGCTCGAACTCGGCCGGCGACGGCAACGGGTTCAAGCTCGGCGGCGCGCCCAACGGCGCCGGCCAGGGCGGCGCCGTGCACATCGTCCGCAACTCCTTCGCGTTCGACAACCGCGCGTGCGGCTTCGTCCGCAACAACAACCCCGAGGTCCCGATGCTGTCGGGCTGCGGCGCGAACCTCAACGGCACGGCGTTCTGCTCGCTGACCACCAGCGCGCAGAAGACGATCACGATGACCGGCGCGCAGGGCAAGGCCGCCGTCCGCAACGCCGACGGCAGCCTACCGGCTATTCGCTGACGAAACAGAGAGGAGATTGCGATGCTGAAGCGACTCGCCCTGCCGATTCTGCTGGCTCTGCTGGTCTGTCCCCAGGTCGTCCGGTCGGAGACGCCCTCCGCCCCTGCGGGCGATACCCTCAGCGATGACGAGGGCCTCACGATGTGTGCGGAAGCGCTGCCCAAGCAGCTGGCTTGCAAAGAAGAATTTTGCGCCGCCATGGTCCAGATTCGCACCAAGGGCGACAAGAAGATCGATCTCAAGGCAATGGAGGCCAAGTGCCTCAAGGAGATCGCCGTCGACGGGACCGGCGATCTCGCCACCCGCAAAGACCGCTGCGCCGGCTGGATCAAGAACCGCCCCAAGATGTCGATCAAGCGCGCCGACGCCAAGGCGATGGACGCCTGCTGGAGCAAATCAACCTGCAAGGAACGGATCGACTGCTGGTCACCCAAAATGAGCCAGATGATGGAGACCGCCGCGCCGAAGAAGAAGTGAGGCTGGTGCGCTCACTTGAGGAAGCCGTGCGCTTCCAACCAGTCCCAGGTCAGCCTGGGCCAGACGGCAACGGGAAGGCCGCTGGTCTTGCGAATACCGAAGCCGTGGCCGCCCTGCGCGAACACGTGCAGCTCGGCGGGGATCGCGGCGCGCTTCAGGGCCGCGTAAAAGCGGATGGCATTCTCGGGAAGGACGGACTTGTCGTCGTCCGCCAGGATCAGCAACGTCGGCGGCGTCTGCGGCCCGACGTTCAGGTCGGCTGAATAGGCCGCGACCGTCGCCTTGTCCGGGGTCGGGCCCAGCAAGGCGCGCTTGGACCCGGCGTGCGCGACGCCGTCCTCCATGCTGATGACCGGGTACATCAGAACGGCGAAGTCGGGGCGTGCGCTGCCGGCGTCCAGTGCGTCGACGGGGTCGTAGACCTTGGCCATGAAGCGCGTCGCCACCCTGGCCGCCACGTGTCCCCCCGCCGAGAAGCCGATGATGCCGACGCGCGCGGGATCGAGGCCCCAGCGGGCCGCGTTTCCCCGCACGACGCGAACGGCGCGCTGGGCATCTTGCAACGGAACGTCGCGGCCATTCCGGTGGCCCTCCGCCGGCAGTCGATATTTCAGCACGAAGACCGTGATGCCTCGGGGCCGGAAGGCCGAGACCACCTCGAGACCTTCCTTGTCGATCACCTCGCGCTCGTAGCCACCGCCGGGGGCGACGATCAGCGCCGTGCCGTTCGCCTTGCGCGGCAGGTATGCCGTCACGCTGGGCCTGGTCACACCTGTCAGCGCGCGATCCGGGTGCAGCGGGTCCTTGCTGCGCTCGATGATCGTCTCTGCGATGGTGACGTTCGCCGACCCGGGCGCGGTCCCCGGCCACAGCAGCAGCTCTTGCTGCTCGACCAGCGGGATCGTGGGCGCTGGCAGCGCCACCGGTTCGACCGCGGCGGGCGGGATTCCCCAGGCGCCGGCGGCCGCCACCGGGCCAAGGACGGTCGCGATGATCGAGGCGAAACCGAGGCAAAGACTGTGCGGTGTCGTGGGCATCGTGGTTCTTGTACCGGATCGGAGAACGTCAGCAACTCTCGCTTCTTGCATGCAAACCGATCGGGCACGCCGGTGGCGTGATCGTCAGCGGTACGTTCCGTCGAACCCGTTTGACGGAGGTCAACGCGCCCACCTACGCTGATACGCGTGGTAACGAGGAAGTCGTTCGGCTCCTGGGCTTGTGCCGGCGCGGTCGCAGCTACGATCGCCGTGGGTGCCGGTGCATGCGCTAGCGATAGGTGGGCCACCGACCCGCCCGCTTCCTCGTACCGGTTTCCGGTCCGCGAGTACGCGTTCCCCAGCGGGCTCCGCGTGGTGATCGAGCAAGATGACACCACGCCGATCGCCGGCGTCGTCTGGATCGTCGAGGCCGGCCTTTTCGATGATCCGCCCGGCAAGAGTCACCTGGCCCACACGGTCGAGCATCTGATTGCCAGTACATCGACGAACGGCCGCCCGTCACTGTGGAATTTGATGCGACAGGTTGGCACGAGTGAGTCCAACGCCGAGACCGGCTTCGAGCAGACGACATACCATGCGTTCGTTCCCCTGACTTCGCTAGACGAGGTCGTCGGCGTCCTGCTCGCGCGGATGGCGGATCCGACCGCGGGGATCGACGACGCCATGATCGACAAGGAACTCCGTATCGTCGCGGAGGAGATGCGCTTTCGCGGGGACCTGAGCGCCACAGCGCAGGCGGTCGCCGCCATCATCTCCCCGGCTGATCCCAGCGCGCGCGCGCTCGCCGAGCACCTCCAGGTCGGAGCGCTCACGCCGGCCGACATCCGGGGGTTCACCGATCGGACCTATCGCCCGGAGCGGATGACACTGGTGATCTCCGGCGCGGTCGGCCCGGACTGGGATGATAAGTTGAAGGCTCTGCTTCCCCCGAACCTGCGAGGCGAGGACGCGACGCGCCGACCGCCCGTGCGTCGGCCCGCGGTTCCTACCGCCCCGGCGCCTGGTTCCAACCAGATGCCCACCTTGGAAGCGAACGTCGCCGGCCCCGAACTGTGGATGGCGTGGCCGCTCCCTTCGGCGACGAGATTACAGTCTCTGCGCTACACGGTACTGGAACGCGTCGCAGATCGCATTCTGACGGAGAGCTTCGATCGCTCGGGCGCCGTCGTCATCGACGTCGGCGTGGGATTGTTGACCGGCAGCCAGGCCGGCGCGCTGTTCTGCAGGGCGCGGCTGCGATCGGCGACCGACGCCGATCGTGCACGAAAGGACATCTCTGCGGCTATGGCGACCCTTTCGGGAGTGAACCTCGTGTTCGAAAGGAAGTTCAGCGATAGCTATCGGCAGGCCGTGCGTGAGGCCGGACTTTACGCCGCGCTCGAAATGCAAAGCCTCCCTAGACGGGCGCTGGCGCGTGCGCGCATCGCGCATCGCGAGGTAGGCGTATCGCTTTCGGACGTCATCACAACCATCCGGAACGTCAGCGCCGATGACGTCGCTGGCTTCGCTGATCGCTGGCTGCAACCCGCCGCCGCACGAGCGGTGCTACTCCTTCCCTACGACACATCTGCGGGCAATTCCGCCCGGAGCGGCCTTCGCGCGGCATCCCTAACTGCCGACGGCTGCGGCAGCGTCGGGCCGGACGTCGAGGAAGCCGATTTTGAACCCCTGGACGGTGCACCGCTCGCCACGCCGCGGTGGGCAGCGGCAACCCGTCGTGCGCGGGTAACGACGCTCGCGAACGGTCTCACGGTGATCGCCATGCGCCGACCCGGGCTGCCGTTCGTGTCGATGGTGCTCGGTTTCCACGGCGAGCCTCAGCCTGGCGACAATCCCGGCGTGCGTGCTGCTTTTGGCCGCACGACTGTATGGAGCCTGCGGGTCCCGCCGAGCGACCGCGGTATCCAGCAGATGACTCAACTGAAGGAGGACGGCTACCAACAGACGATGAACCTGTTCGCCCCGGACACCGGGAATGCGCTGGGTCTCATCATGGAGCAAGCGGACTGGCTGCGCGTTTATTGGCCGAGTGCGAGGTTCTCCCAGTGGACGGAGAGCCAAGCGCAGCGCGATGCCGCACCGGCCGGGCGCGCATTCCGTGAGTTCCGGTCCGCTCTGTTCGGCGAGCACCCCTATCACTTGGCGCCAACGATCGAGGCGGTTCGCACCGTCACTGGCCGGGATCTCGAGGCTTGGCTGCGACGCATCCGTCGACCGAACAACGGCGCGCTCGTCATCGTCGGCGATATCGACGTCGATGACGTCAGCCGCGGCGCGGAGCGGTCGCTGAGGAACTGGCAAGGCGACAGCACGCCTGTGGCCGCGCCGCCTGTCCCGCCGTCGCGCTCCGGACAGCGCCCCAGTCCGCGGGTCCTGTTCACACAGGACCCACGCCGCCGGTCGACCGAAGTGAGGTTTGGCTGCCTGTTACCGCCGATCCAAACGTTCGCGGCAGACGTCAGATCCGACGCGCTCGCCGCGCTGGTGCAGGACGATCTGCTGCGGGGGCTGCGCTTCAAACTCGGCGCCAGCTACGCGCCCAACGTCAGAGCATCCACATTGCGCGGAGGAACAGCCTCGCTCGAAGGAATGCTCGACGTGGAAAGCGCCGCGCTACCCGACGCGCTGGACCTGCTTCGGGGCTGGCTGGATCCGGCCCGTCCGATCCCGTTGAAGCCCGCCGCCATCGAACGCCAGCGCCGGCGCATGGCCCGGCGAAGCGTTTTTCACGATGCGTCTAACGGCAACGTGGCGGTCGACCTCTTCTATGCCTGGAACTTGGGCTGGCCGCTGAAGGTTCTCGACGAGTATCCCGACGCGCTGGCGCGGATGACGATCGGGGACCTCACCGCTGACCTTGAAGGTTGTAGAGCGAGCGCCGTCATCTCCATCCTTGGCAACAGCGCGCCTCCACCAGATGCCAGCCTGCCGTAGCAGTCGGCGGTTTCGTCGACTTGGGTTTGAAACGATTCAAGAAATCGGGCATGCATGCAGTCCCATGACTCGGCATGTCCTCCTGGCTGTACTTGCTGGCGTAGCCCCAATCGCGGTCGGGCGCGCCGATGCCGGCCCCGACGCCGCCGCCAAGCCCGTGCCTTCGACCCTGCCGGCGGGAGCTGTTACGGACGCGCCAATCGTGGTAGCGGGCAAATGGCTGGCCGCGTTGCGCGCCAAGGACGCAACAACGATCGGCGCGCTGAGCGCATCGCCTTTCCTTATCGATGGGTTCGACTCGATCACCGGGCCGGTGCGCGACAAGTGCAAGGAGCGGGCAGAGGGCGGGCCCAAGGCGAGGTGGATCCGCCTGCGCGCCGAGAGCAAGCAGGCGTTGGACGACATTCTGGTCTGCTTGTTCATCGACCCACCGCTGGTCACTTCGATCCCGACGTACGCGCCGGACGGCTGGCCGACAACGTCACCGCCGCCTGTATCGCCGCCGCCTGCTCGCCGGAACACGGGATCGCTCAAGGTCGTCGAGCCCGCCAAGATCGCCAAGCGACTCGCCCGCTACAAGAAGGACATCCGGGCCTTGGCCCCGGGCCACACTCTGGTCGAGGCCAACTTCACCGACAACAACGGCTTCACGGTCTACGCCCTGCTGCCGGTCAAAAACGGCCAGGTAACGGCGTTCCTAACCGACGAGAAGTTTGAGCACTAGAAAACGAATGATGTTGTGGAGCTGAACGGGATCGAACCGTCGGCCTCCTGAGTGCGATTCGCATGAGTCACGAACGAAGTCAGTAGTTTACGAACCCAAACGTTTTTTCGGATCCGAGAACGTCAGCAATTCTCGCTGCTTACATGCAAAACGATTGGTTTGGGCCCATGGCCTGCAGCAGCGGCAGGAACCGCGCGCGGGCTAGCCGATTTACTTCCACGGCCCCGAGGACCTGCTCGTGCAGACCATCCACCACGCGCCCCTGTCGTCGGACGGGTGATCGCTACCGGGGAGCCGGAGGCGGCGGGTTGGCGGAGGCCTCGGCCCGCTTCACCAGCTCGTTCGCGAGGCTCGGACCGCGTGTTCCCTTGAGCTCGCGCATCCGGGCGGCGTTCTCACGGGCGCCCGCGATTCGCTGGGGCACGGCGATCCATTGGCAAAAGTGATCGGTCATCGCCATCTCTTCTAGCAGCACGTCGAGGGGCTTTATCAGCGCGGCACGCAGGCAGGGACTTGCCGCAGGCCATGAGCGGGCCAGCGCCGTCATCGCCGTTGTTGCGCGCGGAGGCGAATGGCAACCGCTGAAGTCGTTCATGGCCTCGAGCCAACCGGGGACGTTCTCGATGCCCTGCGAAACGCCGTCGAGCTCTGCGATGGACAGCAGCAGCGCCGCATCGGCGCCCCTGGCCATCCGGGACAGCTCGGCGTAGTCGACGCCGCTGCGCGTGAACTCCGGACACATCGCGAAGTAGGTACCGGTGACGCGCTTGTCGAGATTGTCCCAGAGCCGCTGCTCCGTGCGGTCGCTGACGCCCTTCGTGAGATCGATGAGCGCGATCTCGAGCGGGTTGACGAGCTCGTACGAGTCCTCGACGAGCTTGCAGAGCTGGTCGGTTGACCCCTTGGCGCGCCGTGCGGTCTCCTGGTGGGCCTGAACCCGCTGCTCGAGCGCCGGCGGTAGCCGCGGCTGCGTGGTGGGTTTGCCCTTGGGCCCCGCTAGCGCCGCCGTCGAACCGAGAAGCGCCGCCACCACGACGCCTACGACCAAGCGCATGGTCGGACAGACGAGCGACTGCGACGCACCTACTCCCTGGCTCATGAACCTCCTGGGCTCACGTCACTCGGTCCGTCTGCAGCCGGGTTGCTCGATCCGTCCACTCCGCCCAGCGCTCCGTCGGTGCCACCATCGCGCACGACGGTGAGGTGCGAGACGCATGGCGCTCCGCCGTCGCCTGGTTTGCACGTGAACGAGCCCACCCCGTCGACGAGCACGGCTTCGCACGTTTCGAGTGTCACTACGGGGATTCCGTTCCCACAGGCGCTAGCGCCGCCGTCGAACGACACACACCCCCTGACGATGACCTCCCAGCGGCCCTGGTCGAACCTGATCGGCAGGCACACACCTCCGTCTCCCTCGAGGGAGCCCGTCCAGTGGCCGTCGCTCCAGGTGGCGTCGGAGGGGGAGTAGGTGAACGACGGGAGGCCTAACGCGGCGGCGTTCGAGATTTGGATCGGTGGATAATCCATGGAGCTTCTTACGACGATCAGACCACCCGGTCCGCACCCAGCCTCGGCCTGGAACATGACGGGCGCCCCCTGTTGGGAGCACGGACCCGAGCTCGACGTGGCCATCAGCGCGAGCGAGCCGGTCACCATTACTAGCGCGCCCGTCGCCGAGCGCCAGACGTTCGGCCCCCGCTCGGCGACCGCGAGGCGTCGCTGGCCGTAGACCACGGCCAGCGGCACGCACGCGAGCGCCAGCAGGTCGGTCGGATCGCGCGCGAGCGTTCCGCCACCCAGACCCAGCGCGCCGGTCGCGCGCACGAACACAGCGCCGGCTGTGTCGGACAGCTCGAGCAACGTGAACACCAAGGTCGCCACGACCGCGCCCGCGGCCAGGCGGCGGCGCCCGGGCCAGTCGCACACCAGACCCAGCGCTGCGGACACGAGCAGCGGCAGCAGGAAGCAGATCGCGATGTCGGACAGCTTCCCCGTGAGCGCGTTGTGGAACAGACGCTTCCAGTGGTGATCGTTGGCCAGCAGTAGACAGACCGCGCCCAGCGGCGCGGCCGCGCCCAACTCGGCGAGCGCGCGCTCAGCACGACGCTTCAAAATGCCGCCTCCAGCGCCACTATTCCCACTTCACAATGATACGCCTTCGAGCAGCCGGTCACCGGGCCGGAGGTCGTTCTCCCACCGCCGTTTCCCGTGTGTTGCCCGGCCTGGTTGCTGATCTGTTCGCAGCACCGCAGCGATCAAATCCGTGGCGGGTTCGCAGTTCTGCTCCCATCGGAACCATGGGCCCGACTCTGGCCGACGGCACTCGAAAGAAGCGAGCCGAGGAGGCGGAAAAAAGCGGCCGCCGATCACGGCACGCGGTGGCGGCAGCATTGCAGGGCCGACTTGTTTGGCTGAAGCGATCGCGATGGTTGTTGCGTGGTACCGTGGCGCTCGCATGCGGCGCGGCTGGTTCTTGATCGCATCACTCCTCGCCACGCCCGGTTGCGCTGCGACCGCAACCGCCAGTCCGGTGATGGCGGCAGATGGCCAGCCGGCGATCTCCATCGAGTGTCATCGCGGCGAGTCCTACTGCTTGACGGAAGCGCAGCGGGCCTGCCCACGGGGGTATTGGGTCCTCGATGCCCGAGCTCGCGCAGGGGACGTCGTCGTCCCCAACGCCTATGGGGCGACGATCGCGCCGACATTTCAGGGACACATGATGATTCGTTGCCAGTGACATGAACCCAGCGACGCGGGACTCACGGCATGCGTGGCGTGCACGGCACGCTGGCGGTGGAGACGGGGCTCAGCGCGCATGCGGTGGCGGCAGCACTCGGGCACGAGTCGGTGACGACGACGCTCCAGAGCTACGCCAAGGCGGGGGCGGGAGCGAGTGCTCGCCAGGAGAAGGTTCTGACGGTGCTCGCGGGCGGGAAGAAGGGCGAGGAGAGCGCCGCCTGAATGAAAAACGTTTGGTCCTCAAACGTTTTTTCGCCGCTGTGCGCCGAAAAAATCCCGAAGGATGTTGTGGAGCTGAACGGGATCGAACCGTCGGCCTCCTGAGTGCGATTCAGGCGCTCTCCCAGCTGAGCTACAGCCCCAACACGCTCGGGGTCGCCGAGCGCGGCGACATTCTACGCAGGGGCGGGTCCAATGCAACCGCGGCGTCGAGAAACCCGCCGACGCCGCAGCGCGCGGGGCCCCTTCCCGGCGGGGACCCCTCTCCCTAACCCTCTCCCCGCTTCGCGGGGCGAGGGGATCGGATCTGGGGCTACTTCTTCATTTCCTTGGCGGGCTCGGGCTTAGCCGCCGCCGGTTCCTTCGGCCGCGCGTAGACGGCGGTCAGCTTGGCGGGCTTGCCGATGACGTTGGCGACGGCGTTGAAGCCCACGTAGGAAGCGGTCGCGCCCGGCGGAACGTCGAGCTTGTCGACCTTCAGCGGGTAGAGCATGAAGTTGTAGTGGTGCTTCGGGCCGGCCGGCGGGCAGGGGCCGACGTAGCCGGGCTTGCCCATGTCCGTGTTGCCCTGGACGGCGCCCTTGGGCAGGTTGACGTTCGAGGGGTTGCCGGTGTCCTCGGGCAGCGACGTCGTGCTGGCGGGGATGTTGTAGACGATCCAGTGCCAGAAGCCGGCGCCGCCCGTCGGCGCGTCGGGATCGTGGACCAGCAGTGCGAAGCTCTTGGTCCCCTCGGGCGGGTTCTTCCATTCGAGAGCCGGCGACTTGTTCTCGCCGGTGCATCCCATGACGTTGCCGGCGTTCGTCTGGGCGATGTTGCCGCCCGCCTTGAACGCGGTGCTCGTCAACGCGAACGGGGCGGCAGAGGCCGTCCCGGCCGTCGCGAGTAGCAGCGCCGCGCTGATTCCGATGATGTTTCGCATGCTTCGCTCCTTGCCAGGATCTTGGTTTTGAGGAATGCGGCGCAAACGTAACAACTCATCCGTGGACGTCAACCGACGCGCGCTCCGGTATCCTCGGACACCAGAATGGCGAAACGCGTACGCGCCGACCTCGCGCTGGTCGAGCAGGGGCTGGCGCCGTCGCGCGAAAAGGCGCGCGCGCTGATCCTGGCGGGCGAGGTGCTGGCCGGCGATCGACCGATCGACAAGGCGGGCGATCTGGTCGACGCGGGCGCCGAGCTGCGCCTGCGTTCGGCGCCGATGCCGTACGTGTCGCGCGGGGGCGTCAAGCTGGCGCACGCGCTGGACGCGTTCGGCGTCGACGTGCGCGGCGCCGTCGCGCTGGACGTGGGCGCGTCGACGGGCGGCTTCACCGACTGCCTGCTGCAACGCGGGGCGGCCCGCGTCTACTGCGTCGACGTGGGGCAGGGGCAGCTCGACTGGAAGCTGGCGTCGGACCCGCGCGTGCGCGTGCTGGATCGCGTGAACATCCGGCTGGCGCCGCCCGATCTGCTGCCCGAGCGCGCCGACGTCGTGGTCATCGACGTCTCCTTCATCTCGCTGCGGCTGGTGCTGCCGGCGCTGCCGCCGCTGGCGAAGCCGGGCGCGCCGGTGGTCGCGCTGGTCAAGCCGCAGTTCGAGGTCGGGCGCGCCGACGTGGGGAAGGGCGGGATCGTGCGCGACGACGCCGCGCGGGCGCGCGCGCTGGCCGAGGTGCGCGCCGCCGCCGCCGCGCTCGGCTACGACGTCGGCGCCGACACGGTCTCGCCCATCACGGGCGGCAAGGGCAACGTCGAGTACCTGCTGGCGCTGCGCGCGCCGGCCGCCGGCGTCGCCCCGCGCTAGAAACCGAGCTTGCCGGTCCCGGCGCAGTAAGGGACGATCGCCGACACGGTCGCCGGCATGTCGGCGTTGTACGAGTAGGGAAGCGGCGGCGGCGCCACCGTGGGCCGCATGATGTCCAGCCTGAAGCCGCTCGGGAACCTGTCGCCGCTCTCGAGCATCGTCCCCGGGATCGGATCCCCGTAGCTAGTCGTGACGGCATTCATCGTGTTGACGTTGTCTTCGAACATGTTGCTGTCGACGAAGACGATGGCAGCGCTATCCGACACGATGCCGAACGACGTGACGTCGTCGAAGTGGTTGTTGGCGACGTGGGCGGTTCCCCAGCGGACGCGCGGGCCCGAGTTGACCTTGAAAAAACCGTTGTGGTGGTAGGTGACGGACAGTCCCTCGTCCTCTGCCTGTTGCATCGGGTCCGGGTTCGGCGTGTGGCCGACCAGGCTCGTGTCCTTGTGGTCGTGGAACAGCGTCCACGACACCGTGACGAACGACGAACCGTGCGTGATGTCCACCAGACCGTCGTAGCCGGCGGTGGTGTCTTCGCGGTCGCTGGAGAGATCGCAGTGATCGATCCAGATGTGGTGCGAGTCCAGGATCGTGATCGCGTCGCCCTCGCCGACCGAGACCTTGGCGATCTTCAGGTTGCGAACGATGACGTTGTCGGAATAGCCGAGATCCAGCCCCGCGCCCGTCAGGCCCGAGTTCACGCCTACGCCGATCAGCGTCTTGTTTCCGCCCCGCACGTCCTTGTCCGGCGTGACCTTGATCGTGTCGGGCGCCGTCAGCATGCCGTCCAGCAGGATGACGCGCGGCTCGGGCCGATGCAGCTCGGTGAGCAGGTCCTCGATGCGGTTCACGGGGACGGCCGGTAGATCGCCGCCGCCCGTCGTCGGCCCCGCGCCCGCGCCCCCGTCCGTGCCCGAGCTGGCCACCGCGGCGAAGCCCAGCATCACGTCCGTGCCCGAGCAATTGTCGGGCGGCTTGATCCTCACGTACGGGTACAGCTTGGCGTCGCCGCAGGCGAGCGCCGAGACGGCGAGGGCGCCGGCGAGGGCCGTCAGGACGGGGCGGAACACCCTGCAATATTACGTGATGCAGGCGCGGCAAGGTTAGACTGCGCGCGATGATCATCTTCGTCACCGGGGCCGCGGGGTTCATCGGTTCTCACCTTTGCGAACGCCTGTGCGCGCGGGGCGACGACGTGATCGGGTTCGACAACTTCGATCCGTTCTACCCGCGCGCCGAGAAGGAACGGAACCTGACCAAGCTGCGCGGCGACGCAAAATTCACCTTCGTCGAGGGCGACATCCGCGACGCCGAGGCGCTGGAGCGCGTGTTCGCCGAGCGCCACCCCGAGGTGGTCGTCCATCTGGCGGCGCTGGCGGGCGTGCGCCCGTCGCTGGCCGAGCCGGCCCGCTTCGCCGACATCAACGTGACCGGCACGCAACGTGTGTTCGATGCGTCTCGCGGCCACGGCGTCGCGCGCTTCGTGTTCGGGTCGTCGTCGTCGGTGTACGGGCGCGACAGTCAGCCGCCGTTCAAGGAATCCGATCCCTGCCTGACGCCGGTGTCGCCCTACGCGGCCACCAAGCGCGCCAACGAGCTGATGCTGTTCACGGCGCAGCACCTGTACGCGATCGACATCACGTGCCTGCGCTTCTTCACGGTGTTCGGCCCGCGCCAGCGGCCCGACCTGGCGATCCACAAGTTCGCGCGCTTGATGGCGGCGGCCAAGCCGATCCCGATGTTCGGCGACGGGTCGACGTCACGCGACTACACGTACATCGACGACATCATCGACGGCGTGGTCGCGGCGATCGACCAGCCGCGCGGCAGCGCGCCCGGGTTTCGCGTCTACAACCTGGGCGGCTCGCGCACGACGACGCTGAAGCAGCTGATCGATCTGGTCGCGACGTCGCTGGCGATGAAGCCGACGATCGAGACGCTGCCCGAGCAGCCGGGCGACATGCAGCGCACGCTCGCCGACGTGACGCTGTCGGCGAAGGAGCTGGGCTACGCGCCCAAGGTGTCGATGGAGGAGGGGATGCGCCGCTTCGCCGACTGGTGGCGCTCGCTCGAGTAGCTCGGCGGCTACGGGCGCCGCAAGGGCGGAAGCGACCGCGTAAATTCTCCGCGGCTGACGACGACCCCGCCGGGGTGGTCCGGATCGTCCTTGACGGTGGCGGTGAGGCCGTTCCAGTCGTTGACCACCGGAAGGAAGACCAAATAGATGTCGTTCTGCGCGTCGGTGCGCAGCCCGCGCAGGGCTTGCCGCCGGCGCTCGACGTCGATCATGAACAACAGGAACGCGTCCTCCAGCTTGCCGAACTGCTCCAGGCGGTCGAGCGTGTACGGCGCCCAGAGTGCGAACGTCGCGTTTTTCGGCGCAGTCGCCAGCTTGGCGCGCGCTGCCTTCTCCAGCGACATCAGCGGCGTGTGCCCGTCGAGGCAGCCGTCGATGAGCGGCACATACAGATCGCGGGTCAAGCGCCAGACGGCCAGGTCGCCGTGTCTCTTGTTCTTGGCGACCTCGTCGAACAGCTTCGTCGCGCGCTCGCCCCATCGCGCCGTGGCGCGCGCGCGCACCGGGCCCAGCCGGTCGTAGAACACCTGGTAGCTCTGCATCACGAACTCCGCCTTGATGCCGGCGCAGAACGTCGCGCGGGGGAGCAGGCTGTCTTCTGCGGTCCGTAACAGCCGCTCGAGGACCGCGTCCGGGGCGGGGTGCCGTTCGAGCAGGGTCTGGATGCGTTCGAGCACGTAGCCCGCGCCGAGGTAGTGGATGAACTCGAACGCCGGCGCGTTCGTATAGATGGAGAGGCCCTCGACGACGTGAGCGTAGCCGGCGTCGGTCTCACCGGCGGCGAGCAGCGCCTCGCCCTTTCGCAGGTACAGGTTGACGATCGTTCCGAGCACGACCGACCGGTCGCTGCCGTCCCCGATGACGCAGCGGTAGTCGGCGGCGAGGCCGATGATCGGCGTCGCCATCAGGTCGGCCGCCAGGTCGCCGGGAAGCGGCGTACTGAACTTCGTGACCGTCTTGTATGCGCGCAGCGTGAGCGCGAAAAGCGGTTGCAGCCGTTGCAGCTTCGCGTCCGCGTCGGGGCAGGGCCGGATCGCCGCGACAGGTGGGGCGTCGAACAACGCCGTGTATTGCTCGCGGATCTCGCGATCGCCGCGCCGGCAGCCGCCCGCGCCCAGCGCGAGCGCCGCGGCGACCCCCAGGGCCAGCCGGCTCACGCCCGCAGTTCCAGCGCGTTGATGCCGAACGCGCGCGCCCCCGGCGACGAGCCCGCGAAGATCGTCGCCTCGCGGCCCGTCTCCTGCCGGTACTGGGCGGCGATCGCGTCGATCGCCGCGCGCTTGCCGGCCGCCGCGAGCACGGCGATCGAGCCGCCGCTCCCGCCGCCGGTGATCTTCGCGCCGTAGACGCCGGCCGCCGGTCCGGCGGCGCGGCACAGCTCGACGAGGCGGTCGGTTCCATCGGAGCCGAGCCCGCACGCCGAGTAGCTGGCGTGCGATTCATACATGAGCTGGCCCAGCTGGATGCGGGCGTCCTCGCCGGCGGCGCCGTCGGCCAGCAGCGCGCGAAAGCGGCGGACGCGGTCGTGCTCGAGGACGGGATGCTCGGCCGCCGCGCGCACGCTGTAGCTGCGCTCGCCGTCGATCGACGTCGCTGCGTCCGTCGATCCGCCGAAGCGTTCGAGGAATTCGCGCCCGGTCATCCGTTCGGGGACGGCGTCGCGGAAGCGCTCGCGCCACAGGTCGGGCGGGATGTTCGCCAGGTAGCCGCGGAACTGCGGATCGTCGATGGCCACGCGCCCGGGGCCGACCTCGCGCGCGGCGAAGCCGGCCGTCGCGGTGACGATGCGATAACCCATGAACGCCGCGGCGCGCACGCTGCCGTAATCAGCGCCCGAGACGGCGTGGCGGATCCCCGAGTCGATGCCGAACAGCTCCAGCTCGGGCGGCACCGCGACGTGGCCGACCACCTCGGCGGGCTGGCAGAGCAGCTCCAGCAGATGGCCGGAGCGGCCGCACGCCGCCGTCATCTGATCCATCACGCCGCACGGCGCGCCCACGACCAGGTTCTCGACCGTCTGGGCGCCCAGCGCCAGCGCGCGGTCGTCGATCCTCACGCCGGCGAGGGTGGCCAGCGCATCGAGCGCCGCCACGTCCAGCGCGGCCGACGAGCTGACGCCTTTGCCGATGGGCACGTCGGATCGGACGAGCACCTTCGCGCCGTGTCGCAGCGCGTGCCCGTGCTCGTGCTGCAGCACCACCAGCGCGCCCGCGATGTACGCCGCCCAGGCGCGCTGCGGATCCCGCGACAGCCGCACGCGCGCCTCGGCGTAGGGCAGCGGCGCCGCCGGGACGATGTCTTCGATCGGCATGGTGACGCGCCCGTCGGGCGCATCGCTGCTCTCGATCACCAGGCGCGGCGCGTCGCTGCCCTGCACCGCGACCCACGTCGCCACCGCGAGCGGCAGCTCCAGCACCAGCGAACCCGAGTAGTCCGCGATGCCGCCCATCACGTCCAGCCGTCCGGGCGCGCGCGCCACGACGATCGGCCGCCCCGCGACGAAGAAGTCGGCGCGCGACGTGATCCAGGCGCGCGCTGCGGCCAGCTGGTCGTCGCCGGCCGGCTTCATCTCGTGGCGGCGGCAGCGGCGTGGTGAACAGCCGGCAGCGCCCGCAGCTCGGCCGCCGATGTCTCGGGTGAAGTGTCCGACAGGAAGTTCCCGCCGCCGATCTCGGGGCCCGCCAGGTACTTGAGCAGGTGCGGTTGGCGCAGCGGCGGATGGAAGGCGATGAAGAAGTGGAACGCGTCCGCGCCGGCGTCAGACGGCGCCTGGTGCAGCACCATCACGTACGGAAACGACGTGCGCCACAGGTTGTCGAAGCGGATCGTGACGGCGGACAGGGCGCGCGCCAGCGCGGCGCTCTCCGCATCGTTCAGCGCGAACACGTGCGGCACGCGCCGCTTCGGGACCAGGTAGACCTCGTACGCGTAGCGCGCGAAGTAGGGGACGAAGGCGATCGTGTGCTCGTCCTCGTGGATGATGCGCGGACCGCCGGCCGCCTGCTCGGCGCGGATGACGTCGTCCATCAGCCCGCGACCGGTCTCGGCGCGGTGACGCGCCGACGCGGCCAGCTCGGTCTCCATCGTCTTCCAGACGAACCTGGTGGCGTAGATCTGCCCGTGCGGGTGCGGGTTCGAGACGCCCACCACCTCGCCCTTGTTCTCGAAGCAGAGCACCTGCTTCACATCGGGGCGGGCGCCGAGATCGCGCGTCTCGCGCCGCCACACCTCGACGACGCCGCCGATCGCCGCGTCCGACATCTCGGCCAGCGTCAGGTCGTGGCGCGGCGAGAAACAGACGACGCGAGCCTGGCCGTCCGCGGGCGCGACCCGGTAGGGCGCGGGCGGTTCCACCGGCGTGCGTGGCGCGGCCGGTCCGACGCACGGATGATCGTTATCGAACACGAACGTGCCGTCGTAGCGCGGGTTGCGCGCGCCGCCGACGCGCGCATTCCCCGGGCAGAGATAGCATTCGGGATCGTACGCCGGCCGCGCCGCGGCCGGCGGCGCCGCCACGGTGCCGCCCGTCCAGGGCCGGTGCTGCCGGTGCGCCGCCACCACGACCCACTCCTCGCGCAGCGGGTGCCAGCGCTGTTCCCAGGTCGGCGTCACGCGCGCTTGCCGTGCGCGCGCCAGCGGACCGCGTGCTCGACGATCACGTCCAGCTCCGGGTAGCGCGGTTTCCACCCCAGCACCTCGCCCGCCTGGCGGGCATCGGCGACCAGCGCGGGCGGATCGCCGGCGCGGCGTCCCACCTCGCGGCTGCGCACCGGCCGGCCGGTGACCTTGGCGACCGCCGCCACCACCGCGCGGACCGAATGGCCCTCGCCGGTGCCCAGGTTCAGGCGCAGCGCCTTCGTTCCGTCGCGCAGCTTCGCCAGCGCGCGCACGTGCGCGTCCGCCAGATCGGCGACGTGGATGTAGTCGCGGATCGCGGTGCCGTCGGGCGTCGGGTAGTCGGTGCCGAAGATCGAGAGCTCGCCCGTGCCGACCGCGGCCTCGATCGCCAGCGGGATGAGGTGCGTCTCCGGGTCGTGCACCTCGCCCACCTCGCCGTCGGGATCGGCGCCGGCGGCGTTGAAGTAACGAAGCGCCGCGTAGCGGAAGTCGTACGCGTTCGCGTACCAGTGCATCATCTTCTCGACGGCGAGCTTGCTCTCACCGTAGGGGTTGACCGGGTTCTGCGGGTGGTCCTCGGCGATCGGCACGCGCTGCGGCTCGCCGTACGTCGCGCACGTCGACGAGAACACGACGTCGCGCACGCCGGCGTCCAGCATCGCATCCAGCAGGTTCAGCGTCCCCGCCAGGTTGTTGCCGAAGTACTTGCGCGGGTTCGTGACCGATTCGCCGACGTAGGCATACGCGGCGAAGTGGATGACGGCGTCGACGCGGTGGCGCTTCATCACGTCGACCAGCAGCGCGCGATCGGCGAGATCGCCGCGCACCAGCGGGCCCCACTTCACGGCCCATTCGTGGCCGTAGACCAGGTTGTCGAACACGACCGGTTCCAGGCCGGCCGCCGCGACGACCTTGGCGGTCTGGCTGCCGATATACCCGGCGCCTCCGACGATCAGGACGGACACGCCGCTAGAGTATCAGATGCGTCCTGGGCGCCGCTGGGCAACGCGGGGACGCTAGTCCCCGCCTGGGTTGTACACGCCGGGCAAACGCGGCCCACGGTCGCGGTCGCGGTGGCGATGATGATCGCGTCGATTGCGGTCGCCGCCACCGCCGTCGCGGTTGCGCCCGCGCCTCCGTCGCCGCCGGCCGCCTCCACCGCCCCCGCCCCCGCCGTCGAATCGGCCATCGGGCCCGCCGCCGCGATGATTGCCGCCACCGCCGCCGCCGTGTCCGTGACCGTGGTGGCCGGCGTGGCTCGCCTGCCCGCCGCCCGACGGTGGCCGCGCCGCGAGCACCGGCAGCGTGACGGGCCCGCCGGGACGCCATTCGGCGTACGGGCGGATATTCGCGTCGCGGACCGCCACCCAGGCCGGGCCGAAATCTTCTTCTGCTGGCGCGCCCTCGTCGGCCGCGGCCGCGGGCGTCTGCGCCAGCTCGGGATCGTTCATGTCGATGACGGCGTCGCCGGCCAGCGGCTCGCCCACGCCCGCATCGGCGGCCGCCCACAGGCCCTCGTCGAACGCCTGCTCGCTGTCAGGCGGCGGCGGAACCTCGTAGGGTGGCAGCGGAGCCGGCACGTCGCCGGGGATCTCCCATTCGAACTTCGGCGGTGGCGGAGCCGCCTGCGCCTGCGCGTGCGCCGGCATCCCGGCCGGTGCTTCGTGGCCGCCCCCGCGTCCCCGGCGGCGCCGCCGCGGGCGCGCGTGGAAGTCGGTCGCCGCGTGCAGCCCGTGCCGCTCGTCGGCCGACCCGGGATCGAACACCTCGCTGTCGAGGCCCGCATCCGAATCGCACAGCCCGCACTTTTCGCCTTCCGGCTCGCCGAAGTACGCGCGCAGCATCTGCACGCGGCACTTCTGCGTGTTCATGTACTTCAGCAGCGAATCCAGCCGCCGCCGATCGGAGATGCGCCGCGCCTCGAACACGCTGGCCGCCTTGTCGATCTGCTCGCGCGTCGGCTTGGGCTCCACGCCCTTCCAGCGCGCCGCCTTCACTTCCTCTGCGACGCCCATCGCCTCGAGCACCGACAGGATGACGCGCACGCGCCGTTCGGGCAGCGCCATGGACAGCGCCAGATCGCGCACCGAAACTTCCTTGCCCTCGTCGCTCCACGCGTAGAGGCCTTCGGCCACCATACGCGCCTGCGACTTGGTCGGGTGCGCTTCCTTGAGGAAGTGTTCTTGGATGGACTGGTCGTCGGGCTGGTTCAGCAGCACGCAGCGCGCTGGCTTGCCGTCGCGCCCGGCGCGTCCCGCCTCCTGCACGTACGCCTCGGGCGACCCAGGCATCTGGTAGTGGATGATGTAGCGGATGTCGGGCTTGTCGATGCCCAACCCGAACGCGTTGGTTGCCAGCATGACGACCTTCCGCCCCGGCTGCATGAACGACGCCTGCGATTTCTCGCGCTCGTCGCCCGTCATCTTGCCGTTGTAGCGCTCGACCGGGATCTTGCCGTGGCGGAGCGCCACGTAAAGGTCGTCGACCGCGCGCACCGTCGCGCAGTACACGATGCCGGGACGGCGAAGCCGCTGGATCAACTTGCCCAGCTGGCGCAGCTTGTCCGCCTCGCCCGCCACCTTGCGCACGTCGAACGCCAGGTTCGGGCGGTGGAACGAGACGCGGCAGACCTTCGGGTCCTTCATCCCGAGCTGCACCAGCACGTCGTCCGAGATCGCGGGCGTGGCCGTCGCGGTCAGCCCGAGGATGGGCGGGCGCCCCAGCACGTTCGCGGCGCGCCGCAACCCGAGGTACGACGGACGGAAATCGTGGCCCCACTGCGAAACGCAGTGCGCTTCGTCCACGCAGAACAGCGAGAACTTCACGCCCGCCAGCGCCTCCTGCGTCGCCGGCGTGTTCACAGATTCGGGCGTGATCATCACGATGCGGATGCTGCCTTCGCGCACCGCCGCCAGATCCGCCGCGCGCTCCTTCGCGGTGCGCGTCGAATCGATGCGCACGATGGGAACGCCGGCCGCCTTCAGCTTGCCGTATTGATCTTCAATCAGCGCCAGCAGCGGTGACACCACCAGCGTCGGCCCCTCCATCACCAGCGCCGGGACCTGGTAGGTCAGCGACTTGCCGCTGCCGGTCGGCATGATCGCCAGCGTGTCGCGGCCCGCCAGCGCCGCTTCCATGATCTCGGCCTGACCGGGCCGCAGATCGCGGATGCGGAGCACCTCGCGCATCTTCTCGAGCGCGCGTTGCAGCGCAGGGGACGGCGGCTCGCTGGGCGCCGCCACGATGGTCGGGGCCGAGGCCGTCACGGACGGCGCCGGCGTCAGGTCATTCGACGGCGACGGCCGATCATCGTCCGCCAGCGCGTTGCGCCGGATGACAATCGTCGGCACGCCGTCATCGGCGGCGGCTGCGCCATCTGATGGAACCGTATCGGTGCTACCGGGGCCTTTGGCCGCCCGGGCTTCGTCGTCGGAACTCAGGCTGAACTCCTGTTAAATCGCACACGTAGGACTGGCTGCGGCTCATCCGCTAACCCTCATTCCACATCCCGCATTCCCTCGTTGCCACTTGCCACGTGCACTTGTTGCAAAGCTTGATTGCCGGGGTCATCGCGAGAAAACCGAGACCCTTCGGAGCGCCGGTGCGGGCCTAAAAAACCCGCGAATCACGAGCGTCGACGGTCACCCTACCACGGTGATCTGGGGCTGTCCATCGGCAATTTCCAGGTGTTCTTGCCTGGCACAGCGGTTGCCGTGACGACGGGAATGGCGACCATAGCGGCCCTGGAACCGGACGCTCGACCCCGCGAGCGACTCACCGCGCGCGGCGCGGAACACCTGACGGACGGTGAGCTGCTGGCGATCGTCCTCGGGGCGGGGACGCGTGGCGCGAGCGCGATCGACGTGGCCGCCGCCGTGCTTCGCGGTGTCGGCGGGCCGGCCGGGCTGTCGCGGGCGACGCGCGCCGAGCTCGCGGCCTACGCGGGCATCGGGACCGTGCGCGCGACGCTGGTGATCGCGGCGCTGGAGCTCGGACGGCGCGCCGCCGCCGGGCGTCCCATCCGCGGCCAGCGCCTGGCGGGAGCGTCCGAGGTCTGGACGTACTTTCGCGGCCGCCTGGCGCCGCTGTCGGTCGAGGAGTTCTGGGCGATCGGGCTGGACGTGCGCCACCGCGTGCAGGGCGAGACCTGCCTCGCGCGCGGCTCGCTGACCGGCGTCGAGATCCATCCGCGCGACGTGTTCCGCCCGCTGATTCGCCAGGGAATCGCGGCAGTGATCTTTTGTCACAACCACCCATCCGGCGATCCGGCGCCGTCGCGCGCGGACGTCGAGCTGACCGCGCGCCTGCGCGACGTCGGCGATCTCGTCGGCATTCCCGTCCTGGATCACGTCGTGGTGGGGTGGGAGGGGTTCGTCAGCTTGGCCGAGCGGAATTGGAGATAGATCGCATTTCCGCGGCTACAATCGCCGCCGTGCCGCGATCCAACCTGGCGCTGCTCCCCGCAGCGCTCGCCATCGTGTCGATTCTGGTGTCCGCGCGTGCCTGGGCGATGGACGACTTCACGGGCACACGCGCGATCGGGATGGGCGACGCGGGCCGCGCGTACGCGGTGGGCGACACCGGTCCGATGCTGAACCCGTCGGGCATGTCGCTGGTGAAGAACTTCCAGGTGCTGGAAGGCAGCTACGGCTACGCGAGCCGCCTTCACGGCCACACGCTGCACGCGTCGATGGTCGACAACACGTCGGGCTTCGGCGTCGGGGGCGGGCTTTACTACACCTACCGTCTCAGCGAGCCGGGCAACGGCATGACCGGCCACGGCCACGAAGGCGGCCTCGCGCTGTCCTTCCCGATCGCGAACCGCGCGACCTTCGGCGGCACGATCAAGTACTTCAAGCTGTCGGGGATCGACGCGCCCGACAATCGGACCGGCGGCGTCACCTTCGACCTCGGCGCGACGGTCACGCTGCTGCCTAAGCTGTCCGTCGCCGTCGTCGGCACCAACCTGCGCGATCTCCACAACAGCAACGCCACCCAGGGGGTCGGCTACGGGGTGGCGCTGATCCCGATGCCGGACCTGGTGATCACCGCCGACGGCTACACGCGCCTGACGCCCGACAACCAGACGGGGTACAAGGGGACCAGCGTGATGGTGGGAGGGGACCTGACATTGGCGGGCAAGTTCGACGTCCGGATCGGGGGCGGCTACGACGCCGCGACGAAGAACGGCTACGCGGCGGCCGGTTTGACGGCCGTATCGGAGATTGGCGCCATCGACGCGGGGATCCGCCAGGACCTGTTCGTGCACGAGGGCAGTCAGCGCGCCACCATCGTGGCCATCAGCCTCCGCCTGTTTATTCCGTCGTCACAGCCATCGTTGCAGCCGCCGGGAACCTTATGACGGCGACGTTGTCCGAATCAGCGTGGAGGCCACACTGCGCTGGAGGGGAACCCTCACGGAATCCCCTGCCGCCGCCGCCGGCTCCACGACCCAGAGCCCGGCATCGTCGAAGCGGCTCGCCCGCGCCCGCGCCCGCGCGCTGGGCCAGCGGGTCCCGTACACGATGAGCGACGATGAACGGCGTCTCATCGACCGCCTGATCGAGCGCGACGAGCAGGCGTTCAGCGAGATCGTCCACCGCTACGGCGACAAGGTGTTCAGCCTGATCTATCGGATGCTGGGCAGCCGCCCCGAGGCGGAGGACGTCGCGCAGGACGTGTTCATCACCGTGTTCAAGACGATCGAGAGCTTCCGCGGCGAGGCGAAGTTCTCGACCTGGCTGCTGCGGATCGCGGCCAATCACGCCAAGAACCGCATCAAGCATCTCGCCCGCCGGCCCACGGAGGGCGTCGATCCGAACGACGTGTCGGAGGTGCGCGTGGTGCCCGACCGTCCGGCGCCGCCCGTCCAGGCCAGGATCGACACCCCGGACGCCATACTGGAAGCGGCCCAGACCGACCGCCTCATGCAGGAGGCGATCGCGAACCTCGCCGAGGACCAGCGGCTTCTGGTCGTGCTTCGCGACGTCGAGGAGATGTCGTACCAGGAGATCGAGGAGATTACCGGTCTGCCCGAAGGGACTATAAAATCTCGCTTGCACCGCGCGCGCATGGCGATAAAGGAGTGGGTGGACAGGCACACGCGGTAGCGACGAGCGAGCGATGGACCACGAGCAGGCGCAAAGCAACTTCTCCGACTACGTCGACGGCAGTCTGTCGGAACGCGTACGGAGCGAGGTGGATCAGCACCTCTCGGTCTGTATCCAGTGTCGGACCGAGCTGACCGGGTTTCGCAACACGGTCGGTTCGCTGGGGCGGTTGAAGCAGACAGCGCCGCCCAGCTTTCTCGGCGACATCACGCACCAGATCTACAAGCGCTCGCACGGGCGATTTTTCCGACCGCGCTGGAAGCTGTTCGGGCGGATACCGTTCGAGTGGGTGTCGCTGGGGACGATCATCGCGATGCTCATCTATTACATCGCGGTGCTGCACGGATCGCCGAGCGGCGTCCGGCCCGCGCCCTGACGGCGACAACCTGCGGGCGTCAGGTTTTCACCGCCTGACGGCGCGCGGTCGGGCCGGTCGGGCCCGGTTCACGCGCTTGCCGGCGGTCTGGCCGGGGCATACGCTTTGCTGAGGACGTCCGGCATGACGACGCGCGCCTACCTTTCGAAAGCCTTTGCCGGTGTCATTGTCGCCGCCCTGCTGCCCCTGGCGTGCGGGAGCCTGATCGACTTCAACGACCGCCCGCTGACCGACAATCCGCCAGTGAAGCAGGACGCGGGCGCGCCGGACGTCGGCGCGAACGACGACGGCGGCAGCGACGTTCCGCCCGTCACGTGTCGCGCGGTCACCGTCGATCCCGCCGTGGATTACGAGGCGATGTGCCGTCACTACTGCGACACGCTGGACGAGACGTCGCGTTACCTGTCACTGGCGCAGGGGCGGACGCCGGCGCCGGTCGGGGCCCTTTCGGCGATGTGCTACGAGCTCCGTTGCGTTCCGAGGTGCGTCGACCAGGCGCTCTGCTGGACGCAGTGCGAGGCGGCCGGGACTCAGTATTCGGCGGTCTGCGGGACTGCCGAGATCGCGCCCGACACCGTGTGCCCGGTGTCGCTGGAGGATCACGCCGCCGCGTGCCGCGCGGGGTGTGGTCCGGTCCCTAAGTGACGTAGCAGAGGA
>Ga0207669_10000257_pt1 | contig 24346 bp, 25 predicted proteins | sample KBSM33metaG_FD_184329 | JGI IMG/M metagenome (GOLD analysis project Ga0207669, IMG submission 184329) | Miscanthus rhizosphere microbial communities from Kellogg Biological Station, Michigan, USA - KBS M3-3 metaG (SPAdes) (version 2) | ecosystem: Host-associated > Plants > Roots > Rhizosphere >...
ACGCGGGCCAGGGTCCGTGCCCCGCCGGACGGCTCCTGCCGTCAGGGGGGTCAGTTTTAGACCGGCGAAGGGTGGGGAGTTTTCAGGCGGCGCCTACACCATCGTGACTCGTCTAGAGAGAGCTGCTGAGTAAGGTCACGGCCTGCCGTGGTGACGATGTTGTGATCGCCCGACACGTGGAGATGAAATGCCGTATTGACCTTCTCCGGAGGAACTGGCGTCGTACCCGCCTCAGCCTCCCCTGCGGCCGGGTTCGTCTCTTCGATCTCTAGGGAAAAGTTGAGCAGCCTAGTCCTAACACCTTCGAGAACCTGGGCGAGGTCACCGAGCCCCAGCACGCGCCTCGCACTAGAAAGGGCATAGGCCTCGTAAAAGTCTTCCTGGTACCGCGCGACATAATTTTGATCCCACGGAATCGCGAGACCGGACCCACCGTTATCTACGAGGGTCTGATACTTGGGCACTCCCTCACGGAGCTCGAAGCCGAACAGCGCGTGTTGGTCGTCCTCTTGGACATTGCCTGATGGAATTGGTTGATTTCTCATTCCAGATCCCATTGGACCGCTGAAGTCACCTAGAACCTGACACCGTCTGTAAGCCCGGTAGTCCGGAAGGTCAACATCCTTGGGGTATCCCTCCAACTCGTGCTTCGCCCACTCCCCCAGCGGGGGGTAACGAAGACGCTTAGACAAAATGAGCGCCTTTCTCAACAGCGCAGCCACAGGAATCTCGTGGTTCGTCGCGCTCTCCTCCATCTGCTGCAGAAGCGTGGGCGACATACCAAGCACGTTACGAAACTTCCCGGCAAAACGAAGGATCGCGAGCCCTTCAAGTCATTGATCGGGCAGAAGACGGCTGGGGGCCCTCAAACGCCATCGAGATTCGCCGGGCGGCGTCCTGCCTCGGCTTGAACTGGAGATAACGCTGGGTCGTCGCCAGGTCCTGGTGGCCCATCCACTCCATGACCTCGCGGGAGTCGGCGTTACGAATCGCGTGGGTGCCGAAGGTGTGGCGGAGGTCGTGGAAGCGCAGCTCGCGGAGTCCGGCCTTTTTCAGCGCGGCCTTGTAGCGGTCGCGGAGCTTGTGCCCGGCGAGGTGGCCGCCCTTGCTGCCGCAGAAGACCAAGTCGTCGTCGCCTCGGAAGTCGTCGCGCTGGCCCAGGCTGGCAAGGGCCTTGGCGACCTCGTCGGCCATCGGCACCGTGCGCTCCTGGCCGCTCTTGGGCGTATCGACGCGGCCGTTGGTGAAGCTCTGACGGACGTGGATCGCGCTGTTGACGAAGTCCACGTCGCGCCAGCGCAGCGCCAGCAGCTCCCCCAACCGCAGGCCGGTAAACGCGGCCGTCAGGTAGACCGTGCCGTCCTGCATGGAGGCGGCGGCTCGGACGAGCGCCAAGACCTCATCGCGGGAGAACACGTCGATGTTGCCGCGCTTCGCGTGCGGGCGGCGCTCGACGTTCGCCACGGGATTCGCGGGCAGCTTGTAGCGGCGCTGCGCCCAGACGAAAAGACCGTGGAGCACCGTCAGGTACTTGTTGACGGTGCGGTCGGAGAGATCTTCGGCGACCAGGGCGTCGCGGAAGCCCTCGACCATCTCCGGCGTCACGTCCTCCAAGCGCATCTTCTCGCCGAACTGCTCGCCGAAGACCTTCTTCATCCGGTCGGTCATGTGCTCGTAGTCGATCTGGGTCGAGAGCTTGACCTTGCGGTCGCGCTTGTAGGCGAGCCAGTCGTCGCAGGCGACGGCGAAGGTCGTCCCGGTGCGTACCATGCCCGGCAGCTCGCCTCTCCGGGCCTTGGCGAGCGTGTCGTCCAGCCATGCCCTCGCGGTCGTCTTCGTGAAGTAGCCAGCGGGCGGCTCCTGCTTGCGGTCGGTCCAGTGCGGGCCGATCCGCCGCTGGACCTGGCGACCGTCCGGCAGCCGGTACTTCGCGTACCACTGCGGCCCGCGCTTGCGCTCGACCTTGAAGACGTGGCCGCTGATCGCTCTCGTCGCTTGGGTCTGCATCGCTACCCCTACGTCCAAGGCGGAGGCGCTTTGCCCCGCCTGCCGGAAACCCGTGTCCCAGGTTTCTAGCACGGCTTCGGGACATTTTCTGGGACACGAGCGGCGGTCCCAAAGCGGCCCAGACACGAAAAAACCCCGCATTTGCAGGGCTTTCGTGGAATACCGCTACGGGGATTCGAACCCCGGTTTCCGGACTGAGAATCCGGCGTCCTAGTCCCCTAGACGATAGCGGCGCGAGGGCGACATTCTAGCGAGCACGGCCGGTCGTGCTCGGCAATCGTTTCGCCTGCGCGTCAAGCTAGAATACGAACATGTGTTCCCATACGGGCCAAGTCCTCGATCTGCGTCTCCCTGTAGATTTCCTCTTCTCGCGGCTGTGGCGAAATCTGGTATACGCGCGAGCTTCAGGTGCTCGTGGGGGCAACCCCGTGGAGGTTCGAGTCCTCTCAGCCGCATGGCGGGAACGTTGTTTTGCATAGCCCAGCAACGGTCGCCAAGGCGCTCAGGCTTCGGGACGAAGAAGGGTTAGATGCTCGGCAGACAGCCAAGCGCCTTGGCCTGCCTGCAGGCACGGTGCGGGACTGGTTCGCAGGGAAGCTACCCGTGCATTCTCGCCCAGTCTCGAACGGGCTGCCCCCTGCCACCTGCTCAGCCTGCGGGCAGCGGCGGCATTCCCTCGAAGACCTAGGCCCAGCTTATGTCCATTTACTCGGTCTTTATTTGGGTGATGGCAGCATCGCAACTCATCGACGCGGAGTATTCCGACTCCGAGTTTCGCTTGACAAGAAATATCCTCGGATAGTCAGAGAATGTGCTGAATCCATTCGTGGGGTTCTGCCAGAGAACAAGGTACACGCGCTTCTGACTCCATCGAACTACTACTCCATCTCAGCCTATTCGCGATCTTGGCCATGTCTGTTCCCTCAGCACGGCCCAGGACCTAAGCACACCCGGCCGATCTTTCTCGCGGGCTGGCAGCAGAGACTGGCAGAGCGCTGGCCCAAGCAGCTTCTGCGGGGGTTGATTCAGTCGGACGGCTGCCGATTCGTCAACACCGGTCGCGGCGGCTGGAGGCATCCTCGCTACTGCTTCTCGAACGTCTCCACCGACATCACGAGCATCTTCTGCTCCGCCTGCGACTGCCTCGACCTGCGCTGGACCGCCGCCTTCCCGAAATCCGAAACGGCCGCGGTAGCGATCTACGTCTCGCGCAAAGCCGATGTTGCGAAGCTCGACGAGTTCGTCGGCCCAAAGCGCTGAGCCTTCAAGGCCGGTCTCGCTCGGGCCGGCCGCTCAGGCCGGCTGGCCTACCGCCGCGCGACGGCCGGCACGGGAGGCGGTGGCGGAGATCTCGTCGAGGAAGGTCGGCCACAGCTCTTCGGGCAGGTCATGGCCCATGCCCTCGATCAGGCGCAGGTGGGAGCCGGGAATGGCGCGGGCGGTGGCGCGGCCGCAGACCGGGCGGATCAAGGGGTCGCTGGCGCCGTGGATCACGGTTGCCGGCAGGCGCAGACGGCGCAGGGCACCGGTGCGGTCACCGGAGGCGGTGATCGCGTGCAGCTGGCGGGAAACGCCGGCGCGGCTGTGCGAGCGGTCATAGGAGGCGGCGGCCAGCGCCCGCAGCCGCCCCTCGTCCATCGGGTAGGCCGGCGAGCCGATCGTGCGGAAGATCCAGGCGGTGTGCTCGATCGCCGCTTCGCGGCCGCCCCCGGGCCGGGCGAAGAGCGCGCCCCACGCCTTGCGGGCCGGCACACCGAGCCAGCGGCTACCGGTGCCCGACATCATCGAGACCAGCGAGCGCACGCGCTGCGGTCGGCGCAGCGCCACGGTCTGGGCGATCATCCCGCCCATCGAGGCGCCAACCAGGTGCGCTGACTCGATCCCCAGGTGGTCCATCAGCCCGGTCGTGTCATCGGCCATGTCGCGCAACAGATAGGGCGCGGTGCGACGCCGGCCGAGCAACATGTCGGTACGGCGCGGCAAGCCCGCCGCCTCGAGCTTGGTCGAGCGGCCGATGTCGCGGTTGTCGAAGCGGACCACGCGGAAACCGCGTTCGGCCAACAGCTCGCAGAAGTGCTCGTCCCAGGCAAGCATCTGCATCGCCAACCCCATCACCAGCAGCAGCGGCTCGCCGTCGGGGTCGCCGACCTCCTGATAGGCGATCTCGATCCCGTTTACGGGCGCAAGCCGCTCCTCGCTGAGCCCCAGCATCGGGCCACCTTACTCCGGCAGGTTAAGTTCAAGCTGTGCGCACGGCGATCGTCTCCGACCTCCACCTCGGCAACAGCTACGGCGAGGACCTGCTCCGCGACGCCGGCATCCGGCGGACGTTCTTCGAGGAGATCGCCGCCGCCGACCGCCTGGTCCTACTCGGCGACGTGCTCGAGCTGCGCGAACTGGCGCTGCCGGCGGTACTCGACACCGCCCGCCCCTTCTTCGAGGAGCTTGGCGAGCTGATGGCCGGGCGGCCGGTCTTGCTCATCCCCGGCAACCACGACTACCGCCTTGCCGAGCCATTGCTCGAACGGCTCGCACTCGCCGGCCGAGCACTCGGCCTGGAGGAGCGCGCCGAGCCCGGCGACGAGATCGCGACCCGGATCGCCGCCTGGCTCGGCGGCGCCGAACTCGAGCTCGCCTACCCCGGCGTCTGGCTGCGCCCCGACGTCTACGCGACCCACGGTCATTACATGGACTGCCACTGGGACCTGCCGCGGGTCGAGTGCATCGCCGCGGCGGCCGCGATGCGCGCCTTCGGCCGGCCGCCGAGCCCGGCCGTGCCGTCGGACTATGAGCGCGTCCTGCGCCCCCTCTACAGCTTCTCCTTCTCGCTCGCCCAGGTCCGCCTCTCGCGCCGCGCTACCCGCCCCTCCGAGCGCGCCTGGCAGGCGATCTCAAAGGCCAACGGCAGCAGCAGCCGTGCCCGCCGCGCCGCCTTGCGCGCGGCCCTCGGCGCCGGCATCCCGGCTGGGATCTGGAGCCTCAACCGCCTGCTGCGGGCCGGCTTCGACGCCGACATCTCCGCAGCGGCGATCTCGCGTGGCGGCGTCGACGCGGCGACCGAGCTGGCCAGCCGCCTACAGCTTGGCCCGACCCACCTGCTCACCGGCCACACCCACCGAGGCGGCCCGTGGGAGGGCGAGGCGGATTGGCCGCTGCCGGGAGGAGGACGCCTGCACAACACCGGCAGTTGGGTCTTCGCCTCCGCCTTCCACCGCCCCGGCACCCCTCCCGGCCCCTACTGGCCGGGAACGGTCACCTGGCTCGAGGACGAGGGGCCGCCGCGGCGCGTCCGCCTCCTGACCGAGCGCTCGCGCGAGGAGCTGCGGGAGAAGATCGCAACGATCGCTTCAGCGAAGAGCCCACGCTAGAGCCAGTCGGCGACGACCCGGCCGATCTCCTCGCCGGCATCCTCCTGCAGGAAGTGTCCGGCGTTCTCGATCGGTCGTGGCGCCGGCATGTTGAGCTGCTCGGAGATCCGCTCGGCGACCGAGAACGGCAGCACCGGGTCGGAGTCGGCCCACAGCAGCAGCGTCGGCCGTTCGTCCTCGCGCAGTGCGTCGGCCACCCGTTTGCCCTCGGCCGCACCCGGCATGTCGGGCTCGGTCGGCAAGATCAGCGGGAAGGCGCGCGCGCCCGCCTTCGATTCGGCGCTGGGATAGGGCGCTTCGTAGGCGGCGATCACCTCGTCGCCCGGATCCTGTTTGCAACCGCCCCGCACCAGCATGCCGATAGGCACGTCCGCGTTGCCGCGGACGAACTCGCGGAAGGCTAGCCATGCCTCGCTCATCCGCTGGTGGCCGGTGAAGGGCCCGGTCTCCATGATCACCAGACGCGAGAAGCGCTCGGGGTGCTCGACCGCGAGCCGCAGCCCGATCGGCCCGCCCCAATCGTGGACGACGGCGGTCGCGTCGCGCACGTCCAGCTCCTCCAGCAGAGTCGCCATCAGCTCGACGTGGCGGTCGTAGGTGTACCAACCGAGGTCGGTCGGCTTGTCGGAGCGGCCGAAGCCGGCGTAGTCGGGGGCGATGCAGCGGTAGCCGGCGTCGCGCACGGGCGGGATCACCTTGCGCCAGAGGAACGACCAGGTCGGCTCGCCGTGGAAGAAGACAACCGGCGGCCCTTCCCCCTCGTCGAGATAGGCCAGTCGCAGACCGTCGAACTCTGCGTAGCGCGACTCGAAGGGAAAGTCGGGCAGCCCCTGCAGGCTCTCCTCAGGCGTCCTTACGAGATCGACACTCATTCACTCCTCCGTCCCTGTCGACTTTGCTTCGCATAGCGACACAAACTCGACAGGCGAGTCTATTGGTGGCTCAGGCCAGGCGGCGCTCGAAGCTGCACTCGAGGGCGTCGGGGTCCTCGTCGTGCGGCAGGGTCTTGTCGAGCCGCAGCGTCGCCTCGCGGCCGTCGACCCGCAGCGTCGCCACCTGGTTGTCGAAGTAGGGGCCCTCGAGCAGGCGCCAGCGGATGCCGGCGTCGGGCACCCCGGCGAGTCGTGCGAGGCCGCGGGAGAGGGCTGTCGCCGGTCGCGTGAACCCGGCGCGCACGATGGCCCGCTCGCGATGGGCGAGGTCGTTGCGGTAGGGCGAGCAGACCGCCTGGTAGACGGCGCTGGACGCACCCGTCCCGGTCGGGAACGCGACCTCGGCGAGGTAGGCGTGATGGACGTCGCCGGAGAGGATCGTGATCGTCGCCGGCGGGCGGCCGCGCCGCCCGGCCGCGACCTCCTCCATCAGTTCGCGCAACTTGGCGAAGGAGAACTGGAAGGCCGCCCAGTGGTCGAAGTCGACGGCGCGGCGCAGGCGCTCGGCGCGGCGCGCGGCCCACCTCCCCCAGGCGCCGTCCGCGACCCGCTCGTCCCAGGCCTCGAGGTGGTGGAAGGCCGGCGAGAGCAGGAACGGAACGGTGGTGGCGATCAGCAGGTGGTCGAAGTCTCCCTTCGCCTTGTCGACGATCCACTCCCAGACCTCCTCGTCGAACATCGAGCGCCCCTCGTCGAAGACGCGCCCGGCCCGCGAGTCCATGAAGACCGCCCGGCTGCCGTCCAGGTCGCGGCAGTAGCTCCAGCGCACGCCGGCGCCGGTCGAATCGATCTCCTCCGCCCACTCCCGCAGCACCCCTCCCGCCTCCGGGTTGCCCCGCACCCGCCGATAGAGGTCGCTCTCGTCAAGCTCGTGCGGGGAGAGGTTGCCTAGGTGCTGGTAGACCCAGTAGCTGACGATCGCGCCGATCGCCCGCTCCGACCACCACTCGGTCTCGTGCATCTCCTCGACCCAGGAGCGAGAGATGTTCCAGTCGTCGTTGACGTCGTGGTCGTCCCACTGCATCGAGCTGGAGACGGTCGAGAGCAGCCAGCGCAGCAACGGGTCCTGCCAGCTCTCGTGGTAGAGCCAGGTGTACTCCTCGAAGTCTGCCACCTCCTCGCCGGGCGGCTCGCTCACGTCCCGTCGCGCGCGGATGCGCTTGCGCACTTCCGGTGAGCCCTCATCGACATAGACCTGGTCGCCGAGCAGAAAGAGCAGCTCCGGCCACTGCTCGCGCTCGCCCCGGCAGATCTGCTTGGCGAGCACGTGCAGCGCGTCGAGCCCGCGGCCGCGTTCGTCGTCCTCTTTGCTCAGCGTGTAAGGCTCCTCGTGCGGTAGGGCGACCCGGCAGGAGCCGAAGCAGACGTCGAAGGCCCGGCCCGGGGCCATGGTGCGGATCGTGCTCGGCGGCAGCTCGGAGCCGAGCTCCGGCCAGCGTCGCTCGCCGTCGAGACGGACCTCGTACTCGTGCAGGCTGCCCGGCTCGAGGCCCTCAATCCGCACCAGCGCATAGTGGTGCCCGTAGACGCCGAAGGTGCGCTCGCGCGTGCCGAGGACCTCGACCTCGCAGGCCTCACTCGTCTCCACCCAGACGGTCGCCTCGGTCGTCGAGACGTAGCGCAACAGCGGGCCGAGGACGAGCTCGGGCATCGCTTCTAAGGTAACCGCTGCAGGAAGGTCCCAATCTCGGGCCCGAAGTAGGGCGAGAAGAGCTGCGTCGGGCGGCCGCTGTAGCCGTAGCTGGTGACGCCGCTGACGTACTCGCCCTCGAACAGCCAGGCGCCGCCGCTGGAGCCGGCCGCCATGTTGCAGGAGGCGAGCATCGTCGGCGGCCCGGAGAAGACGTTGGTGAGGGGATCGGGGCCAAGCCCATGGGCGCGGCAACTGCGCAGTTCTTCGCCGCCGGCCTGCGCCGCCGGGTAGCCGAAGATCTGGAAGGGGGCAAGACGGGATTTGCCGATCGCGTAGTCGCGGGCGCCGACGACGTCGGTCAACAGGCCCAGCGAGCTGGGCCCTACCCGCAGCGCGGCGACGTCGAAGTCGGGGTTTTCACCGTGGCGCCACTGCGGCATCACGTAGACGGCTTCGACCGGATAGGTGCCGAAGGGGCGCGCGCCGTGATCGTAGGCGGGGACGAAGACGATGCGCCGCGCTTCGCGACCGCCTTCCAGCACGCAGTGGCCGGCGGTGAGGACGATCGAGCGGCTCGGGGTGTCGATCGCCGTGCCCGAGCAGCTGTACGGGCCCTCGCGGGGATCGAGGCCGATGATCTTGCCGTTGGTGCGGGTCCCGGCCGCGGTGGCGTCGACGACGTGGACGCTGCTCGCGCCGGCATCGGCGGGCAGCAGAAAGCAGAGCACGAGGGCGAGCAGCGGACCCCGCCACTTTGGATGAACGCGACCGTTCATTTGTCGCAGGAAACACTTGTCGCGCCCAGAAGCTGCTCCTAGGATCGCCTTGCCCCTATTACTCATCGAAAGGGTTACACATGAGCGACGAAAGTTTGATCAGCGGCTGGTGGGTATTCGCCGGCGTGCTGCTGCTGGTCGCCGGCGTGCTGAACATTGTCTACGGCATCGCCGCGATCGGAGATTCAAAGTTCTTCACGGAAAACGTCACCTACATCATCAGCGGCCTGCACACCTGGGGCTGGGTCACCCTGATCATCGGCGTGCTGGAGATAGTCGCCGCATTCTCGCTCTTCTCCGGAGGCGGGTTCGGCCGCTGGTTCGGCATCATCGTCGGCTCGCTCAACGCGATCGCCGCCCTGCTCTCGATCCCGGCCTACCCGTTCTGGTCGCTGGCGATCTTCGCCCTCTCGATCATCATCGTCTACAAGCTGGCCGAGGGCCCGGAAGGAAACCCCGTCTCATAAGCCACCGAGGGTCAGCCGTCTGAGCGGCTACCCCGAGACCTGCTGCGGCCGAAGGCCCCGGGAATCCGGGGCCTTCGCCGTCTCGGGACCCGAAGCGGCGAGGGCTTCACGGGCGTCGAAGGTCGACCACGGGGCGATCGCCGGCTCGCGCGTTTCGTAGACGACGTCGACGCCGGCCAGCCTGTCCTCCCAGCCGCGCCGCCGCTCATCGAAGAGGATGCCGAGGAAGCCCAACCCAAATGGGATCCAGGCGAGGGCGAGCCCGACCAGGCGCCGCAGCGACGCCCGCAGCGGCAGGCCCTTCCCCTCGACGCCGAGCCTGATGCCGAAGAAGCGCATTCCCGGCGTCTGCGCGGCGAGCGACCAGAAGGCCAGCAGGTAGAGGCCGCTGAGCGTGAGCCAGGCGCCGGTCCCGAGCACGAGGGCGAAACCCGAGACGCCGTCGCCGCCGCCAGAGAAGAAGGAGCCGATCAGGGCGACCACCGCCGCCAGGCCGGAGAAAGCGAGATTGACGATCAGCGCGTCGAGGGCGAGCGCGAGGCCGCGCGTCACCGCGCCGGCGCGGTCGGTCGGCTCCTCGCGCTGCTTGCGGAAGACGACCTTGCGGGCGACGCGCTCGACACCGTCGTCGAGGCGGCGGGTCGCTTTGCCGACCGTGTGGCCGACGTCCTCGATGAAGCCGACGCTCTGGGCGCTGATCGCGGCGCGTAGCTCCGGCGCCTCGGCGATCCGCTCGACCAGACGCTGGGCCTCGTCGCTGGCCAGCAGCCGCCGCCAAACCTCGTCGACCATCTCGCTGTCGAGGGCCTCGATCAGCGCCCGCTTGACCGCCTCGCTCTCGAGTGCGCCGCGCGCCGCCTCCTCCACCAGCGGACCCTGCAGCACACGCACCAGGGCGCGCTCGACCGCCTCGCTTTGCGCCGCGGCGACCATCGCCTCTTCGGCGGCGCCCTGCACGGCGCGGTCGACGCCGGTCGCCTCGGCGACGCTGCGCGCGCCGCGCACACCGGCGCCGAGCAACCGCACCGAGAGCGGCAGCGGCTTGCCGGACGGCCCTTCGCCGGCCGGCCGATCGCGCTGGGAAGCGGAGCCGTCAGCCATCGCGGCGAGTATACGGTCGTATGGGCGCCCCGCAGGGCGGGCGATCAGGCGCCGAGCCGCTCCAGCAGGCGATCGATCAACTCGGACTGCGCGGCGAGGATCTTCTCCCTGGCCGCGGCCGGCATGAACCACTCGGCCCGGTCCACCTCGGGGAACTCCCGCTCGCTGCCGGAGCGCGGCGGCCACTCCATCGCGAAAACGTTGCTGTCGAGCCTGGCGGGATCGAAGTCGGCCTCGGCGGCCCAGGCCTGGACGACCTTGCCGCCCTTCTGCCGCACCGTGCCGAGGTCGATCAGCTGCTCCGGGTCGACCTGCGGCGCAGATGGCCCCAGCTCCTCCCCCAGCTCGCGCAACGCACAGGCGCGCGACTCCTCCTCGGCGTCCAATTCCCCCTTCGGGATCGACCAGGCGCCGTCGTCTTTCCTCGCCCAGTAGGGCCCGCCAGGATGGACGAGCAGGACGCGGATGCCGTCAGCGCCGCGGCGGAAGAGGAGGACGCCGGCGCTGCGCTTGGCCACGCTCAGGCGACCGCGCGCAGCCTGCCGCGGGCGCGCTGGGAGATCGCCGCGCCCCACTCCGAGTCGTCGATCCGCACCGGCGCGGTGCTGGCCAGGAAGTCGGCGAGGACCGCGGCCAGCCCCTCGGGGTCTTCCAGGTGGGGAAAGTGGGCGGCCCGGGCGAGCGTCTCGTAGCGGCTGTGGGGGATCGCGGCGGCGGCCTCGACCCCGTGCGAGGCCGGGATCGTGCGGTCGCGCTCCCCCCAGACGATCAGCGTCTGCATCTCGCCCAGCAGGTAAAGGCGGTCGCGGGCGCTGACGTGCTGGCCGTGGACGTCGATCACCGCGCGCAGCGTCTGCAGGAAGGCCCGGCGCGAACCGGGGTCCTGCAGCGGCCGCAGCGCCCGGGCGACCGCTTCCAGGTAAAGGCCTTTCGAGCTGCCGCGGTTGCGCAGACGGCGGCCGGCGGCGTCCACGGCGCCGACCGTGCGCGGTCCGGCGGCGAGCCGGAGCAGTGTCGCCGCCCCCGGCAGGGCGGCCCCGCGCAGCAGCGGGCTGACCTCGCGGCCGAGGCCGCCGCTGGAAATCAGCACCAGCCGCTCGGTGCGCTGCGGGAACTGGTAGAAGAACTGCATCGCGACGCCGCCGCCCAACGAGTGGCCGACGATCGTCGCCTGCTCGACGCCGATCGTCGTCAGCAGGTCGCGGATCGTCGCCGCGTGGGCGCCGAGCGAGTAGTCGCCGCGCGGCGTCGCCGAGTCGCCGTGGCCGATCAGGTCGGGGGCGATCACCCGGTGGGAGCCGGCGAGGCGCAGCGCCACCTCCTGCCAGTGCCGCGAGGAGTTGACCATCCCGTGGATGAGGACGACGGTCGGGCCGCTGCCGGCGACCCGGTAGATCGCCCGGTGGCCGTGCAGATTGACCTCGTGCGCCTCGAAGCGGCTCGCGGCATCCACTCCGCGCACCTTACCCCGTGCCCAGGCCGGCGTCGCGCCCGGGGCCTCCCCCGGCCCTGACCGATCAGGCTCCGCGCCGGCAACGACTACGCTTCCGGCGCCGCAACGATCGGAGGCTAGGCGCCCTCGTCGCGAACTCTGAAGCCAATCGGTCGCTTCGGTTGCGGCGGGGGAGCGATCAGCTGACGAAGAGCGTTGAAGATCTGCTTCAGCTGCTCGTCATGCTCGCCCATTCCTCGTTCGATCTGCTCCAGCCGCTTCTCGATCAGCGCGTAGGAGCCGGCGACCCGCCGCAGCTCAACGAACGCTCGCATGATCTCGATGTTGACGGCGACAGCCCTCTTGCCCCGAAGAACCGATGACAACATCGCCACCCCCTGCTCGGTGAAGACGTAGGGGGCGTAGCGACGCCCTCCTCGGCCGGTGTTTGAGGTCGCAACCTGCGACCTCAAAGCTGCCGCCTCCTCTTTGTCGAGCTGGAACATGAAGTCCTCTGGGAAGCGGTCTAGATTCCGCTTCACCTGCTCGACCAACCTCTTGGTCTCAACTCCATAGAGGTCAGCGAGGTCTTCGTCGAGCATCACCTGCCGCGCCCGGACGACGAAGATTCTCTTCTCGATCGCAGGCGCCGCGATCAACTCCACCGGCTCGGTCTTGCTTCCTTTCTCTGCCACCCGCTAAATGATTGCAAATGCGCCGGAAGCTATTGTCTACATCGGGGAGACAGGATTTGAACCTGCGACCGCTCGGCCCCCAGCCGAGTGCGCTACCAGACTGCGCCACTCCCCGTGGCTGATCTGCATTTTGGCGCATCGGGGCGGCGCGGTGGGCCGCGGCGCAACTCGGCCGGCGTTGGGGCAAACTTAGGCACCGGAACCGGTCCATTGGGCCGGTTCGCGCGCTCGTGCGGCGGTAGCTCAATGGTAGAGCCTCAGCCTTCCAAGCTGATGATGCGAGTTCGATTCTCGTCCGCCGCTCTCGATGTCTCGCTGCCTGGCCTGCCTGGTTGCCGTGCTTGCCGCGTTCGTGATCGCCGGGTGCGGCTCCGACGGTGGGGCAGGCGGCTCGGGTGGCGACAGCGAAGGCAAGCTCGTGCCCTGGCCGCTGTTCGGGCGGGTGCCGGAGCGGACGCACTACCTGTCCGACGAAGGGCGCGATCTCGATCCGCCGCTGCGCGAAGCGTGGTCGATCAACACGCACGCGCTGCTCGAGTTCCCGCCCGCCGTCGCCGGCGGTGTCGCCTACGTCGCCAACAAGTACGGCAACGCCCGCGCGGTCCGACTCAGCGATCACAAGAACATCTGGCAGCGGATCACCGACCCGAAGCTGAAGGGGCCGCCAAAGTTCGTCACCGCGCCCGTCTACCACCGGGGGCGGGTCTTCCTCGCCTTCCTCAACGGCGACCTGATCGCGCTCGACGCCGCCACCGGCAAGGTCGAGTGGAAGCGCAACCTGCACGCCCACCTCGAATCCTCGCCGTTGGCGATCGACGGCGTCCTCTACCTCGGCGACGACGAGAAGGAGCTGGTGGCGATCCGCGCCTCCGACGGCAAGCTGCGCTGGCGCTTCCACTCCCCCGACGCGATCAAAGCCAGTCCCAGCTTCCACGAGGGCCGCGTCTTCGTCGCCGACTACGAGGGGGTGATGTTCTGCCTCGAGGCGGACAGCGGCAAGCCGGTCTGGCGGACCAATACGACCCGGATGCCGCCCTTCGGCAAGGGCGGCTTCTTCTCCTCCCCCGCGATCGCCTTCGGCCACGTCTACGCGGCGCGCGACGACGGGGTCGTCTTCGGTTTCGACGCAGAGACCGGCAAGGAGGCCTGGTCCTTCCCCACCGGGGACTTCGTCTATGGCTCGCCCGCGGTCGCCAGGGTGCCGGGGACGCCGCCGAGCGTCTACATCGGAGCGGAAAACGGCCGCTTCTTCGCCCTCGACGCGCTGAGCGGCAAGGCACGCTGGCGGTTCGACGTCGGCGGGCCGATACCGGGGACGGCAACCGTGATCGGCCACACGGTCTACACGTCGAGCTTCAAGACCCGCGACGCGATCGGCATCGACGTCCGCACCCGCAAGAAGACCTTCGAGCTGGACCAGGCGGGCTACACCCCGGTCGTCTCCGACGGCCGCCGCCTCTACCTGATCGGCTATTACGAGCTGATCGGGCTGGAACCGAAGCGCTGAGCTACCAGGCGTCGACGAAGCGGTGGCCGTCGCGTGGCGCGCCGTGCGCGGTCGCGGCCGCCAGGGTCGAGGCGATCAGCGCCCGCGTCTCGGCCGGGTCGACCACGTCGTCGAGCTCGAACAGCGCCGCCGCGTTGAGCGCCCGCGCGTTGCTCTCGGCCTGCGCGGTCAGGTCGCGCACCCGCCGCTCCCGCTCGGCCTCGTCCTCGATCTCGGCCAGCTCCTTGCGCAGCGCCAGCCGCACCGCGCCCTCGAGGCCCATCGGCCCGAGGTGGGCGCCGGGCCAGGCGATCGTCAGCAGCGGCTCGTGCAGGCTGCCGCCGGTCATCGCCTGGGCGCCGAGCCCGTAGCCGCGCCGCAGGATCACCGCCACCAGCGGCACCCGCAGCGCCGCCCCGGCGAGCAGCAGGCGCGAGCTGCGCCGCACCAGGGCGGTCGCCTCGGCCTCAGGGCCGACCATCATCCCCGGCGTATCGACCAGCGAGACGACCGGGAAGCCGAAGCAGTCGCAGAGCTGTAGGAAGCGGGCGGCCTTGTCGCCAGCGTCGGCGGTGATCGCCCCGGCCGTGTGGCGGGTGTCGTTGGCGAGGAAGCCGACCGCACGCCCCTCGATGCGGGCCAGCGCGGTGAGCATCTCCGGCGCAAAGCGCTCGCGCAGCACCGTCACCGACCCCTCGTCGGCGAGGGTCTCGACCACCGGCAGGACGTCGTAGGCGCGCCGCTCGCGCTCGGGCACGAGGTCGCGCAGGCGCGCCTGGTCGGGCTCGGCGCCCGGCTCGGCCGGCCCCTGGAAGTAGGCGAGCAGGCGCTTCGTCGCCGCCGTCGCCTCGGCCTCATCGGCGACCGCAAGGTCGACGACGCCGTTGCGCGTCTGCATCTCGATTGGCCCGACCGCATCGGGATCGACCTTGCCCAGCCCGCCGCCCTCGATCATCGCCGGCCCGCCCATCCCCAGCGAGACGTTCGCGGTGGCGACGATCAGGTCCGAGCAGCCGGCGAGCACGGCGTTGCCGGCGAAACAACGCCCGGCGACGACGGCGATCCGCGGCACCAGGCCGGAGAGCTTGGCCCAGAGGGCGAAGGCCCGCGTGTCGAGCGCGGAGACGACCGGGTAGTCGGTGTCGCCGGGCCGCCCTCCCCCGCCCTCGGCGTAAAGCACGGTTGGCAGCCGCATCCGCTCGATCAACTCGAAGAGGCGGTCCTTCTTGCGGTGGCCGAGGGCGCCCTGCGTGCCGGCGAGAACGGTGTAGTCATAGGAGAGGACCGCGCAGGCGGCACGCTCGCCGAAGCGCTCGCCGTTGACGCGCGCGGTGCCGCCGATGAAGCCGTCAGCCGGCGTGCGGGCGATCAGCTCCTCGACCTCGCGGCGGCCACGCTGGGCGGCGATCGCGAAGCGGCCGTACTCGACGAAGGAGCCGGGGTCTACGAGGTCCTCGACGTTCTCGCGCGCGGTGCGCCCGCCGCCCTCACGCCGGCGCCGCACCGCCTCGGGCCGTGCCGCGTCGCGGGTCAGCTCGCGTCGGCGCAGGACCTCGGCCAGATCGTCGCGCGCAGCCCCCGAATCGCTTCGCCCCTCCTCCGCCACGCGCGGATGTTCCCAGACACCCGCCTCACGTTCTGTGAGCATCGGGCGTTGGATCGGCATGGACCGGGAGGACGTCATCTTCGAGGTGGCCGGCGAGCGCTGTGCCGCCTGGCTGTACGCGGCGCACGGCAACGGCGCCGCGGCGCCGATCGTCGTCATCGCGCACGGCCTCTCCGGGACCCGCCGCGACCGCCTCGGCGCCTTCGCCGAGCGCTTCGCCGCGGCGGGCTTCGCGGCGCTCGTCTTCGACCACCGCGGCTTCGGCGAGAGCGACGGCGAGCCCGACCTCTTCCACCCGGCGCGCCAGCTCGCGGACTGGCGCGGAGCGATCGCCTTCGCCCGCTCGCTGCCGCAGGCCGACCCGGACCGGGTCGCCACCTTCGGCTCCTCGATGGGCGGCGGCAACGCGCTCGCCGCGGCCGCGGCGGACCGGCGCGTCGCCGCCGCCGTCAGCCAGGTGCCCTTCCTCGACATCCTCCGACAGGCCCATCGTTCGCCACCAGGCGTCGTCCTGCGCTCCCTTGCGGCGGCGCTTCGGGGCGGTCACCTGCCGGCCGTCGGCCAGCCCGACGAGGCGGCGTTCATCAATGCCCCCGGGGCCGAGGCCGGCTGGCGCCACGTGGTCACCACCGGCGAGGACTCGCGCTGGCGCAACCGGGTCTCCGCCCGTTGGCTGCTCGGCCGCCCCTACCGCCCTGCCCGCCACGCACGAACCCTCCACTGCCCATGGCTGGTTTGCGTCGGCGAGGCCGACCGCGTCGCCAGGCCCGGTCCGGCGATCGCCGCCGCCCGCCGCGCCCCGCTCGGCGAGCTGCGCCTCTACCCCGGCGTCGATCACTTCGACATCTACGACGGCCCCGAGCACGAGGTGGTGGTCGCCGACCAGATCGCCTTCCTGCGCCGCCACCTCGGCTGAAACAAGGAGGGTCGATTGGCCCACAATCCCCGACCACTTGCCAGCCTGGGGGGCTGGGGGTCGGCGCCCTAAAAGATTCCAGGGCATCGCAATTCCGGACATTCCGGAGATCTGCTGCTACGGTGACCGGGTCGGGTTGGCCGATTCGCCGCCCGAGAGGTTCCGTTTCCTCGTGTGCCCGATTGGCGCCTTGGGGTCGCAGGATCTCCCTAAGACGTTTTCAATCAGGAGTTAAAACATCACTTCCTTTGCCGATCTCGGCACCTCCAAGCCGGTGGTCAATGCCCTCAGGGCGCACTCGATCACCCAGCCGTTCCCCGTTCAAGAGAAGGTCATCCGCGATGCGCTCGCCGGTCGCGACCTTCTCGTCCAATCGCCTACCGGGTCGGGCAAGACGCTCGCCTTCGGCGTCCCCCTGGTCGACCTGATCCACCCCGGCGCCAAGGGACCGCGCGCCCTGGTCCTGGCCCCGACTCGAGAGCTGGCGAGCCAGATCGTCGCCGCGCTCGCCGCGCTCGCCAAAGCGCGCGGCCTGAAGATCGCCGCCGTCTATGGCGGCGTTGGGATGGGACCTCAGATCAACGCGGCACGAGGAGCCGACATCCTCGTCGCCACCCCCGGCCGCCTCGAGGACCTGATCGGCCGGGGCGCCGTGTCGCTCGAGCGGATCCGCGTGCTCGTCCTCGACGAGGCCGACCGCATGCTCGACATGGGGTTCCGGCCCGCGGTCGACCGGATCGTCGCGCACACCCCGGGCGACCGCCAGACGCTGTTCTTCTCGGCGACCCTCGAGGGTGCTGCCGGCAAGGTCGCGGCCTCCTACACCCGCGCCGCCCGCTCCCACACCCACGCCGAGCCCGAGCGCTCGGAGGCCAACGTCGAGCACCGCTTCCTGCCGGTCGACTCGCAGGGCGCCAAGCTCGACCACCTCGTCTCACACCTCTCAGAAGAGAGCGGCGGCCGTTCGCTTGTCTTTGTCCGCACCAAGCGCGGCGCCGATCGACTCGTCAAGCGGCTGCGGGGTCGCCAGGTAGACGTCGTCGCCATGCACGGCGACAAGAGCCAGAGCCAACGCGAACGGGCACTGGCGCGCTTTGAGCGCGGTGAAGTCATGACCCTGGTCGCGACCGATGTCGCCGCCCGTGGCATCGACATCCCCGACGTCCAACGGGTGATCAACTACGACGCCCCTGAGGATCGGGAGGCCTACGTGCACCGGGTCGGGCGCACCGGCCGTGCCGGTCGCACCGGGACCGGGATCAGCTTCGTCCTCGCCGACCAGGCCGAGGAGATGCGCCGGATCACCGCCGCCCTCGGGCTGAAGGGCGAGCTCGCCGGCCCGGCAGCCGGCCGTGTGAGCGACGACCGCCCCCCGCGCCGCCGGCGCCGGCACAACCGCCGTCGCGGCAGGGTCGCCGCGTGAGGACGATGACCGCCAGCGCCATTCGATGGAGCTGCGCTCGCTGCGGCGTATCGGCCGGCAGGATCGACGGCAAGCGCGTGGCCCTGCCCCCGACCTGGACTCGGTCGGGGGAGAGGATCTTCTGCCTCGCGTGCAGCCGCGCCCTTGCAGGGGACGAGGCGATGGAGTCCGCCCCCGCAGACAGCTCCCGGGAGGATCTCGTTCGGATCCGGCGCACGGCGCTGATCGAGTTCGAGATCAGCCGCTCCCCCGATGCGCCCAATCGGACGATCGCGCAGACCTGCCGCACCTCGACCGGGACGGTCGCGGCTATCCGCGCGGCGCCGAGCGCGCCGCCGGCACGCACCCTCGAGCGCCGCTGCCGCGGCAACGGCTGAGGGCCGAAGCCGTGGAGATCGGGATCGGCCTCGCCGCGGCCGTCGCATTGATGACGAACCTCGCCTCACTCCTCAAGCACCGCGGCTGCCAGAACGCGCAGCCCGTCCGCATCGGGCAGCCGCTCTCGAGCCTCCGCGGCCTCGCCGCCTCACCTTGGTTCGCCGCCGGCTGGGGCCTCGCGGCCCTGGCCTGGCTGGCCCATGTCGCCGCACTCTCGCTGGCCCCGATATCTCTGGTGCAGGCGGTGCTCGCCGGCGGGGCGGTCACCCTCGCGGTGCTTTCGCAGCGCCTCTTCGGCGGCCCGGTCGAGCGACGACAATGGCTGGCGCTGGCCCTCGGCGGCGCGGGGCTCGCGCTGCTCGCGGCCACCCTGCCGCACTTCCACGGCGCCCACTCCAGCTTCTCCCCGGCGGCGATCGTGAGCTTCGAGGGCGGACTGGTTCTGCTCGCCGCCGGGATCGCGCTCGGCCACCGTGCCGAGCGCTTCGCGGCGCGGCGCGGGGTACTGCTCGCGGTTCTCGCCGGCCTGCTCTTCGCGCTGGCCGGGATCGCGATCAAGGCCCTCACCGGCGGCGCCGGCGGCTGGGTCCTGATCTCCTCACTGCTCGTCCTGACCGTCGGCTGCGGCGCGCTCGCCCAGTACACGGGGGTCGCGGCCCTGCAAAGCGGTGGGGCGATCGAGACGATCGGCCTGATGGGAATCGTCGGCAACGCGATCCAGATCGTGGCCGGCATCCTCGTCTTCGGCGATCCCCTCTCCCCCAGCCCATTCGGGATCGTCCTCCAGGTCGCCGCGCTCGCGATGGTCTGCTTCTCCGCCCTGCTGCTTCCGTCTTCTTTCACCGCGCGGGCGCTGGGAAAGGCATAAGAGGAACTGGGCGAGAGCGCCCGGGGACTTGCCCGCCGACACCTCCCCTTTGAGGCGAATTGGGTCAGGTGTCTTCTACCTCTCGAAAGGGGTAGTCAATGCTCGTGCCCTATCTCGCCATCTATCTGAACGACCATCTCGCGGGAGCGACCGGCGGGGTCGAGCTGGCGAGACGGGTACGTGTGAGCAACCGCGGGCACAACACGTTCGGGCGGCCGCTGGATCGGATCTGCAAGGAAATCGAAGAGGACCGCACCACCCTCGAGCAGGTCATCGATCGGCTCGGCTTCTCACAAAGTCGCGTCAAGCCAGCCGGTGCCTGGGTGGCGGAGAAGCTCGGCCGTCTGAAGTTGAACGGACGCCTGCATGGCTATTCCCCTTTGAGTCGAGTGCTCGAGCTGGAGGGCCTGCTGATCGGGATCACGGGCAAGATGGCTCTTTGGGAGACCCTGGCCGATTTGGAGGGTGTCGAGCGCCTCGAGATCGACTTCGCGCAGATGAGCGCACGAGCCGCTGAGCAACGCTCCGCGGTCGATGATCTCCACCGACTCGCGGCCGCAGCTCTCACGACCGGCGACTAACCCTCTCTTCAGACGGCATCAGAAATCTTTTGCGCCGCTAATACCACTTGCCGCGCGCGAACCCCCCGAAAGCGATCAGTCCGATCAGGACAACGATAAGTCCGATCCAGAAGCTGACGACGAACATCAGGACGATTCCGATGATTACGATGATCCCGCCAAGCGAGATGCCACCGATTGAGCCACCACGTCTTGAATCTGCAGCCATGTTTATGCAACCTCCGCTTCGGGTTTAGGTGTCCTTGTTTCTTCGTGCTGCGGGTCAGTCGGACTGAGGCGCCTCCTCTCCCGGCCAAGAGCCGGTCGCACCGGCGAAGGCACGCCGAGCGCCGTGATCGACCAGGCCTTTGACCAGACGGAAGATCGCGCCCTCGCAGGCGAGCGCCGTGATCAACTTCGGCCAGGAGAACTCGCGGTGCTCCGGGCGCGGTGGTTCCTCATCGTCGACCAAGCCCCAGAAGCGTTCGAAGATCTTCTTTCCCAATATTCCGGCGAGCAGGCCGGTGATGACGCTGATCGGGGTGAAGACGAACTTCATGCTCGCGATGCAGTCTCGGTTGCGGCCATGGGTCTCTCTTTCGAGTCAGGTGGTCTTTTGGTCCTTGGGCTCGCTGCGCGGCTCGAGCTGGATCTCGCGCTCGGCTCGCGGTTGCCCTTCATCGATCTCGGCGCTGCGCTCGCGCTCGGCGTTCAGCTCGTGGCCGAAGAGGATCGCCAGGTTGCTGATCCAGAACCAGACCAGTAGGGCGATCAGGCCGCCGAGAGTTCCGTAGGTCTTGTCGTATGAGCCGAAGTTGGCGACGTAGAAGGCGAAGGCGGCAGAGGCGATCGCCCAGACCACAATCGCGACCAGGCTCCCCGGCGTCGCCCATTTAAAGCCGCGCAGCTTCACGTTTGGCGAGGCGTAGTAGAGGACGTCGACCATGAGGATGAAGATCGCCGCCATCACCGGCCACTTGGCGATGTTCCAAACGTTCACCGCGGTATCGCTCAGTCCGATCGGGCCGGCCACCGCGTCGACCACCGGCCCGGTGAGCACCAGGCCGAGCGCCAAGGCCACCACCAGGATGATCATCAGCAACGTCACCGCCAGCTGCAGCGGGCGCAGCTTCCAGAAGGGCCGCCCCTCCGGCGTCTCGTAAATGACGTTTGAGGCGCGCATGAAGGCACCGACGTAGCCCGAAGCCGACCACAGCGCCACCGCCAGGCCCGCGACGAAGGCAAAGCCCGCCGCGCTCTGGTTCGAAGTGAGCGATTCGATCGGGCCCGAGAAGGTCTGCGCCGCCGATTCGGGCCCGATCGAGGTGATGATTTCGGTCAGGCTCGACGTGGTCGTCTTGGGGTCTCCGAAGAGACCGAGAAGCGAGACCATCGCGATCAAGGCCGGGAACAGGGCAAGCAGGCCGTAGTAGGTGAGGGCGGCGGCCCAATCGGTGAGGTTGTCCTCCATGAACTCCGTCGCGGTGCGCTTCAGGGTCGCGAAGGCGCCCGTCGAGGGCCCGGCACCCCGCGGCCGGTAGTCCCGGCGCGGACCGGAGGACGGTGGAGAAACTTGGGGCAAGAGGTACCGCTTACCCGGCTAGCCCCGCTGCGAACATCTCCACGATGCCTAGCTCGAAGCCACGCGCTCCGTCTCGAGCTGGGCCTCCGTCAGCCTCCGGATCCGGCGACAAACCTGCCGGTAAAAGCGCAGCTGGTGGGGCCGACCGAAGAGCCTGAATCCGACTCGCAGGAGGACCGGACCGGTTCGGGCAGTTCGCGAGATCGCCCTCAGGTGGAACTCGACGTCGCCACTGTCGAGCCACTTCCAGAGCTCATAGTGCATCCGGCCCTGCTCGAAGTGGCCCTCCAGGGTGCTGTAGCTCCAGCCGAAGACGTGGACCCGCCTTCCTTCCAGATCTCGGGTCTCCTCGTAGACATCGCCGATCCTTACCCCGACCCGCAGGCGCAATCCCATGAACCTAATTCGCAGCAGCATGTCGCGACCCGACAGCGGCCTGGCTGCGTCATAGGTGGCAGTGACGACCCCCGGATCGGCGAGCTGGTAGCTGTCCATGATCTGTCTTGCGACTTCCCAGGTCTCTCCCTCGACAGGCGGCCCCGAGCCCTCGTGGGGCAGCGGCTCGACCATGTCGTCGAGCTGCCAGCCGCTCTCGGCGGCGCGATCCTCGATCGTCGCCTCGTCGAAGTTGAGGCGACGCGCACCCAGGGCGGCGAGGCGGCGAGCAGTTCGCCGACTGGGCCGATCGTCCGTGCGTCCTCCCGGAAGCGCGCTCGGCTTGACCGTGCGGGTCGTGATCACGATGCCTCCCTCCATCTTCCCCTTGGTCAGTCCGACGATCTTGCGCAGGACCGAGGACCACATGTGCAGCTGGACCTCCTTGGAGACCCGCAGACGAGCGTAGAGGGCGTCGCTGACACGGTCGCCGCTGCGGGCCCAGGACTCGATCTCAAACCAGAGCGAGCGATAGTCCGAGCTGGCCCGGAACTCGATTTGGCCTGCCTCGAGGTGGCCGGGGAGGGTCGCCAGCCGAAACGACGTGGCATCGGCGGCCACGACTTGGACGGGCCCATCCCAGGGACCGGGCATTCGGACCACGTAGCGGTTGCCGCTGCTCAGGGTGCCCTTCTCACCCTCGATCTTCTGGAAGGTCGCGAACTCCGAAGGCGCGACGCGGTCGAGATCCTCCGACATCCGCGCCATCAGCCGCTCCGGAGTCAGCGTCGAGCCGACGATCCGCGTGCGATAGATCCGGTGAAACAGCGTGCCCACGCCCTGCTCGAAGCGCTGCAGCTCACCTGGGTCCGTCCCAGCCGGGAGGTCAGGTGGTGCGTCGGCGGGCCAAGAACCGCTCATCTCCCATCGATGCACCGGCGTAGTGCTCCACATGTAGCGCCAGGACGCCAGCCCAACTCCCACGGGCCATCGGGCGGCAGTGGCCCAGCGCTTGCCTGGGGATTGAGGAGGCGACACTTGCACCGGTCTACCCCTCCGAGGAGACCGCAAAGCCTGGACGGCTATCCGGGATCGGTCACACTTGTCGCTGTGTCACTTCCTGAACCGAGCAGGCTGCGGCCGCGAGGTCATCACTTCTATGTGCTTTCGCTCGGCTCCATCCTGCTTTGCATCGTCCTCTGGATTCGCGCCAAGACCATCGGCGAGGACGAACGGGGGAACGCGGAACGCCGCGCCCTCTTCGTCGGCCTCTGGCCGCCGATGTTCTGGCTGATCGGCGATGCGCTGCGGCGGGAGGAATTGCGAAAAGGGAGACGCCGCTGGCGTCGGCGAGGGTCATGTCGCTAGAAGTGGTGTAACCGCCCCCCGTAGGGGCCGGAACGAAGTTCCGGCCACCGCGGGCCCCAGACTCGTCGGTTGACCAGCAAGTCGACTGACGAAAGGAAGCACCACGATGGCCGAGAGCCAAAGCATGACGAGCGCGGGGGTCGTAGCCAAGGCCCTGATCGACGAGCACGCAGACTTCCTGCGCGAGAGCGTGGCGATGATCGCCGCCGAGATCATGGAGGCGGAGATCGGCCGCCAGATCGGCGCCGGCAAGGGTGAGGTCACCGAGGCGAGGGCGACTCACCGAAACGGCTACCGCCCCAGGCCCTGGGCGACACGGGTCGGGGAGATCGAGCTGGCGGTGCCGAGAAAGCGCTCCGGAGAGAGCTACTTCCCGAGCTTCCTGGAGCCCCGCAAGAGAAGCGAGAAGGCGCTCCTCGGCGTGGTCATGGAGGCCTACGTCAACGGGGTCTCCACGCGCAAGGTCGATCACCTCGTCTCCGAGCTGGGGATCCATATGAGCAAGGATCAGGTCTCGCGCATCTGCGGCGAGCTCGACGGCCAGGTCGAGGCCTTCCGCACCCGACCCCTGGAGGGCGCCTACCCCTATCTCTGGCTCGACGCCAAGCACCTGAAGGTCAGGGACTCCGGGCACGTGCGCTCCAAGGCGCTGATGGTCGCCTTCGCGGTGCACGGGTCCGGGCGGCGGGAGGTGATCGGCATCGAGATTGCCGAGTCAGAGACCGAGGCCGGCTGGGCGGCCTTCCTGCGCGAGCTGGTGGCCCGCGGCCTGGAGGGGGTCAGGCTCGCGGTCTCCGACGACCACCTCGGCCTCAAGGCGGCGATCGCCAAGGTGCTGGGCTGCCCCTGGCAGCGCTGCACCGTGCACTTCATCCGCAACATGCACGGCCACTGCAAGAAGGGGCAGCGCAACATGGTCGCCGCCGCCCTGCGCGAGGTCTTCAACGCCGAGGACTTCGAGGATGCCAAGGAGCGATCGGCGTCCGTCATCGAGCGCCTCACCCCGGCGGTGCCGAAGGTGGCGGCGCTGCTGGCTGACGCCGAGGAGGACCTTCTGGCTTTCTACCGCTTCCCGGCGGCCCACTGGCCCAAGCTGCGTTCCACCAACAACCTCGAGCGGGTCAACAAGGAGATCGCCCGTCGCTCCGACGTGGTCGGGATCTTCCCCAACGACCGCTCGGTGATCCGCCTGGTCGGGGCGCTGCTGATCGAGCAAAACGACGAGTGGCTACTGACCCGCGGCTACCTCTCGCAAGAGTCGATCGCCCTGGTCCTCGAGGACCAGGGCGATGGGGACGGAAGCGAGGTGGCTGCACTGGAGCGATGAGAGAAGTGCCGGCGAGTCCCGTTACACCACAACTCGCGACTTGACT
>Ga0207669_10000260_pt1 | contig 24012 bp, 14 predicted proteins | sample KBSM33metaG_FD_184329 | JGI IMG/M metagenome (GOLD analysis project Ga0207669, IMG submission 184329) | Miscanthus rhizosphere microbial communities from Kellogg Biological Station, Michigan, USA - KBS M3-3 metaG (SPAdes) (version 2) | ecosystem: Host-associated > Plants > Roots > Rhizosphere >...
CGAAGGTGAACGGATCGTGCTGCCACGCCGCGTACTCCTCGGGATACATCGAGGCAGCTTCCTCGCGACGGAGCCCTTCCCAGCGGCCGTGATCGATCTCGCGCAGATCGTCGAGGGCCGTCACCGTCATGTTGTGTGGCCGCGCGAGGATTGTCGCCGTTTCCTGTGCCCGGCGGAGCGGGCTGGCGTAGATCGCCGCGATCGAATCCGTCGCCAGGCGTTGTGCCAGGCGCTCGGCCTGCATGCGCCCTTCGTCACCCAACGGAACGTCCGAGGCGCCCGCGAAGCGATCTTCCGCGCTCAGAATCGTCGCGCCATGCCTCACGAGCATCACGCGCGTCGTCATCGCTGGGCCCACAGCCGGTATCCGCCCACGAACGCGAACCGATTCTTGCCGGCCCGGGCCCCAGTCGGAAGCGTCTTGAGCAGCTTGGCGTTTCCGCCACCAATGACGACGTCATCAACCTCGAGTGCGGCACTCAGGCGACCCGTCACGTCCGCAACGTTCTCGCGCCACTTCTTCTTCCCGCTACGCTCGAGGCCGGCCTTCCCGACGTATTCCTCGTAGGTCTTGCCGTTCTTGTATGGGAGATGCGCGAGCTCCAGTGGCGCGACCACGCCATCGAGAATCAGCGTCGTGCCGAGGCCAGTGCCCAGCCCGAGAAACAGCATGCGACCCTTCTTGTAACTGCCAAGCGCTTGCATCGCCGCATCGTTGATGACTCGCACCGGTTTGCCGAACGCACGCTCGAAGTCGAAGCCTACCCAGCCACGTCCCAGATTCCGCGGCTCCTTCACTGGCGTCCCTTTCTTTACGGGACCCGGATAGCCGATCGAAATGACGTCGTATTCCCAGCCGTCAACCGCCTCCGTCACCTGACTGACCATCTGCTTCGGCGTCAGTCGCGGACCCGACGGAATCTTGATCGGCTGCTCGTGTCCGGTCGCCAGGATCTTGATCGACGTGCCGCCAATGTCCACGACCAGAATCTTCATGATCGAGTACTGGCCAACGCCGGCTCGGCGTGGTGTTCGCGATGGCCACCAAACTGAAAGCGCATCGCGGACAACAGGCGATCGGCGAAGTCAGCCTCGCCTCGAGAAGAAAACCGCTGATAGAGCGCCGCACTCAGCACGGGTGCCGGTGCAGACGACTCGATCGCTGCTTGAATCGTCCAGCGCCCTTCGCCTGAATCTGACACGTGGCCGGAGAATGTCGCGAGGTCAGGCTCGTCGGCGAGCGCCGCTGCGGTGAGATCCAGCAGCCACGAGGCGACCACGCTGCCCCGCCGCCAGACTTCCGTGACCTCCGCAAGATTGAAGTTGTATTGATAGTGCTCCGGGTGTCGCAGCGGCGTCGTTTCGGCATCGAGCTTCCGTTCCTTCGTGCCGGCATCGGCGTGCCGCAGGATATTCAGACCCTCCGCGTACGCCGCCATCAACCCGTACTCGATGCCGTTGTGCACCATCTTCACGAAGTGTCCGGCACCGGCCGGACCACAGTGCAGGAATCCTTCGTCTGCGGTACTCGTGCCTTCCTTACGGCCTGGCGTCACATCAGACGTGCCTTTGCCGGGGGCGAGCGATCGAAAGATCGGATCGAGATGGGTGACCGCTTCCGTCGGGCCGCCAATCATCAGGCAGTATCCCCGTTCGAGTCCCCACACACCGCCGCTCGTCCCCACGTCGAGATACTGCACGCCTCGAGGTTCGAGATGTTTCGCACGGCGGATATCGTCGATGTAATACGAGTTGCCACCGTCGATGAGGATGTCTCCGCGACCGAGCTTCGGCGTGAGCGTCTCGAGCAGGCTGTCGACGGCACCGGCCGGCACCATCACCCAAACGGCTCGCGGTTGCTGAAGCATCGCGACGAATTCGTCCAGCGACGTCGACCCGCGTGCCCCTTCGGTCACGAGTGTCTGCACATTAGCCGCGTTGGAATCGAAGACGACGCATTCGTGGCCGCTGCGGAGCAACCGCCGAACCATGTTGGCGCCCATCCGCCCGAGGCCGATCATTCCGAGTTGCATGGTGGTTCTCCCTCTGATCATCGGCGGGCCTGAAGGCCCGCCGCTACGTAGAGGCGGGGCTCTAGCCCCGCCTGGAATTCTCTACTGCCGCCAGCAATCGATCGAACGCCTCCGAGAACAGCCGCAGGCCGTCGACGAGGAGCTTGCCGGTCACGTCGTCGAGCGAGATGCCGATGTTGCCGAGCGTCTCCATGATGTGATGCGCTTCATCCACCTTGGCTGACAGCGCTGGCTGTGCGATGCCGTGATCCCGAAACGCATTGAGCGTCGCAGGCGGCACGGTGTTGACGGTATCCGGTCCGATCAGTTCGGCGACGTATTTCACATCTGAATATGCGGGATCCTTCGTTCCCGTGCTCGCCCAGAGCAACCGCTGCGTCTGCGCTCCTCGCTCGGCCAGGCGCGCCCATCGCGGGCTCGCGATCATTCGCTGGTAGGACTCGTACGCCAGCTTCGCGTTGCCCACGGCAACCGTCCCGAGGAGGGCCTCGAGCACGCGTCGTTGATACCGATCGAGCTCAGGCTCCGCAAGCCGCTGGCGCAGCTGACCGTCGATGACGGTGTCGATGCGACTGACGAAGAAGCTTGCGACACTGGCGACGTTGCCCAACCGCTCGCGGCCGGCCGCAGAAGCCACATAGGTCTCGAGCCCCGACATGTAGGCATCGGCGACGGCTTCGTACGCATTGATCGCAAACAACAGCGTTACGTTGACATTGATGCCCTCGCCAATCAGTTGCCTGATCGCGGCGATGCCACTCGGCGTCGCGGGCACCTTGATCATGAGGTTCGGACGGTCGACTGCGTCCCAGAGGCGTCGCGCCTCCTGCACCGTCTCGTCCTTCTTGTGTGCGAGATGCGGCGAGACCTCGAGGCTCACGTAACCATCACGCTTCGCGGTCTCGTCATATACGGGACGCAGGATATCGGTGGCATCGCGGACGTCGGCGATCGCGAGGCGCTCATAGAGCGTCTTCGCATCCTGCTCGCCGCTCGACCGGTTGGCCTCGAGGACGGCGGTGTAGTCCGCGCTCCCGCGGATCGCCTGGTCGAAGATCGCCGGGTTGCTGGTCACACCGCGCAGCCCGTCGGCGGTCACCAGCTGCTTCAGCTCACCGCTCTCAATCAGGCGGCGGCTGATCGAGTCGAGCCAGATGGACTGGCCGTGCGCAGTCAGCGCGCGTAAAGGATTCAGCGTTTGAACATCGAGTGTTTCCATTGGCGTTCACTCCCCTACCGGCAACGCTTCGGTTGGCGGGACGATCACACCACGATCGCTCGCAATCGCCTGACGTGCCGCGGCAGCAACGTGCTCGGCGGTGAAGCCGAACTTCTGCTGCAGTTGCTGTAACGGCGCCGATGCGCCGAAGGTTTTCATGCCGAGACAGATGCCCCGCGAGCCCACGTAGCGGCTCCAGCCGAGCGTGCCCGCCTGCTCGACGGAGACGCGCGCGCTGACTCGAGGTGGTAGAACCTGATCGCGATAGTCCTGTGTCTGCTGTTCGAAGATCTCCCACGACGGCATGCTGACCACGCGCGCACGTACACCCTCTCGCTCCAGCTGCTCCTTTGCGTCGAGGCAGAGGGACACCTCGCTGCCGGTCGCAAGCAGGAGAACCTCCGGATCGCCCTGAGCCGCGTCGGCCAGGACGTAGGCGCCGCGCGCGACACCCGATGCTGCCGCGACCTTCGAGCGATCGAACGTCGGCAGCGCTTGCCGTGTCAAAACGAGTGCAACCGGCTCGTGACGCAACCGCATGATCACCCGCCACGTTTCGACAACCTCGTTGGCATCCGCTGGCCGAAGCGTGATGAGCCCGGGAACGGCGCGCAGCGACGCGAGTTGCTCGATCGGCTGATGCGTCGGACCGTCCTCGCCCACACCGATCGAGTCGTGCGTGAAGACCCAGATTGCCGGCACTTCCATGAGCGCGCTAAGCCGAATCGCCGGCTTCATATAGTCGCTGAAGATAAGAAACGTAGCGCCGTACGGACGGATCTTCGAGAGCGACAGGCCATTGGCGATGGCGCCCATGGCATGCTCGCGGATACCGAAATGCATATTGCGCCCGGCCACGTTGCTCGCGCTCAGGTTGCCGGCGTCCGGCAACTTCAGCAGAGTCTTGGTCGACGGCGCCAGATCGGCGGCTCCACCCATCAGCCATGGCGTGTTCTTCGCCAGCACGTTGAGCACGCTGCCCGATGAATCGCGCGACGCCACGCCCTTCTTGTCCGCCGGAAACACGGGCAGGTCCGCGTCCCACCCCTGCGGAAGCTCTCGGCTCTGCATCAACGACAGTTGCTCGGCAAGCTCGGGATGCCCGGCGTGGTAGCGCTCGAACAGCTCGAGCCACTCGGTCCGAATTGTCCGGCCTCGAGCACCCACGCCTTCCGCAAAATGCTCGCGCACGCCATCGGGCACGAGGAACTTCGCGTCCTCCGGCCAACCGTAGGAACGCTTCGCCAGCTTCACTTCGTCGTCGCCGAGCGGCTCGCCGTGTGCCGCCGCCGTGTCCTGCTTGTTCGGTGCGCCGTAGGCGATGTGACTGTCGACGATGATGAATGTGGGACGGTCGGGTGTGGCCTTGAAGGTGGCGAACGCCTGCGCGAGCCGGTCGAGGTCGTTGGCATCGCTCACACGCGTGACGTTCCAGCCATACGCCATAAAGCGTGTGGCGATGTCCTCACTGAATGCGAGGTCGGTGTGTCCCTCGATCGTGATCCGGTTGCTGTCGTAGATCCAGCACAGGTTCGACAGCTTCAGGTGCCCGGCGATCGATGCCGCCTCGCTCGACACGCCTTCCATCATGTCGCCGTCTCCGCAGAGTGCGTAGACGTCGTAGTTGAACATCTCGAAGCCGGGCCGGTTGAAGTGCGCGGCCATCCACCTCGACGCGATCGCCATCCCCACGCTCGTCGCCACACCCTGTCCCAGTGGACCCGTGGTCGTCTCGACGCCGGACGTCAGGCGGTATTCGGGATGACCAGGACACTTGCTGTCCAACTGACGGAAGCGGCGAATATCGTCGAGGCTCACCGCTGGAGTGCCGAGCACTTCGTACTTCGGGTTGACCGACTTCACGCCCGCCAGGTGGAGCACCGAATACAGCAGCATCGAGGCGTGGCCGATGGACAGCACGAAGCGGTCGCGGTTCGGCCAGATCGGATTCTCGGGGTCGAAGCGCAGGAACTGTTGCCAGAGTGTGTAGACCACCGGCGCCATCGCCATCGGCGTACCTGGATGGCCAGACTTGGCTTGCTGCACCGCGTCCATCGACAGGGTTCGCATGGTGTTGATAGAAAGCTGATCGAGATCCTGTTGTGCGTGTGCCGTCATGGTCGTCTCCGATTACCTGGCCCCTTGCAGCGTGGTGCGCTCCGGGACTGCCGGATTCAGTTGAACCGCCGCCGCGAGGTTCAGCGCGGCAAACGTCCAATGCAGCGCCGTCGTCACGTAACCCATCGTCAGGGCGTCCATCGCGACGAACACCCGCCAGAAGGCGAGGTTTGCCGTGCCGAGCAGCGCGACGACGGCAAGCGCCGTGAGGTGCGCCGCGCGCTCAGGCCTGGCACGCCACAGGACGACAGCGATTATCACCGCCAATCCGTGAGCCTCGACGAATCCAATGCCGGCGTGTGGCGCATCCGCCAGCGCGCGCCCCTGAGGCCCGAGACCGTAGAGCACTCCGCGAATGTCGAAGATGACGCCGGCACACCCGGCGATACCGATGTAGAGCGCGTTCGCGCGGAGAATGAGTTGGCGAACAGTCGTTCTCATGAGACACCTCTTACGTCGTCACCGCAGCGACCTGGTCAGCTGCGAGGATGTCCACCCAGCCCCCAGCCGGCGCAACGCGGTTCGCTTCCGCCGGTCCCCAGCTCCCTGGCTCGTACTCGTACACCGGCGTTGCGTCGTCGAGGACCGGATCGACGATCCGCCAGGACTCCTCGACGTAGTCCTGCCGTGCGAATCGGGTGGAGGCACCTTTGAGCGCGTCGGTCAGAAGCTCCTCGTACGCGCCAACTTCGTGCGGATCGACGTGCTCGCTGACCGTGAGATTGACGACCTCGCCGCGCAACGTGTCGCCAGGCAGCTTGACGAAAGACGTGATCGCGATCGTCTGCGTCGGCGTGACCTGGAAGCGGAAGCAGTTCGCGGGAGGCGGCTCCGGGGTAAATACAGCCGGCGCCTGACGCAGCCGGACGACGACCTCGGTGGACGTCGTCGCCATGCTCTTGCCGGCTCTGATGTAGAACGGCACGCCCTTCCATCGCCACGAGTTGATCAAGAGCTTCAACGCGACGTACGTCTCGACGGACGATCCGGGATTGACCCCTGGCTCGCTGCGATAGCCGCGAAACTGTCCCCGGACGACGTCCTCAGGCCGCAGCGTCGCAATGCTTTTCAGTACCTTCACGCGTTCGTCTCGGGCCATCTCTTGATCGACGCCAGGCGGCGGTTCCATCGCGACATTCGTCAGCAGCTGCAGAAGGTGATTCTGGACGACGTCGCGAATGGCACCGGTCGCGTCGTAGAACGATCCTCGGCCATCGACGCCGAAGTCCTCCGCCATCGTGATCTGCACGTCCTCGACGAACTGCCGGTTCCAGATCGGCTCCACGAACGCATTGCCGAAGCGGAAGAAGAGGAGGTTCTGGACCGCGTTCTTTCCCAAGTAGTGATCGATGCGAAAGACGGCGCTTTCGTCGAAGGTCTCGTGAATCACGCGATTCAATTCGCGCGCGGTAGCCACGTCTCGGCCAAAGGGTTTTTCGACGATGACCCGCCCCTGGCGTGACGCGCCGCTGCGAGAGAGCTGCTGCAACACCAGCCCGAACAACTTCGGAGGGATAGCGAGGTAGTGGACGGGACAGACGCTGTCGCCGAGCGCCTCGGACAATTGCTGAAACGTAGCAGCGTCGCCGTAGTCGCCGTCGATGTAGCTGAGCGACGCAGCAAACTTGTCGAAGACCTCGCGCACGAGACCGCCGCTTCGCTCGACGCTCTCGAACGCGCGAGCGCGCAGCTGATCGAGTGTCCATCCCGATTTGGCGACAGCAATGACGCGCCGCGGCAGATTCCCGTGCAACGTCATCCCGTGTAGCGCGGGAAAGATCTTCTTGTACGCGAGATCGCCCGTGGCCCCATAGAACACGAGCGCATCCGCTGGCACTGCTCCCATCACGCCACCTTACCTTCCTGAGGCTTCGAGGCAGCGTCGACGGGCACCTGCTCGAAGGAGAGTTGTCCGCCGTGCTGAAGCAACAGCGCGACGAGAGCCGTCCATCCGGTCTGATGACCGGCGCCCAGCCCCTCGCCGGTATCGCCGTGGAAGTACTCGTGGAACGGCACGTAATCCCGCCACTGCGGGTCATCCTGAAAGAGATCGTTCTCACCGAAGACGGCGCGACGGTCCCTCTCATCGCGAATGAAGACCCGCGTGAGCCGGGCGGCGAGCTCGTCAGCGACCTCGGCCAGCGTCAGGAAGCGTCCCGATCCGGTTGGGCACTCCACGGTGAATGAATCGCCGTAGTAGCGGCCAGAAGTCGCGAGCGCCTGGATCAACAGGAAGTTCATCGGAAACCAGATCGGACCACGCCAGTTGGAGTTGCCTCCGAACATCCGATTGTTCGAGACGCCGGGCAGGTACGAGACCTCGTGCTCCCGTCCCCCAAGGCTGAACGTGTAGGGATGCTGACCATGTGCACGCGACAGTGACCGCACGCCGTACTCCGAGAGGAACTGCTCTTCATCAAGGACCCGTTGCAGGATCGCGGCCAGACGGTCGCGGTTGACCAGCGACAACAGTCGTGTGCCGTCGCGTCCAGGCTCGACGAACGAAGGCAGAATCGACCGGAGAAACTCCCTGCTGTCCAGCACGTTACCGACGGTCTGCATCACCACAGGCACCCGGTCCAGCGTCGACGCTTCCATGGCGAGCGCCGCGAACAGTGGAACGAGGCCCACCATCGAGTAGGTTTCGAGCGGCACCCGTTCACTGTCGTGGCGGATCACGTCGAAGAAGAAGCCGTGCTCGTCGTTCCATAACCCGGTTCCTGTGCCGCCCGCGCGCTGGAGCACATCCGCGACGATGACGAAGTCCTGGCCGAACCGATGGACCATCGGCTCGTAGTGCGGGTCGTGCATCGCGAGCTCGAATGCAATGGCGACCATGTTCAGTTGGAACATCGCCATCCAACCGGTCGCATCACCCTGTTCCAAGGTTCCGCCCGCGGGCAGCGGCTGATCGCGATCGAACACGCCGATGTTATCGAGTCCGAGGAAGCCGCCGCCGAAGATGCCCTTGCCTTCCCTGTCCTTGCGGTTCAGCCACCACGTCAACATCATGAGCAATGGATCGAACATCGACTTCAGGAAGGTGACGTCGGCCGTACCCCGCTGCTTCCGATCGAGTTGATAGATCTGCCAGACCGCCCACGCGACCACCGGCGGGTTGACGGCGTTGAAGTCCCACTCGAAGGCAGGGATCGTCCCGTAGGGATGCTGCGAGCGCGGCGCGGCAAGTAGCATCATCTGACCCTTCGCGAATGTTGGATCGATCGCGGCCATGACCACGGCCTGGAATGCCAGGTCCCACGAGGCATACCACGGATATTCCCACTTATCGGGCATCAGGACGATGTCGGCGTTGTGAAAATGCAGAGCCCAGTCACGATTGCGGCCCTGCCACCGTTCTGCTGGCGGAGCCGGTTGTGCAGGATCGCCGGCCAGCCATCGATGTACGTCGTAGTGGTAGAACTGCTTCGACCACAACAGGCCGGCAAACGCCTGGTGCTGCACCCGGCGCTCGTCCTCGCTCAAGCGCGGGGCCTGCACGGTTTCGTAGAACTCATCCGCTTCGCGAATGCGGCGGGCAAACCACGCGTCGAAGTGCGCGAACGGCCTCGCCTTTTCTTCAGGCGCGAGGCGAATCTGAACCGTGAATGAGCCGCCGGCGCCAATCATCGCGTAGAGGTGCGCAGCGGCTTTGCTGCCCTGTTCTTCGTCCACGCGATCGCGATGTCCGAGCACGACGGCATCGTTGATGCCGTCCTTCACATGCAGGCCGGTGTTCGGCGCGCCGTAGAGCCGCTCAACATTCGTGTCGTTCTCTGTGAACAACATGACTGGTGACGAGCCCTCTTCGGCGCGCACGTACCACCAGCGAGCCCCGAGATGTGGATGCTCGGTCCGCGCGACGCCCGGCCTGACGGCATGAATCGCGGGCCTGTGCGCATCATGCGTCCATGACCAGGTGTTGCGATACCAGAGGTGAGGCAGCACGTGGATCCCCGCGGCCTCGGATCCGCGATTGACGACCTGCACACGGCACACGATGTCCTCGACACCGGCCTTGGCGTATTCGACGAACACGTCGAAGTACCGCTCGTCCTTGAAGGCGTCGCCGATCGCGTCCATGAGTTCGTACTCAGGCTCGTGTGGTCCACGCCGGCGGTTCTCCGCGACGAGGTCGTCATACGGAAAGGCCACCTGCGGATACTTGTAGAGCATTCGTGCGTACGAGTGCGTAGGCGTGTTATCGAGGTAGAAGAAGTACTCCTTCACATCCTCGCCGTGATTGCCTTCGCTGTTCGACAGGCCGAACATCCGCTCTTTGAGAATCGCGTCGTGACCGTTCCACAACGCAAGCCCCATGCACAGCGTCTGGTCGCGATCGCAAAAGCCCGCGATCCCGTCTTCGTTCCACCGGTAGGCCCGGCTCCTGGCGTGGTCGTGCGGGAAGTAGTCCCACGCGTTGCCGTCAGCGCTGTAGTCTTCGCGCACCGTGCCCCACGCGCGATCGCTGACGTAGGTTCCCCAGCGCTGCCAGTCACCACGGCCTGCGGCGATCTCCGCGAGTCGGTGCCGTTCGGTCGTCACAACGCCTCCGCCGGCATGACGTGCGCGATCTCTTCATGTGACGTGGACGCGGCCGGTTCTGCCCACTTCACGAGCTTGAGGTCGAGCACGAACGTTGCGTAGAGCACCGGCACGAGCAGCAGAGTAACGAAGGTGGCGATCGTCAGGCCGCCGATCTGCGCGTAGCAAAGCGGCTCCCAGAGCGGACCGCCATGCGCGGCGAGCGGGAAGAGCGCGATGACGGTCGCCGCCACCGTGATGAGGACTGGCCGCAGTCGCATGATGCCGGCGTCGAGCAACGCCTCGATCAACGGCTCACCGGCTTCGTGCCGCTCCTCGATGAAGTCGAACAGCACGATGATGTGACTGACGATCACGCCGATCAGGCTGGCCACGCCGAGGAAGGCCATGAATCCGAACGGCGCGCCCATGACGTAGAGCGCTGCGAGCGATCCCATCACACCGTAGGGAATCGCGGCGAAGACAATCATCGGCTTGATCGAGTGCTTGAACTGGAAGACCAGCGCCACGTAGATCATCGCGATCGAGATGAGCATCGCGATCGCCAGGTTCTTGAAGCCCTTGACCTGTTCCTCACGCTCGCCACCGATTTCCATCTTGTAGCCCGGAGGCAGGCGCTGCTCGAACTCCTTCAGCTTCGGCATCGCGGCGTCGAGGACCTCCGAGGCGAGATATCCGGCGTCAGGGAACGCGGACACGGTGATCGTGCGGAACTGATTTCGGCGCTGGAGACGCTCGGTCCGCATGCCGTACACCACCGACGAGATCGACTGCAACGGTACCTTCTGCTGTCCCTGCGACGCGTAGACATACAGGCTTCGGATGTCTTCGAGTTGCGACCGTTCTTCCATGCGCAAGCGCGCAACGACCGGAATCTGATCCTCTCCGTCCCTCAGCGTGCCCACCGAATGTCCTGCCATCGCCGCAGCCGACGACGCCGCCACGTCGAGGTTGGTCAATCCCGACAGATTCGCCTTGTCGGAGTCGGTCGCGAGCCGCACGGCGAACCCTTCGGGTCCCCAGTTGTCGCGCACGCCAATCGCGGTCGGCACCTGACGGAAGATCCCGGTCATCTCAGCGGCCAGGTTGCGCAGCGTCGGGATGTCTTCGCCCGACACGCGAATCGAAACCGGGATGCCGACAGGCGGACCGACTTCGAGCCGCCGCACGTCGAGCCGCACGCCAGGGATCGTCGCGCTCAGCTCCTTCTGGAGCGCGTCCACGAGGTGGTTGGTGTCGTGCTTGTCGAACACCTCGATCAGCACTTGCGCGTAGTTCCGCTGCGACTGTTCTGGTGCCGCCGAGAACCAGAATCTCGGTCCCCCACCGCCGACGAACGTCGTCATCGACTTGAGCACGCGATGCTCTTCGCCTTCGTTCGAGTGCTCCTTCTCGTAGTTGGCGGCCAGTCGCGTCACCGTGTCTTCAACCTGGCGCGCGACGCGATCAGTCGCCGAGACCGGCGCATCCTCGGGCAGCCAGACGTCGACGTATGACAGGTACTGAAGGTCCTGCGGGAAGAACTGAATCTTGAGCTGCTTGCCGAAGGCGCCGCCGAGCGCGATCACGAGGAGCGATGCGGTAAGGAATGCCCATCGATGCTGGATCGCGACCGTGCCGATCTTGTAATAGAACGCCGCGAATCCACTCTTCCGCCGCTCGTGTACCGGCACTTCGGCCTTCGGCCGCAGCAGGTAGTAACTGAGCAACGGGATGAAAGTCATCGAGACGAGGCGTGACGCGATCAGCGAGCAGGTGATCACCACCGGCATGCTGTAGAGGAACACCCCAGGGTCTCCCGGCAGCAACAGGAACGGGAGATAGGCAACGATGTTCGTAATCGTGGCGTAGAGAATCGCCGTCGCCAGCTTCGTGGGTCCGAGCCATGGAGCGACCAGGCGCGGATGCCCAGCGGCCAGATCCCGCTTGATCGCGTCGCCGGCGACAACCGGGTCATCCACCAGCAGGCCGAGCGCGAGGATCAGCGATGCGATGGAGATCTGCTGCAGGTCGATGCCGAGGACGTACATCATCCCGAAGGTCATCGCGAGCGTGATCGGAATCGACAGCGCCATCAGGAGCGCCGACCGCCATTCCCAGAAACCAATCAGCGAGACGAGCACGACGAGGACGATCGCCTCCTCGAGGCTGCCCATGAAGAGCTCGATGTTCTCTTCCACTTGCTTGGGCTGGTCTGACGTGCGCGCGAAGACGAGATCCTCTGGCAACTGCGCGCGAATCTCATCGAGCTTCGCATCCACGGCCTTGCCAAAATCGCCGATCTTCTCGCCCGACCGCATCTGGATGGCGAGCGTCACCGCACGCGTTCGCCGCCAGTTACCGTCCTCGCCACGCTGGCTGTAGAAGTTGTAGAAGCGAGCGGGGCTCTCGTATCCCCTGCCCACTGTGACCACGTCGCGGAGGTAGACCTGCCGTCCGCTTGCCGTCGGGATAAGGACGTCGCCGATTTCTTTCTCACTCTTGAACTCGCCCGATGGATCGACGGTGAGGTTCTTGTCGCCCACTTCGAGCAGACCACCCGGCAGCGTGATGTTCCTCGCACCCAGCACGTCGTCCAGCTGGCCGACCTTGATGCCGTACGAGGCGAGCCGCTCTTGCGAGTACTCGAGATACACCCGCTCGTCGAGCAGTCCTGTTCGCGTCACCTTTGAGACCATCGGCAGCGTCTTGATGGCGCGTACGAGGAGGTCGGTGTAATCGTCTAGTTCTGTGTAGGTGTACTTATCGCCGGCGGCCGTGCTCATCTGGGCGCGTGTGTCGGTGGGATTCCTGATGACGACAGTCGGCCACGAGTCTGGATGGAACTCAGACACGCGCAGACGCTCGTGGATGAAGCGATCCGTGAACCCCTTGAGCGAGGCGTCGTCGGCGTCTGACGCCGCATCAACGGCGACGTAGCCTGGACCGATCAGCACGCGCGCGTCGCGCAGGATGCCGTCCGCCATGGCGGCGTCGGCAAACAGACGGAGCGGGCGTCGCACGAGCTCCTGCGGTACTGCCGCAGGAAGGCCCTGAACGAGCGTGATGCGCGTGGCGCCGGCCGACGGGTTGGCCGTGGCGCGCGTCTCTTGAATTGCCCGTTCAACAGCACGCGCTCGAAGTGCCACGCCGGTTTCGGTGACGCGAGGACTGGCCACTGTCAGCATCAGGGCGGCGGTGTCGCCGAAGTCCTTGATGAAGTTGATTGGTCCGGCACCCTGCGGAAGATTCGTGATGGTGTCGAGCTTCAACTTGATGTCGTCGAACTCCTTGCCGGTCTCGCCAACGCCCTCGACAAGCGTGATGTAGACCGCCGTGACACCCGTGCGTGTGTTCGACTCGATCTTGTCGACCTTGACGTTCTCCGCCACCTTCTCTTCGATCCGGCGGGTGACGAGCTCCTCGATCTTCTCCGCCGTGGCGCCGGGCCACGGGCAGAGCACGAGCGCCTGCCGGATCGGGATGTCGGGATCCTTGCGCTGCGGCATGTGCGAGTAGCCGTAGACGCCCCACAGGATCGTGGCGATGAGCAGGACCCACGAGACGTGACGCGTCTCCGTAAAGAAGCGCGCGGTGTTGTGGGTGCTCTTGATGATTTGCTGATCGCTCTTATGTTCGGCCATGACGGATTCCTCTCGGCTCTGGTCCCTGGTCTTTGGGCTTTGGGCTTTGGGCTTTGGGCTTCGGGTCCCGGATCCCGAGTCCCGGATCCCGAGTCCCGAATCCCGCTACGGAATCACTCGTACGGGGTCGCCGTCGACCAGGAGACTTGCTCCGGTCACGACCACGCGCTCGCCTGACGCGACACCCTGAGTCACGGCCACACCGTTCCCCATCACGTCGCCAAGCTCCAGGAGCCGCGCGATCTCGACGTCACCCTGACGTTCCACGACCATCAGCGCGTACTTGTCCGAATCGGCCGCTGACTTGACGACCGCGCTCAGTGGAACGATGAGAGGCTGTGTGATTGGCGCCGCAGGAGTACCGAGGGCGACGCTGCCGATCATGCCGGGACGCAGTCGACCGTCGGCGTTGGGAATCGTGACCTCGACATCGAAGACACGGCTCTGCGGATCTGCCGTCGGCGCCACCGACGTGATGCGACCGCTGAAGCTCTTCTCCGCCGCGGCATCCACCGTCACGCCGATGGCGTCGCCAAGTTTCACCGTCGCGATGGCGGCGTCCGGAATACCGAAGCGCGCCTTGACCGCGCTCACGTCGCCGAGAACGAACCCGACCGTCCCAACGCCGACGAGCGTTCCAACCTCGATCTTCCGCTCGAGCAGGACGCCGGTCGCAGGCGACACCATCGTGCAGTCACGCAGCGCGCTGAGCGCCAGTTCGATGTCGGCCCTTGCCGATGTGACGCGCGCCTGGGCGGAGTCGAAGCTGGCCTGTGCCGAATCGAGATCCGGCTTGATCAGGCTGTCGGCGGCGAAGAGCGTCTTTGCGCGTTCGAGATCGAGCTGCGCTTTTCGCAGCGACGCCTCGCCTTCCGCCAGCTTCGCTCGCCCCTGATTCACCTTCTCCTGATAGTCAGACTCGTGGACGCGCGCGAGCACGGTGCCGCGGCTCACCTGGTCGCCCGCCTGTGCGGCTCGCTGCCGTCCGTCGGCGCCCTTTCGCTGAATCAGGTCATCGACGTAGCCAGACGCCTTGAAGGCCAGCGGCACTTCTTGAAACGCTTCGATCGTCGCCGAGTAGCGAACCCCGCTCGCCGCCGGCGCCATCGTCACCGCCTGCGTCTTCACCGGCCGGGCCGGCTTGGCTGCGATGCCTTCGACTTTGGTGCACGCGCCCGCGACAGACGCGGCGGCCACAACCGCGAGAATCGAGATCGACTTCGTCATGGGATCACTTCCTCTCCGACGGCGTTCTCGAAGTCCGCCTTCGCGGTCCAAAACGCCAGTAAGGCTTGCTGATAGTTGTCGTCTGAGTTGGCCTGCTCCGCCCGCAACTGGAGAACGTCCGGCAGGAGCACCGCCTGCACCTGGTACTGATTGGTCTTCACGCGCAGCTTCTCGCGCGAGGTGGCCTGCGCCATCTGCGCGACGTTCAGCAGGGCTCGCTTCTCGGCCAGCGTGCGAAATCGCGTGTTGACGTCAACGACGACCTTGTCTTCCGCGTCGCGCACGGCGAGACGCGTCTGTTCGACGGTGTGCGTCTTCGACGCGAGCTCCCTGCCCTTACGTCCCCAGTCGAAGGGTTCCCACTTCAATTGCACGCCTGCCGTGGCCAAATTGGTCGGCATCACGTCGATGTTGAAGTAGGAGCTGTAGGAGACGGCGACGCTGATATCGGGAATGCGCTCGGCCCCCTTCGCACGACGATCCAGATCGGCCTGCTCCACCTTGAGGCGCGCCTCGCGCACGTCGGGCCGGTTCTCGAGCGCGCGGGTGCGCGCCGCGTTCACGTCGATTTCAGCGATCGAGAGCGTCGACACCGGTTCGACGACGAAGTCGGTACGGACGTCGCGTCCGAGCAGCTGATTCAACTGCTCCTTCTGCGACGACAGCGTGTTCTGATACGTCGTCTTCGTGAGCTGTTCCTGAGCGAGGCGGAACTGCACGTCGAGTGCGTCGGAGCGAAGCGCCACTTTCTGCGCAACACGCACCTCGAGCGTGCGATCGAGCTCGCGATAGAGCGCAATGGCTTGATCGGTCGTGTCGAGCGCGCTCTCCGTCTGGAGGATTGCGAAGTACAGCCGCTTGACCGAGTTGGTCACCGACAACCGTTGCGCCCGCATGTGCTCCTGCTCGATGCCATGCGACGCAACCGCGCTGTCAATGCCGCGGTTGATGCGAAACAGCTGTGTCACGGGCTGCGAGACCTGCGAATACAGGTAGTACGTCAGCTGCTGCGGCACGCTGACGTCGGTGTCGGTCGAAGGAATTGGCCCGATGCCTGGGAACTCACCAAACGCCCCCTGCGGGAACGCGAAGTTGACCGGGGTCAGCAGCTGCGAGGCTTGTCCCTGAATGTCGAACACGGGCAGCCGCCGGCTGCGGGCAATGTCGACCTCTTCGCTCGCCTTCTGCACCTGCAGGGCCGCGGTTTGAATCTGGCGATTGTTCTCGAGCGCCAGGTTGATGGCGCGATCGAGCGTCAGCCTTTCGGTGATGGTCACGTTCGTCGTCTGGGCTGCGGCCAACGCCGGCAGCAGCATCAGGACGAGGATGGAGATATCAACGGGTCTCTTCATGGAATCCTCACGACGTTCTTGAAGCTGGCCTTCTGGAGTCGCGGATCGATGGCATCCGCCGTTCGCGACCACAACGAGGAATCGGTGTTGACCAGTGCCGCGACCTCGGTCCGGCTCAAGTCCATGCCGAGATCGCTCAGCTCGGCCAGGGTCCTCTCCGGGTCCCTCAGAAATTCGCTGCGAAACTCCTCGTCGGTGATCAGCCGCCCGATGAGCATCTCGACAGTTCGTTGCGCCACAGTTCCGACCTCCAGGCCGGCCATTGGGCAAGTTCCAGACCGCACGTGTCACAACGCGGCAAACCGGCCCAGATCGCGTGTTTTCCTGAGTGTTGTGAAGGGTCTGCGCGCTCAGCGCGTCAGAAGGGGCAGACTGGCCACGATGCGCAGGGTGCGCCGATCGGGACAACTTGCGCCACAACTCTCAACTGCCAACTCCCAATCTCCGACGTAGCGGCGGGTCTTCAGACCCGCCGGGGAATAAAGGCAGGCCTAAAGGCCCGCCTCTACGAGACTGTTGGAGGTTGGGAGTGGGAGTTGCGGGTTGGGAGTTGAGAGAGACCCTACTCGAACCCGTACTTCCGCATGCGGATGTAGAGCTGATGGCGCGTGAGGCCGAGCGCCTTGGCGGCCTTCGACTTGTTGAAGCGAGCGCGCTCGAGCGCCTGTTCGATCATCGCGCGTTCCATCGACTGCAAGTCGCCGGCCGATGACGGTGCCGGTGGGCCTGCACTGACCGCGGCCGTGGCCACAACTTCGTTGAACTGAATGGATGGTTCAGGCTGAGGGGCCGGCACGCTGATCGCCAGGTGCTCGGCGGCGATGAGACCGCCGTCACAGAGGATCGACGCGCGCTCGAGAATGTTTCGCAGCTCACGCACGTTCCCCGGCCAGTGATAGTCGACCAGCTGCTGGCGGGCCTCGCGCGAGATTCCGCTGGCAGGACGTCCGATGCCGCGCCCGATCTCTTTGAGGAATGCCTCGCTGAGCGGGAGGATGTCGTCGCGGCGGTTTCGCAAAGCCGGCAGTTTGATCGCGAAAACGTTCAGCCGGTAGTAGAGGTCCTCACGAAACTGCCCGTTCGTGATGGCCTTCTGCAGATCGCGATTTGTCGCGGCGACGATTCGCGCGTCGGTACGGAGCACGCGCGTTCCGCCGAGGCGTTGAAACTCGCGTTCCTGGAGCACGCGCAGGAACTTGGCCTGGGCGGATGGGCTCATCTCCCCCACTTCGTCGAGGAAAAGCGTCCCACCTGCGGCCATCTCGAGCTGCCCCGGTTTGCTTTGCGTGGCGCCCGTGTACGCGCCACGCTCATACCCGAACAGCTCGGCCTCGAGCAATTGTTCTGGAAGCGCAGCACAGTTCAGCGCGATGAACGGGCCTCCGTTGCGGGCCGACGCGCGATGAATGAATCGCGCGACGACCTCCTTGCCCGTGCCCGACTCACCAAGCAGCAGCACCGTCGTTTCGGTTGCCGCCACCTGTGTGGCCTGGGTCAATGCCTGACGCCATTCGACCGACTCGCCAACCACTCGACGGTAACCGGTGCGAGCATCGAGCTCCTCGGTCAGGGCTCGCACGCGAGCCTCGAGCTTCGACGCCCGATCCGTTGCCTCGTCGGCTCGACGGGTCGCCTCGACGCCACGCTCGCGCGAAAGGCTCAGAGCCACGCGATCGGCAATGCGGCGCGCGATCGGCACGTGATCGTCCGTGAAGTTGGCGTGCGTCTTCGACATGAAGACGAGTGCGGCGACCGTTCGCCCATCCAGGCGCACAGGGATTCTCAGCCCCGAACGAAATCCCAGCCTGCGGAGCGCCTGGGCACCATCGTGCGTTTCGACAGACAGCGCGTCGACGAAGTGGTATTCCCAGTCCGAGCCTCTCATGAACTCAGGCACTTCGACCACGTGCGGAATCGCCTCCGGATCGACTCCCGCACTCGTGTAGCGCCGGGCGTGCGCACCATCCGGCAGGTACACCGGCAGAAACAGCGCGTCGTGCGGAAGCACCCTTCGCGCAATCGCCGAGATGCGCTCGAACACCTCGGCCAGCTCTCCAGAGTCGGTCAGCGCCGCCAGGAGCGAGTCGAGCAGGTCGTTGCGCTCGGACTTCGTCCTCAGCTCCTCATTGGCCCTGATCTGATCGGCGAGCATCTTGTGCGAAATCGCGAGCGCGACGTGATCGGTTATGCGCCGCGCAATCAGCACATCGTCGTTGACGTAATGTCCCGGTGTCCGCGAATAGAAGTTGAGCCCCCCGAAGAGCCGTCCCTCGAAGCGAATCGACACATACAACGCACAGCGCATGCCGGCGCGTGCGCTCGCCGTCTGCGCGTACTCGGGAAGCGCCTGCAGGTCCTCGATTAGACGGTAGTCCCAATACTCCGTCAGCATCGTCCGATCGGGGAGGCGCACGTCGAACGGATTCGGTAGATCTCCAAGGCCGTGGCTCGCGTGAATGCGGACCATCTCTCCGTCAGGCAGCATCTCAGCGATCGACAGCGCCTCGTGCGGCAACACCTTCTGCGCGATCTCGGAGACGCGATCGAACACTTCGCGGATGTCGAGGACACCGATCAAAGTCTTCAGGAGACCGTCGAGCATCTCGAGATTCGTCGCTCGCTCTCTCAGCGCCGCCGCCTGACGTCCCTCCTCGGCCAACTGGTGATGTGACAGCCCGACTGCAACGTAGTCGGCGAGCCGGCGGCCGACGGCAACGTCGTCTGTGCCGTACCTAGCCTGGTCGAACGAGAAGAAACCAACTCCACCGATCACGCGATTGCCGAACCAGATCGGAATGCGCAGCGTCGAGCGCGCACCCATCTCCACCGGTAACTGACTCTGCTCCACCGGATGGGTCGCCAGATCGTCAACGATGTCGAACTGCCACGATCTGGCGACAGCGGCGGGATAGACCTGCGGCACCGTTACGCCAACCGATTTGCCCCTATCCGAGCTGGCATAGGTCGTCAGCGTGGACAGGTCTTCGCTGAACACACGCAGAAGCAGGAGATCATGCGGAAGCGCGTGCTTCGCGTTCACGGACAGGCGGTCGAATATCTCGCGCACGTCAAGCACATGAAGCAGCGCGGGTAGAAGCTGTGCCGCTTCTTCCAATCGTTGCAGTTGCGTCTGTGCCCGGTCAGAGGAAGTCGCGGGCCACAAAAGATGGCGGCTCCGCCCCAACGTCGCCTCGAGCGCGCGTATCTGCTCGTCCGTCAACGCCTCCGTACTTGAGAACCCGAACCACCCCCGTATCACGGGGTCGCTGCCCGGCACGCGAACCGACACCAACCGACGCACGTTCCCGAGACTCAACAGCCACTCGACCGCGCCCTCCGGGTTCGCATCGATCCATGTGGTCTCTTCCTGGCGGGCCTCCTCGATTGACGGCCGGAGTACCGTTGGTACGTCGGAATTCTGAACGGCGTGCTGGCTCATGCCGTTGGGGTGAACGAAAAACAGCGACAGGCGGGCATCGTCGAGGCCGCTGACGAACCCGAAACTCTGTATCGGGACGATGGCATTCGCCGCCTGCGTCAGTGCGGCAAGCGCTTCGCGAGATGGAAGCGGAAGCATCGGTGCGGTTCAGTTTCTCACAACGTTTGGAGCGCGGCTACCTCGAGACGGCATGCGAATAGGCGCACATATGTCGGTGGCGGGCGGAGTGTCCAGGGCCGTCGACCGCGCGGTCGTCCACGGCTGCGAAGCGTTGCAGATCTTTTGCAAGAACGCGAACCAGTGGATCGGCAAGCCGCTCGCGGCCGACGAGATTATCAGGTTCCGTGAGCGCGTCGAGGAGGCCGCACTCACGCCCGTCGTCTCGCACGCCAGCTACTTGATCAATCTCGCCACGTCGGAGCCACATCTTCGGAAACAGTCGATCGAGGCATTCGTGGATGAACTCGATCGCGCCGAGTCGCTCGGCTTGCGTGGCGTCGTGATCCATCCGGGGACCTGCACGAGCGGCACGGAAGCGAATGCCCTGCGGCTCATCGCGGAAGCCATCACAAGCGCATTCACGTTACGTCCGCACCACAAGGTCATGGTGCTGCTGGAGCACACCGCCGGCCAGGGTCGAACCGTCGGTCATCGCTTCGAACATCTCGCCACGATCCTCACGCATCTCAATGGATCGCGACGAATCGGTGTGTGCCTCGATACCTGTCACTTGCTCGCATCCGGATACAACATCGCCGACCCGTCCGGCTACGACGAGACCTTCGAGTCTTTCGATCGGCTCGTGGGCTTCGACCGGCTCGAGGTGTTTCACGGCAACGACTCGAAGAAGCCATGCGGTAGCCGCGTGGATCGACACGAGCACATCGGCAAGGGGTTTGTCGGTCTCGATCCGTTCCGGCGGTTGCTCAACGATCCGCGCTTCGGGAGCAAAGCGATTCTGATCGAGACGGAGAAGAAAGGTGGCTCCGAGCGAGCGGGGACGCTCGTCGTCGATCCCTATGACAAGAAGAACCTGGCGACGCTGCGGAAGCTTCGCGGGTCGTAGCCACGAAGACCACGAAGGACACGAAGGTTGCGAAGGCTGTTACCGCGCGACAGCAACTGGTGGATTTCGCGAATTAGGGCTGACTCGGACGCCAGTTCAGAATCACAGTGATCGGCGGCACGCTATCGGCGTCGACAATCGTGTTTATGAGGAACCGCGCCGCATCTGGTGTCATCACGTAGTTCTGGTAGTAGCCGGAGTCTCGCGACACGATGTCGCCCATGCGAGCCACAAACAACGGGAGTGGAGCGCCGGCCTGGAGGTCGTCGCCCTGGAGACGGAGCGGCACAGCTATCAATCGGCCATCGAGCGCAACGTAAATCAGCTCGCGGCCGTCCTGCCTCCACCGCATCTGTGCACCGCCGTCTGTCGAGATGCGTACCTGGGCACCGGCATTCTGAAAGGGACGTACGTAGACCTCGGCACGTCCTGATTCGTCCGACTGATAGGCAACCCATCTGCCGTCTGGTGATAGCTGTCCGTAGGACTCGATGAACTCGCCTCGCACGACCGGAAAAGGCATCTTGTCGCCAAAGAACGGTAGCGCCCAGAGGTCATGGCTCATCTTGGGGTCCACGCTTCGAAAGAGCAGAAACCGGCCGTCCGGCGACCAGTAGGTGGGCGACATGCTCTGCGTGGTTCTCAAGAGGAGCTGTTCCTCGGGCGCCGTTCCGCTGATCGGCTTCACGTACAGGTTGAAATTGATTTCGCGGTTCGAGTTGAAGACGATGCGCTGGCCATCGGGCGACCACCTCGGAGTCCCGTCTTGAGCAGGATGGCTGGTGAAACGGCTGACCACGCCACGGGCCACTTCGAGCACCCATACGTCGCGATTTCCGTCGACAGTCCGCGTCAGCGCGACGTAGCGCCCGTTTGGTGACAAGTCGGGGTCGTACGGGTCGGCGTCATCCGGTTTACCGACGCGAGCGAGCTCCTTGCCGGCCCGGTCGAACCAGACGAACTGACGGCGGGCGGCAGCGGAAATCGCGCGATACACGATCGGGCCTGCCTCGGACACGGAGAACGCCGCCACACGATCAGCCAGCGGACTCGGGACGCCTGTCAGCTCAAATCGAACGAGATCGAAGGCCTGCGAGAACAGCGTGCCCTGGCGCAGGAAGAGCAGGCGTCCCGAAGGCAGATGAAAAGCGGCATCGTCTGCATCCAGCAGGTGGCGCGAATTCGACCCGCCCAGATCACCTAGGACAATACGAGTCGTTCCATCGTTGCCTCTGGCACTGTAAAGGTAGTTTTTACCGTCGGGAAAGAAGCGGGGCCCGACGTGTTGGAACTGTTCCGGCGAGAGGCGTGTGACCTCGGTCGGCTGGCCGCCTGAAGCAGGAAGGAGTGAGATCGTCGACGGCAACGTGGGAGCAAAGAGTATCGAGCCATCGCGGCTCCATGTACCACCCCGAGGCGCTGGCGCGCGCGCCATCGTACGTACTGCGCCGCCATCAAGGTCGATGCGCTTGAGGTGTACGCCAGTGAAGAAGGCGATCGATCGACCGTCCGGCGACCAGAAAGGTTGGACCGCGTTCTCGGTCCCCGCCAGCGGCCGTGCCACCACTGAATCGAGAGAGCGTAGCCACAACCGGGACTGTCCGTTCGTGACAGCTGTATAGACAATCTTCAGGCCGTCGAGCGAAATCGCTAAGTCAACGGCTCCATTCGGCAGCCGTTCGGTAGCGATCTCGAATCGGGATTCTGGAGCGAAAGACGCCGGCGACTGTTGGCGCCACACCCGCGCGCCGGCCACGGCGGCCAACATCGTCATCACGGCCAGTACCGACACGAGCGGCCACCGTTTTCGAACGGCGGACCGCGCTTCCACTCGATCGGCCAGGGATTCGTCCTCGACATCGAGATCCAGTCGGGCGTCGGCAATGCTGTGCAGCCGTCGTGCACGGTCCTTCCGCAGACACCTGCGCAGCAGGCGGCGGATCGTGTCTGGCGTCTCAGCGGGCAGGCGGCGCCAGTCGGGCTCGGTCTTCAGCACCTCACTGATGACCTCGGACACCGTCTCGCCACCGAAGGTGCGGCCCCCAGTGAGCAGTTCGTAGAAGATCGCGCCGAACGCCCAGACATCGGCGCGTGCATCGGCGGTCTGGCCCTTCGCCTGCTCGGGCGCCATGTACGCCGCGGTGCCGAGGATGACACCCGCGCGTGTGGCAGCAGGGCTCGTGATCGTCGGCGCAATGGAGGCTTCCACCGGGTCCCCGCCCGCTAGCATTCTCGCGAGCCCGAAGTCGAGCACCTTTACGGTGCCGTCGTCTCGGATCTTGATATTGGACGGTTTGAGGTCGCGGTGGATGATGCCGCGCTCGTGTGCGGCTTCGAGCCCATCGACGATCTGGCGTGCGATCGAGAGAGCCTCGTCGACCGGAATGCGACCGAGCCTAAGACGATCGGCCAGAGTCGGGCCCTCCACCAGTTCGAGGACGAGTGCGTGCAGCCGGGACGCACCGTCTTCCTCGATTCCGAAGATGGCCGCAATGTTCGGGTGGCTGAGGGACGCGAGCACGCGCGCTTCGCGCTGAAAGCGGGCGAGACGTTCGGGATCCGACGCAAATTCTTGAGGAAGAACTTTGAGCGCGACGTCACGTTGGAGCCGTGTGTCGCGAGCACGGTAGACCTCTCCCATTCCGCCTGCGCCGAGGGTGGAATGAATCTCGTACGGCCCGAGTCGAAAACCTGGCGTGAGAGCCAACGATTCTGACGCAGGGATTATATGTTGCTGAGCGCCTCGGATCCTGGACTGTCACATGACCGCTCAGCTTCCCGCGGTTTCAAGAGCCGGGTTCCTCGACGAAAATCGCATCGACCGCGGCAAGGATTGAAGATGCAAACAGCTTCGTGATCTTCGTCCGCATCTTCGTGGTTAGGGCTTGTCGAGCCTACTTCCTGCCTAGCGACGCCTTGATATCCGCCACCGACGTCAACCGATCAGGATTGAGGTTGTGGACAGACATGATCCGCTCGACGTCGAGCTTCAGACGATCGATGTTGTCGGCGAACACGATCGTTCCCGTCACCGGCGGATTGGGCACCGGCGCGTCCGCGGGCGGTAGATTGAACATGTCTGCATACACGAGGATCTTTTCCTTCGGCAGGTAGCCCACGACAAGTCCGTCCGCGTGAGGCAGTCCTCTGATGGCGTGGACCTCGAAGGTGCGCGTCGCGTCCTGGAAGACCCGCTTGTCGCCCGTGAACCCCTCGATCACCGGCTTCTTCCCCGACTTCGACAACGAATCCGGCGCCAGCGTCCGCGGTGCCGACAGTGCATTCATCAGGAACGCCTTGTTCACCTCCGGCGTGACGATGGTGATGCCTTCGGCGACGACAGCCGGAAGACCACTCGTGTGATCGAAGTGGTGATGGGAGATCACGCCG